>Ga0114931_10002656_pt1 | contig 22692 bp, 18 predicted proteins | sample 2SBtaG_FD_89579 | JGI IMG/M metagenome (GOLD analysis project Ga0114931, IMG submission 89579) | Deep subsurface microbial communities from Kolumbo volcano to uncover new lineages of life (NeLLi) - 2SBTROV14_V59a metaG | ecosystem: Environmental > Aquatic > Marine > Volcanic | place: Kolumbo... | reverse complement strand
CGCAGGAAGGCATCCTGCCCGAGATGGCACTGATTCCGCAAATCTTGCTACCAACCGGCACCGGTGAGCTGAGCGCGAACGAGGTGCTGCCGGGTTTGAATTGGTTATACAGTTGGCAGCTAAGCGAGCGTCTTTCGTTCGGCGGCAGCACGCAGGGCAACGGCGTGCTCGACGACGCGACCGGCAAGGGTTATCTGGAAATCGCGCAATCGCTGACCACCGGCTTGAGCTTTACCGAGCGGCTTGGCATGTACGCGGAGTGGTTCGCATTCTTTCCTCACAACGCGAATACGGCGCTGCCGCGGCATTTTTTCAACAGCGGGTTAACGTTCCTGTTGTCGAACGACGTGCAATTCGACATTCGCGCCGGCCTCGGTTTGAACGACGCGGCCGACGATTTCTTCAGCGGAACCGGCCTCTCCATCCGCTTCTAAGGGTTCTCCACCGATCGAGCCGTCATGCCGGGCAGTCTCCGCCCGAAATCATGCGGGCTCGATTGATCCGCCGCGAAACTGATTCTGCCTGAATCGCTTGTCACAACTTAGAGGCCACGCTGTATCTTGAGCGGAGGGCAATTGGGCTGGCCATCGAGCCGTGCGTCGTCACATTGTCTTATCACGGTGGTTTCCCCTTTTCAGACGCAGGGCGCGACCATGGTCCGGAACGAAACGACATCCAACACATTCTTCCTCGGCGGACGATGGCGACGATCGGCTCGACGGATCAGCATGCTTTTCGTTCTGCTTGCGGCGTTCGCTGGCCGGTCCGCGTCGCTGCACGCTCAAACGCCGGGCGAAACGCGGCATTATCTCCAACTGAACAAAGTTTATTTACGTTACCGAACCGCGGGTCGTTGGGACCTTGCTGCGCGGGCGGGCGAAGCGATGCTGGCCTATGTCCAAGAGCGGCGGATGCCGCAGCTTGTGGAGATGGCGACCCTCGATGCAATCGCCTTGGCCCGGCTCAATGAGGCCAAGTGAAGTGGGGACCGGGCGTCAGGGCTCGTTGAAGTGGACCCCATTGTTTGGACAGCCAAGGGGGTTGAATAAGAGTTGGTTGGTTGTGCTTGGCGGCCCGTGAGACCTCCCAAAGGTCTCGCGTGGCCGCGGAAGCGGGTGGTCGCCAGCAATTGGGTCATTGACGACCGGGCCGGGGCCACGCTGGTAAGCTACTTCGCCTACTACCTGGCCAACTCGGGCAGCGGCAGCACGCCGGGCGACTACGCCGCGGCGCTGCGCAAAGCCAAGCTAAAGGTCCGCCAAGAAGATCGCTGGGCCAACCCCTTCTACTGGAGCAGCCTCGTCCGCGTCGGACCAAACTAAAACGCCCCGGCAAGACTCAAGCCAAACCAACGACCAGAAACCCGTCAAGCGGCGGCCTGCCCAAGATAGCCTCGGATCCGCTCGGCAACGGCGTCGCGCACGCGGCGGAAGGCGGACGTGATTTGCTCATCCGTTCCGCTGGCTTCGGCCGGATCGTCAAACGGCCAGTGTAGCGTCTGCTTGGCTCCGGGAAACACGGGACACGACTCCCGGGCACGATCGCAGACAGTGATGACAAGATCGAAGCCCTGCCCGGCAAACTCATCAACGTGCTTGCTGCGCGCGCCGCTCAGGTCGAGGCCGATCTCACGCATGACCTCGATGGCTCGAGGGTGAACAAAACCGGCCGGCTTCGATCCGGCCGAATCTGCCTGCCAATCTCGGCCGCCGTAATGACGCCACAGGGCCTCGGCCATCTGCGAGCGGCATGAGTTGCCCGTACAAAGAATCAGAACACGCCGTTTCATCGGTTCCTTGCCGGTTTCAGCGCCGAGAGGCGGGCATGGGAAGATCGGCTCGAGTGCTGGGCTAAGCGGCCGGCTTGACGGCGAAAACCCTCACGCTGGCCGCATAGCGGTTGATGTCATAGCGCCGCAGCAAATCACCCATCCGCTTGTGCAGCGTCTTGGCTTCCGCAGGAGTTTTGTCTTCCGCAGTCTCGCCGCAACAGGTCGTCGTGGCGATCGGCAGCGATGCGTTTTCGTTGATGCCGCTGGTGCAGCAACTTGGGGCATCCTCGGCCAACGCATAAGCGTTTAGATCGGCGCCGGAGTCGGTGACTTGCACGTCCTGGAAGCCGGCTTCGCGGAGCATGGCGACATATTGGTCGATCATCACCGCTCCGGCGATGCAGCCGATGTAAGCCAACAAATCCTTGCCCAACTCATCCGGCAAAGGCTGTTTCAGCGCGATATCCGAAATGGCCAGCCTGCCGCCGGGCCTGACGACGCGAAAGATTTCAGCAAAGGCACGCGGCTTGTCGGGAACAAGATTGAGCACACAGTTGCTAATCACGCAGTCCACGGCCTCATCTTCGAGCGGCAAGGCCTCGATCTCGGCCAGATGAAATTCGACGTTCTCGGCACCCGCCTGATCGGCGTTGCGGCGTGCCAGGGTGATCATCGGCTCGGTCATGTCGATGCCGATCACTCGCCCCGAGAGGCCCACCTTGGGCGCTGCCAGCAGCACGTCCAAGCCGCCACCGCAACCCAAGTCGAGCACGGTTTCGCCTTCACGCAGGCTAGCCATCGCCGTCGGGTTGCCGCAGGAAAGGCCCATGTTCGCATCGCCGGGAATGCTGGCCAACTGCTGGGGCGAGTAGCCGAACGCTTCGGCAATCCGCCGCATCGCGGCATCCTCGGTCGCCGGTGATCCCTCAGCCACGCTACCATAGCGCTCTTTGACCGCGCTCTTGATCGATTCTTGTGTCATGATCGGTTCCTCTTGCTCATCCCTTAATCGTATGTCCAAGTATGCCTCGGTAAATAAACCGCCGAAAGATGGGGCGACGCTTCGCTTGCCGCCCGCCACGCACCGCCGGTAATGCTCGGCTTAACCTCCGGCGGCGGTTTCGGTGGCGACTGGTTGGTTCTCTGCCGCAGGGTTCCGCGGGTTGGGCGGGCCGAAGCCGAGGGTTTGCACGTCGATTTTGGCCACCTTTCCGTCTTCGTCCCAGAAGATCACGCGATGCTCGAACCGCACGTCGGAATGATCCTCGTCGCCGCGGACGCAAACCACCGTGGGGGCTCCGTGGATCTGCGTATCCGTGCAATGATAGCCGTTGCGCTGCATGACGTCTTTTGCGTCATCCACGGCCGTGCCAAGCGGGATATGCTGCTGAACCGTACGCCGCATGTTGGCCCGGGTGCCGCTTAGCACCAGCGGTTCTTCATGACTAAAAAGGCCGTGCCCACCACTTCCCAGCGATCCGCGGCAGCCGGCGGCGCAGACGATCCACGCCATCAGTCCAATCTTCCACAAACGCCCCTGCATCGAGTTTTCTCCTCACGGAAGCTAATTCGTTGGTGTGCGATGGTCCCCTAACAGATGCCTCAAATCATGCCCCGGCGTCAAGACGAGAAAGCAAAGCTTGCAAAAATGGCCCGCTTGCACAGGCTTGGCAATACGTCGGACCGATGCTCGTTTCGCGGGCTCAGTTCGCCGAACCGAGCAATGCGTGTCATTTCCTTCCCGGCGAGTTGCGGATCAGACGCCGGTGAAAACCATATCGTAGCCGATCAACATCAGCGCCGCGTCTATGAGCAGGTGGCTTAGCCACGGTCCGACGAGCGATCCGCTCCGCTGGTAAATCCAGGCCCAAACGGCACCGCCGAAGCCCACGCCCAACGACAGCGCCGCGACGAGCGGCCAGTTCGGCTTAAAAAAGATGCTCACCAGAATGACATGGTGCGACATGAACGCCAGGCTCGACAGAGCGATGGCGGCGCCCGTGGGCAGCCAGCGGCGAAGTTGCCCGAAGACGAACCACCGCCAGTAATACTCTTCCAGGGCCGAGTGGATGAGCACATAGAAGGCCGCCATGGCGAAATAACGGCCCGGTGTGGCGACGCCCAGATCTTGCACCTTCAGACGAATGGCCGCCGGGGCATCGGCGAGCAACGCACCGTGTTTGAAAAGACCGAAATAAAGCGCCGTGGCGGCTCCCAACACCAGCGCTCCGAAGGCCAGTCCCTGGCCGATGCCCGCGATTCTAGGACGCCCGAACCGCGGCGCGTGGCGGCGGGTGCCAACCACCCACAGCAGCGGAAAGGAGAACTGCACGATCTTCGACATCAAAAAGACCGGTCGCGTGCCGGGGTCTCCGGCGAGTGCCACGAAATACATCCAGGTCGCCACGGTGGGGAACAACATGGCAAAGACCACTGCTATGAGGTCTCTCCACGTGCCGTGGTCGGTCCGCTGGCTGGTGGTCATGCTATACCTCGTCAACTGTAGATCCGGCGGCTTGGGTGAATAATTGGCCTTCGCGGTGTACTACGGCCTCTGGCCGACTGGTCGAGAAAGCGTGGTTGGAACCGGCGAAGCTCGGCCGAGTGCGTTCGTCGCGCGTGTGTGAGCCCCTCGGAGAGGCTTGGGCGGGCGGTTATACTTATCGAAGACCGACGGTTGATGGTCGTTACGTCTTTTACGCTGCCATTCCCGGGGCGTTGCCGGCCAGTGAATATAACGCAGCGCGATGCCCGCTTGCCGAACCGACCTTTCCCGCGACCCCCGCTCGAGGCGTTATCCGTTTCCGACGTGACCTACGCAATCCGCTGTGAACAGCTTCATAAACGCTATCCCGGTAAGCCGCCGGTCGACGCCGTGCGCGGCTTGGATCTGACCGTGCGCAGCGGCGAATGTTTTGGTTTGCTCGGCCCCAACGGCGCCGGCAAGACGACCACGATCGAAATTCTCGAGGGCCTGCTCCGGCCGACGAGCGGGCTGGTCGAGGTTCTGGGACATCGCTGGGGTCAGCGCGACGCGGCCATCAAACGCCGCATCGGCGTTTCGTTACAGGAAACCCGATTGCCCGAGCGGCTGACCGTGCGTGAGCTGCTTACGCTGTTCCGCAGTTTTTACCCTCGCGGTCCGCGTCCCGAAGCGGTCATGCGGCAGGTCTCGCTCGAAGAGAAGGCCGACGCTTGGACCGAGAAACTTTCCGGTGGTCAAAAGCAACGACTTGCCGTGGCCTGTGCCCTGGTAGGTGATCCGGACTTGCTGTTCCTTGACGAGCCAACCACCGGGCTCGATCCTCAATCGCGGCGTCAACTGTGGCGGATCATCCGTCGCTTTCGCGGCATGGGGCGTACGATCATGTTGAGCACGCATTATATGGACGAGGCCGAACGGCTTTGCGACCGTGTGGCCATCGTGGATCACGGCCGGGTGATTGCCTGCGATTCGCCCCGCGCTTTGATTGCCACGCTGGGCGGCGAACACGTGATCGAATTTTCGCTGGTCGACGGCAAACCGGACGGCCTCCACACGCCCGCTCCTGCGGATTTCGAACGGTTAAGCTCGGTGCATCGCGTGCGGTGCCAGGAAGACCTCATTTCGCTCGCCGTGGGCCAGCCGCATGTCGTGTTGCCGGAGCTGCTCTCGTTGCTTGATCGACTCGGTCACGAGTTGGCAAGCCTGACCACTCGGCATGCCAGCCTCGAGGATGTGTTCGTCTCGCTGACCGGGCGGCAACTCAGCGAGGTCGAACCAAGTGAGGACGGCGCATGAGCACCTTCGAGCAAACCGCCGATTCACACGAAACGTCCGCTCGGCCGCCGTCCGAGATGCCGTGGCCACCGTCCGAGAATCAGGGGCCGAACCCGCTCGTTCAATTGATCCTTGCCCGCCTGATCGAATTTTGGCGCAAGCCGGAGGCGATCTTTTGGGTTTACGGTTTCCCGCTGATGATGGCGGTCGGTCTGGGCATCGCGTTTCGCAACCGACCCGCGCCGGTGACGACGGTCGACATTCAGAATACGCCGGTTGCCGGAGTCATCGCCGACGCTTTGCGCGCGACCGAGGCTCCAGCCAAATCGACCGTCGCTTCCGCTGATCCTCGTTCGTCGGCCTCCGCGCCCGAACGACCGCGATTCGAGGTTCACCTGGTCGATGGCGACGAAGGTCGCAAGCGGCTGCGACGAGCGAAAACGCAAATTCTCATCGTGCCGCAAGCCGAATCGGCCGAGCAGGCGACCTCGCTGGCACGAACCCGGTTCAATTACGTCTATGACCCGACACGCCCGGAAAGCGTCCTTGCCCGGCGGATCGTCGATGACGTGCTGCAGCGCGCCGCGGGGCGCAAAGACCCGATCGCCGTCGGTGAGTCGTTGGTGAGCGAGCCGGGCGGGCGTTACATCGATTTTCTGATTCCCGGACTGATGGGCGCCAGCCTGCTGGGCGGGGGGCTGTGGGGCATTGGTTTTGTGACCGTGGATATGCGGGTGCGCAATCTGCTCAAACGGTTTATCACCACGCCGATGAAAAAGTCGGACTTTCTGCTGGGCATGATGATCAGCCGGTTTCTGTTCATGGTTACCGAAGTGCTGCTCTTGTTGGCGTTTAGCTGGCTGGTGTTCGGCGTGGGAATCGCCGGCAGCCCGGCGTTGGTCTTCGCCCTAGTGGTGCTCGGCGCGGTGACGTTTGCCGGCGTGGGTCTGTTAGTCGCGAGCCGCGCGAAAACGTTGGAAACGGCTTCGGGGCTGATGAACCTGGTCATGCTACCGATGTGGATGCTCTCGGGCATCTTCTTTTCGCCGGATCGTTTTCCCGCCGTGGTTCAGCCGCTAATCCAACTGCTGCCGCTCACGCCGCTGATCGCCGCGCTGCGCGAGGTGATGATCGAAGGGACGGGCCTGGTGGGCGTTTTGCCCGAGATCGGCATCCTGGTCGCATGGTCGATCGTCAGCTTCGCCCTGGCGCTGCGGCTGTTCCGCTGGTTTTGAACTTCCGCTGAGATGATCCACGTTGCCGGCGAAAGCACCAAAAATCACGAATCACGACGAGTCAACAAGGTTCTGCTTAATCAGGATTGACACAATGAATCGAATCAGACGCGTGGCGTGGCTGCTGATGTTCGCGGCCTTCCCGACCGCGGTTTTGGCCGATGCCGTGGACCGCATGAAGCTGGATCAGCTTCGCAAGGTGCATGAGGCGGTCGAAACGTTGGCAAACGAGCGACAGCCGGTCGCGCTGGACGACGGTTACGACGACGTGCGGGCTTTGTTACACGTTCATTCGCACTGGTCGCACGACAGCCATGGAACCGTCGACGAGATCATTGCCGCGGCCAAGACGACCGGCGTGCGGGTGATTATGTTCAGCGAACATCCGGCCGACACATACGATTATTTCAAAGATGGAAACGCTGGCATGATCGACGGCGTGTTGCTGATTCCAGGGGCGGAAACCCGCGGCTTTCTGGCTTACCCCACGCGCAGCATTCAAGCGATCGCTCCCGCCGGACCGCAAGAATTCGCCGACTTGGTACGTCGCGACGACGGGCTGATCTTTCTCAGCCACCTAGAAGAGCGAATGGACTGGGACATCGCCGGACTGACCGGCACGGAGATTTACAACACGCACGCCGACTTCAAGGACGAAACCCGGCTTATCAAGCAATTGCGAAATCCCTTGATGTTGTTAAGCCTGATGCCGGCCCTGGAAAAATACCCACAAGAGGTGTTCGGCGCCATTCAGGATTATCCGGCTGATTACCTTCGCCGCTTCGACGAGCTTTGCCAACAATCGCCACACACCGGCGTGGCGGCGAATGACTCGCACCACAACCAGGGCATCCGCGCGATCCTTAAAAAAGACGGCAAGGTGCAAGTCGAGGACAACTTGGGGAACAAGATCATCACGCTTGACGCGAGCCGTGTCGGCTTCCTCAAATCACGTATCGAAGGCAAACGGCCCGGCGACGAGGTGCTGCGAATCGACCTGGATCCATACGATCGCAGCTTCCGCCACGTGAGCACGCATCTGCTCATGCACGAGGTCTCGCGCGACGCCGTATGGCAGGCACTCAAGGCAGCTCGGGCGTATGTCGGCTTCGACTGGATCGCCGACCCGAGCGGTTTCGTCTTTTTCGCCGAACAGTCGGGCCGCCGCTTCCCGATGGGCAGCCATCCGACGATGGGCGGCGGCATGCAGCTTCACGCGGCGGCACCACTGGAAGGAACCTTCAAATTGTTGCGAGACGGCAAGCTGATCCAGCAGGCCGACGGCCGCAAGTTCGACTTCGCGCTCGAGCACGCGGGCATCTATCGCCTTGAAGTGTGGCTCGACGTGGCCGGTGAGCCCCGCCCGTGGATTCTCTCAAATCCGATTTACGTCGGCGAGAAACCGTGACCCAGGTTTATTTGCAAGCGAGCCTGATGCCCGTGGAACTTGGGCTGCCGATGGTGGACACCCCTCCCTATTGAATGTTGAACGAACAACCAAATCTCCCTTGATGATTAGGAACGTGACATTCCCATGAGTCTTGAAAATCGGGTTGCCCTGGTAACCGGCGGCGGCCGTGGCATTGGGGCAAAAATTGCCTTGCGGTTGGCGGAAGAAAAAGCCCGCGTCGTGATCTGCGGCACGACGCCCGAGCGGCTGGATGAGACCGCCGACGAGATCCGCCGACGCGACGCGACGGCACTTGCCGTGCGGGCCGACATCGCCGACGAGGCGCAGGTCAAAGCGATGTTCGACCAAACCCGCCGCGAGCTGGGCGAGGTGCAGATTCTTATCAACAACGCGGGCATCGCCGGGCCGACGGCCGGAATTGCTGAAATTTCACTAAGCGATTGGGACCGCACATTGGCCGTCAATCTGACCGGCGCGTTTCTCTGTTGCCGCGAAGCCGCGCCGTCGATGATCGCGCGGCAGTGGGGAAAAATCATCAACATTTCGTCGATGGCCGGAAAGGTCGGCTACCCGCTGCGTACGCCCTATGCCGCCTCGAAGTGGGCCATGATCGGCATGACGCTCACGCTGGCGCGGGAACTCGGCTCAAGTGGCATTCAGGTCAACGCCATCTGTCCCGGACCGATCCAAGGCGAGCGGATGCAACGGGTCATCCGCGCGCGGGCCGAACAACAGGGGCGACCGATCGAGAAAGTGGCCCGGCAGTTCGTCGCTAGCACGGCACTGGGACGCATGGCCACCGAAGATGAAGTCGCCGCCATGGTGATCTATCTGCTCTCCGACTCGGCGGCCGCAATTACCGGACAGGCCATCGACGTCGCGGCCGGGTATGGAATCTAGCGAGCGGATGGCTCGTCGGTGATTGGCCTTCCTGGAGGGCGTCGTCAGCGGTGGGGGAAGTGTCGCGGTGCTTAAAAAGATCCACTGCCCGAACCGTGCCTGCGGTCATGCCTATATGATCGACACCGCGAATCTCGGCCGCATGGCACGTTGCCGCCACTGTGGTTCGCGTTTCATGGCCACGCTCGGCGCCGACGGATCGATTCATTTCGCCGAAACCGTGGGGGACGATGATCCGCCAACCGCGGCGGAACGCGGCATAAAAATCGAGAGCGGCCGCGCGGCCACGCCGCCGGAAATGGACGTGTTGGCCGATGTCGCTGCCGACGACACCACGCGTGCCGACGAACCGCCAACCTCACCGCCTTCCCGCACGGCATCGCCCAAGGATCGCGCCGAACGTTTGCCCACCAACATCGGGCGTTTCGAGGTGGTTCGTTGTCTTGGAAGTGGCGGTTTCGGGCATGTGTACGAGGCGTTCGACCCGCACTTGGAACGCAAGGTGGCTCTGAAGGTTCCGCGGGCCGCGACGATGGCGAAATCGAAAGCCCGGGCGCGCTTTCTTCGTGAGCCCAAGGCGGCCGCTTCGCTGCGCCATCCGAACATCGTGCCGGTTTACGATGCCGGCGTCGATGGCGAGCGTTACTTTATTGCCTGGGCCTATATCAAGGGTCGCACGCTACAAGACGTCATTCGAAACGATCCGCCCGGCATACGATCGTCGGTCGAACTGGTTCGACGGTTGGCCGAAGGACTGCATCACGCTCATCAGCGTGGAGTGATTCACCGCGACGTGAAGCCTTCGAACATCATGATTGACGAATCGGGTGAGCCCCTGCTGATGGACTTCGGCCTGGCACATCTGGAAAGCGCCGACGTGAAACTCACCGGCGACGGTGCCGTCTTGGGCACGCCGGCCTATATCTCGCCCGAACAGGTCGACCGCTCGTTCGGCGAAGTGGGCCCGCACAGCGATCAGTACAGCCTGGGCGTGTTGCTGTTCCAACTGCTCACCGGTGAGCGACCGTATCGCGGCAGCCTGGCCGACGTGCTGAATCAGGTGCTTCACGCGCCGTGCGTTTCGCCGCGCGGCGTCCGTCCGCGCGTCCCTCGTGACCTTGATGCCATTGTTCTGAAAACCATGTGCAAAAGTCCCGCGGAGCGATATCCTAACTGTGGCGCGTTGGCCGAGGATCTGCGCCGCTGGGCAACTGGCGAATCGATTCTCATTCGACACGCGCCGCCGCACGAACGATGGCTGCGCTGGGTACGCCGTAGCCCGTGGACCGCGATCCCGACCGCGCTGATCGTGGTGACCCTGATGGCGGGTCTGATGGCCACCACCTGGAAATGGCAACAGGCCGAAGCGGCACGGCGGCGGGCGGTCGAGCAAATACAAGATACCCACGCGACATCAATCGCGCGGTAACGAAACAACCCGTGCCCGGTGTGTGCTGGCGTGCCAGCACGCGCGAGCAATTCGCTCGGACGTCCCGGCCAACCGTGTTGTATTGCGATTGAGAATTGACGCCACGGCAGGAAAGAAGCAGGAGCCTCGTCCCATGCGCGGTCGGCATTTGATCCTTGGGCTGTTGTTTGTCATCGGGATGGGTCTTGCCGCTCCTGCGGCGCTCCGGGCGGCCACAAGGCTGCTGTTGCTCGGTCAGGGGCCCGACGGACATCCGCCGGGGACGCACGAATTCCTGCCGGGAATGCGAATTCTTCAGGCCTGCCTGAAGCGTGTTCCCGAAGTTGAAACCAAGATCATCTCGGCCGACGAACCGTGGTCTGACGGCCCGCAACAGATCGACAAGGCCGACGGCGTGGTGCTGTTTCTCTCACAAGGCGCGCACTGGATCCATGCCGACCCCGGTCGGCTGCGTGCGCTGTTGGCCCTCACGTTGCGCGGCGGCGCGCTGGTCGGCCTGCACTGGGGAATCGGCACCAAACAAGCTCGTGACGTCGAACTGTTTCTCGAATTGCTCGGCGGCTGCCACGGCGGTCCGGATCGAAAATACAAGGTGCTTGAAACCGATCTGCGGGTGGTCGATCCGCTGCATCCGATCACCCGCGGGCTGAGCGACTTTCGTGCCCGCGATGAGTTCTATTACGATCTGAAATTCATCCAGCCTTCGACGGCGATTCAGCCGATCCTCAAAGCCACGATCGACGGCCAACCGCGCACCGTCGCCTGGGGATGGCAACGAAAAGACGGCGGCCGCTCCTTCGGTTTTAGCGGTCTGCACTTCCACCAAAACTGGAAACGGCCCGCCTACCGCCGCCTGGTGACCCAAGCCGTCATGTGGACCCTCGGGCGCCCCGTGCCGGAGAAAGGGATCAACGTCGACGTTGACGAGCGGCTGCTAACGCTGACCGGCGACCAACGCTAAAGTCCGCTTGAGCCGCCGTCGGTTCACTCGAAGTACGTCACGGTCAAATCCGGGCGGCTGCGCTGCAACTTACGAATGGCCCCTTGGCTGATGTCGGTCGCTTCGAGCGTGAGGCTCTTGAGCCGCTTGAGAGGACGAATGTAGCGCAGCCCGGCATCGGTCAGCGGCATGTCTTCGAGTTGCAAGGCTTCGAGCCGCTCCAGCTTGGCCAGATGGCGAAGATCATCGTCGGTGAGGTTCAAGCCCGCCAGCTCAAGCTGCCGCAGGGCGGGCAATCGCGCCAGCGGAGCAAGCCCCGTTTCGCCCAAATCGACGTACCGCAAATTCAAGTATCGAATCGGTTGAAACATCACTCGACCGAACGACTTCTGCCACCAAGCAGGTCCGCGTGGTGACGTCAATGTTAGAACGGGGCCACTGGAAAGCTGTCGCAGAGTTCGAGTTTGACGGCGTGCTTGCGCGCGTTGGCTTCCCAGCAATCCGCCGACGATCGCGACCGCCAGCATAATCAGACAAAGCGAGCGGAGCGAAAATCGAAAGCTCGGACGTAGCGCCCGTCTGATTCGATTTGTTTTCCCACCCGTCATGAAAGCGTTCCTCGACCGCCGGCAAACAGACCGCTCGGAGCCGAATCGAGTTTTATCCAGGCTCGCTATTCGGCCACGATCGCCGCGAATCGTATGCGTCGATTCACGCCGGGGCAATCGCCCAATTGTAACAGACCGCGGCGATCTAGCGCTTCACGTAATCGTGGCGTGTGGCGTGCCGTTGACACTGGCCAAAGAGCGGTGCGAAGATGAGTCGCCTTGGCGGATTTGGCATAGGCTGGTTTTTCCGCCGCCCTGCGTACTACCTATTGGAATGAACCGCGTATGACCGAAGGTCGCTCCGACGACGATCGAACGCTGGCCCAAAACACCGGCGAAAAGGATTTTGCCCGCGAGCAAAGTCTTCGGCTTTCCGGTCCGCCGGTCCAAGTTCCCGGCGTCGAGCCGGAGCGGTTCCTGGGCGCCGGGGCTTACGGCGAAGTTTGGCTGGCCTCGGACCTCAAGACCGGCCGCCGCGTGGCGGTGAAGTTCTATGCCCATCGGGGCGGTGTCGACTGGACGCTGCTCGCCCGAGAGGTTGAGAAACTCGCCTTCTTGTTCGGCAACCGGCACGTCGTGCAGTTGCTCGACGTCGGCTGGGAATCCGAGCCTCCGTATTACGTGATGGAGTTCATGAGTCGCGGCTCGCTCGAAGATCGACTGAAACAGGGGCCGATTCCCGCGAGCGAAGCGCTCACACTGCTGCGCGACGTCGCCACGGGCCTGATCCACGCACACGGCAAGGGCGTGTTGCACTGCGACCTGAAACCGGCCAACGTGTTGATCGGCGACGATGGCAAACCTCGGCTGGCCGACTTCGGGCAATCGCGGCTGACCACGGATCAACAGCCCGCGCTGGGAACCCTGTTTTACATGGCCCCCGAACAGGCCGATTTGCGAGCCATGCCCGACGCGCGATGGGACGTTTACGCGCTCGGGGCACTTTTCTACTGCATGCTGACCGGCCAACCGCCGCACCGCACGCCGGAGACCACACCCGAGATCGAGCAAGCCGGCGATTTGGAACATCGGCTCAAGGCATACCGCCATCTGATCCGCCATGCTCCACGACCCCGGGCGCACCGCGACGTTCCGGGCGTCGACCGATCGCTGGCGGAAATCATCGATCGCACGTTGGCCGCCGATCCGCAGCGGCGATTCCCAAACATTCAAGCCGTGGTCGAAGCGTTGGATGATCGCGCTCGCCGGCTGGCACGCCGGCCGCTGTTGGTGCTCGGCGCGGTGGGGCCCGCGCTGTTGTTGCTCGTGATGACATGGTTCGCTTGGGCCGGTTATCGCGCGGCGATCGGACAATCGGAGCAAACGGTCGTCGGTCGGGCCCTGGAGAGCGATCGCTTCGCCGCCCAATTCGTTGCTGAAACCGTGGCCCGACAAATCGACCACCGCTGGCGGGTTCTCGAAATCGAGGCCGGCAAACCGGGTTTCGTCGCGCTGTTGCAGCAGGCCACCGGAGAAGACCGAGAAAGCGCGCCGCGCCGAAAACTTCAAGCCAGGCTGGACCAGATCAGCGCGCGTTACCGCGGCCTCGAATCCACCAGTTGGTTTATCGATTCGCGCAGTGGAGGGCAATTGGCCCGCCACCCGCTGGATGAAAAGACGATAGACCGCAACTGGGCCTTCCGCGATTACTTTCACGGTCAGGGGCACGATTTCAAACCAGGCACCACGGGCTTGAAGCCGATTCGCCACGTGCATCGATCGATCGTCTTTACCAGCCGAGCCACGGGAAACCGGATGGTGGCCTTCTCGGTTCCCATTTTCGCTTCCGTGAGCGAAGGCCAAACTCGCGCGGTGATCGGCATTCTGGCCATGACCGTCGAGCTGGGCAAGTTCGCCGAACTCCGGCCGGAAAGCCGCGGCTCGGCGTCGCAAATTGCCGTGCTGGTCGACCGCCGGCAAGACGCTCAGGGGCGTCGCGGCGCGGTGCTCGAACATCCCTATCTGGCCCGACTGCTCCGGCAAGGCGACACCCGCTTGCCGGCCGTTTATCTTGATCCCGAAGACGAGAGGCGGGTCGCTCGGCTCTATCCGCTGAAACGCCATGTCGAGCAGCTCCACGAGCAGCTTGACCATTCGACTTCCTCGACCACGACGGACAACCGTTCCTCGCTCGTGGCTGGCAAGCCAAGCGGCAAGACTCACGGTTCGTCCGCGCAGTTAGCGCGGCTCGAGAAATTAACTCGCCAGTTGGACGAAGCCGCGTCGCTGAGCCATTACCAAGATCCGGTCGGGAGGATCGATCGCGGTTTTCAGGGGCGCTGGCTGGCGGCCATCGATCCGGTTTTTATTGAAGGCCGCGAAGAGTCGGTTCGCGACGTCGGATGGGCCGTCATCATTCAAGAACGCTACGAAACGGCGCTTCAGCCGGTGCGTCATCTGGGACGTCGGCTGGTTCGACAATGGCTCATCGCCGCGGGAACCGTGGCCGGTGTAATTACCGCTCTGTGGGGAGTCGTTATGATCATACTCAACGAGCCACGCCGATCCCGAGTTTGGTCAACGCTTCGACGGCGGGTCGGGCTGTCGACCGAAACCACTTCGAACCGTGAATACGCGAATACTACGACCATCTCGAGCCGAAACAGCCCCTGACCCGAGTCGCACGCCAGCCCTCCGACAATCCGTCGGCGGTCGCGCGAACCGGCGGTCTGCCGCAGCGCGGTTTCGGGCATTTGACTCGACCATTGCGAGGAAACGCCAGTCGTGGCTGATCTGATAGCCGAGGGCACGGATACCAAAAACCGCTGGCGGCGCACGCTTCCCGAGGATCAGCCTCTGGTGCTCGGCCGGACGCAGGCGGCGTGGGCCGTGCCGTGGGACGATCGCATCTCGCGGCGGCACGTTGAACTACGGTGGCGGCACGGTACGCTCAAGGTTCAGCGGCTCGCCACCGCGCGCAACCCGGTGTTCGTGCGAGGCCAAGAGCTCGACGAATTTGAACTGCAAGCGGGCGAGTGTTTCGTGATCGGGCAAACGACCTTTACGGTCGTCAACGATGAAGTGAACGTCTCGCTCGAGGTTCCTCAGCCGATCGAGGAACAAACCTTTACGTCCCAGCACCTCGAGCACATTCGCTTTCGCAACGCCGAGCAGCGTCTAGAGGCCCTGGCACGGATGCCGGAGGTCATTTCCGGAGCCGGCAGCGACAGCGAGCTTTTCGTCCGCCTGGCCAATCTGCTGCTGGCCGGAATTCGTCGCGCGGAGGCGGTGGCCATTGTGGCCATCGACCATCGAGAGGATCAGTCGTCGCCGATACGCATCCTGCACTGGGATCGCCGACTGGCCATCGGTGGGGCATTCGAGCCCAGTCAGCGTCTGATTCTCGAAGCGCTTCGTCGGCAGCACAGCGTGCTCCACGTTTGGGGTGGCTCGACCGCCGCCGCCGGCGGCCCAACCATGACTTGGAACGAGAGCTACGATTGGGCGTTCTGCACGCCGATCGTTTCCGAGGAAACGTCCGCCTGGGCCATCTATGTCACCGGGCGTTTCAGCAGCGAGTTACTCAGCACGCCGCCGGCGACCCCGTCCGACCCCAGCGATCTGCGCGAAGAATTAAAATTCACGGAGCTGGTCGCGGTCTTTGTCGCTTCACTGCGGCAGGTCCGCGCGCTGCAACAGCGGCAGGCCAGCCTGAGCCCGTTTTTCGCCCCGCAGGTGCTCGAGGCCTTCGCCTACGAAGATCCGGAGGTCGTCTTTCGGCCGCGCGAAACGGAGGTCACCGTTTTATTCTGTGATCTGCGAGGTTTCTCCGCCGAATCGGAACGCCACGCACATCGCCTGCTGGAGCTGCTCGAGCGCGTCAGCGACGCGCTGGGCGTGATGACGCACGACATCCTTCAAAATGACGGCGTGGTGGGTGACTTTCACGGCGATGCCGCGATGGGCTTCTGGGGTTGGCCGCTGCCCCAACCCGACAAGGTTGAGCGGGCATGCCGCGCGGCACTCGGCGTCCGCGCCGTCTTGGCGGCCGCCGCGCAACAACCTTCCCACGCGCTCTCCAACTTTCGCATGGGGATCGGCATCGCGACCGGCACCGCCGTGGCAGGCAAAATCGGCACGATCGACCAGGTCAAGGTCACGGTCTTTGGCCCGGTTGTGAACCTTGCCTCGCGACTTGAAGGGATGACCAAAATCCTGCGGACGCCGATCCTGATGGACTCGGCCACGGCCCAAATTGCCCGGCAGCAGCTTTCGCCCGACGAGGGGCGATTTCGTCGTCTGGCCGTGGTTCGCCCCTTTGGCTTGGATACCCCGGTCGAAGTCACGGAACTGCTGCCACCCGAGTCGGATTATCCGCTGCTGACCAACGAGCACCTTGCCCTGTACGAACAAGCGCTGGATGCCTTCAAGGAGGGCCGCTGGTCCGAGGCGAACGAGCTGCTACACGGCGTTCCCGCCGGCGATCGGGCCAAAGACTTTTTGACCGTCTTTATTGCCCAACACGACCGCATGCCGCCGGCCAATTGGGACGGCGTCGTGCCGCTCGATCGGAAGTCGTGAGGCCCGGCGAGTTGTCCTCCACTCTCGTATCGGCTTACTTCTGTAGGATCAGTTTGCCGTTGCGCGTCAGACGCAGGCGGTAAAGCTCGCCTTCGTGTTCGATCAGCGCTTCTCGGCCTCCCTGCAAAAGCTCGGACGATTGAACCGTCCGCGGCACTGGCTCGGTCGTTGAGGGCCGTCGCGAATCATCAGACGCGATCGAGGGAGCTTGGTTTTCTCGCGACACGGGCGTTGGACCAACCTCTCATGAAATGAGGCATCGAACCGGGCCATCGAACAAAGGATGAGGCCAAGCTTACGTCTATTGAGAATAGATGTCAATACCAAGACAACGAAATCCCAATCCCAAGAATGACAGGCACGATGATTGGCCTGTAAATGCCAATGAAGAAAGAATTATTGTGACTTAGTATCACTGTTTTTGGCAATGACGGCGACCATTCAGGCTTCAGATTCGTGGAACGCCTGCACGAGCAGCCACGCGCAAACGCCGACGATGGCCGCAAGTGACAGGGTCGAGACCGCCGCTTCTCCCAGGCCCAGCGTGGCGGCCAAGCCGAGATTCGGAACGCTCAGGTAGGCCAGTCCTGCTAGAAAAACGCCCACCAGCGACTCTCCCGCGATCATGCCCGAGGCGATCAGCACGCCACGCTTGGTGGCTGCCGTGGACTCTCCGGGAGTACGGTTCTTTCGAGCCAGCCAGGCGGCCAGTAGTCCGCCGGTCAGAATGGCGGTGGCCAGGCCGAACGGCAGATAGATTCCCACGGCAACCGGCATCACGTGCAGCCGAAAGTCGGCCCGGCGCGCGGCCAACAGACGATCGACGACCACCAAGACAACCCCCAGTACGGCTCCCCAGGCGATCATATCCCAGGGAAGTTGACCGTCGCCGAAGAAGCCTTCGACTAGCGTTGCGAACAGGCCCGCCTGCGGGGCAGGAAGCGCTTGGCCGCCGATGCCGCCGGTGTCGGCGTTTCCCTCATGTAGCACGGTCAGCACCGGCGCCATGACCAGGGCTCCGGCCAAGACGCCGATCAGTTGCATCATCTGCTGCCGTCGTGGCGACGCCCCGACCAGCAGACCGGTTTTCAGGTCGTTGCACACGTCGCCCGACGTGCAAGCGACACAGCAGACGACGCCGGCCACGCCCAGGGTTGCCAAAATCGCTTGCCGTCCGTGATAGCCGAACAGATAAACCATCGCCGCGGTACCCAAGACGGCGGTGATCGTCATTCCGGAGACCGGGCTGTTGGAATTGCCGACCAAGCCCACGATATAGCTGGCCACGGCGGTAAAGAAAAAAGCCATGACGAACATCACGATAACGACCAGCAACGTCAATCCGGCCGCATGATCGAGCACGCGGTAGTAGACCGCCCCGATCAGCACGATACACAACACGGTGAACGCTGCGAGCACCTTTCCGCTCAGGTCACGGTTTCGGGAATCGGTGGTTTCGCCATCAGATTGAGGGCGAATTTTCCCGGCCAACTCACCGACCGCGGTGACCAGTCCCCGTCGTACGCGCCAGATCGAGACGATCCCGCCGACGACCATGGCGCCGACCCCGACGAATCGAATCTGCTCGCTCCACAGCGTAAAGGCTTGGTCCACCGGCGCGGCGCCGGCGGCCGCCGATCCATCGAGCAGCGGCATCGTGACGATCCAGCCGATCGCGCCGCCGAGAAAGACCTGTAGCGAGATCGGCAGCCCCACGATGATGCCGACCGAAATCAGCGCCGGCGAGATGTCCATGCCCGCGTAAAAGACGTGACCCGCGCGAAGCGTTGCCCAGTCGACCCGGCCACGAAACAGGCCCAGAAACGTCTCGGCGAACTTGAATAGGCCGCCGATAGCCATGCCGCCAAAAACCAGCCTTGCGCCCGAGCGGCCCGCCTCGCCGTCGGAAACCTTTCCGGCCTTGAGCACTTCGGCACAAGCAAGGCCTTCGGGAAAGCTCAGCTCGTCGTTGTCGACAACGAACACGCGCCGCATGGGAACCATCAGCAGCACGCCCAGCCAGCCGCCGGCCAGCGCGATCAGCGTGACGGTCCAGTAATCGAATTTATCCCAAATGCCGGTCAGAATTAGCGCCGGCATGGTGAAGATGATTCCCGCCGCCAGCGATTCGCCGGCCGACGCGGCGGTCTGCACCAGATTCGATTCGAGCAGCGAGTCTCGCCGCAGCACGCCGCCCAGCAATCCCATGGAGATCACGGCGGCGGGAATCGAAGCCGAAACCGTCATTCCAGCCCGCAGCCCCAAATACACGTTGGCCGCTCCCATGACGACCGAAAGAACAATGCCCAGAATCAGTGCGGCCCATGTAAACTCGCCCGGCGGAGGGCCGTGGACATAGTTGGTTGATTTCACGCGCGAGGCTCTGAGGAGAAGCGTTTCCGGCCAACCGGCGGGCGGCGACCGTACAACACGGTAGCAAAGAGTGGCCCGGTTGTGCCACCCTTTGCGTGGTTCATCGCGCGGCCACGCATGACAGCCCCGGCGAGACTTGCGGTCGGCGAGATCGCCCGAAAGAGTCGAAGCAAGAATTTCAGAGGTTGCCGGCGACCTTTTTTTCGCCGCGCGGTATTTATCGCGTTCGATGGGCCGAGCTGATTTTTTTGCGCTGTCGTTAATCGTTCAGCGTAATGCAGTGCGATTCGACGTTGTACTGCGGCGGCTCAACTTCTTCCGGGCCGTTGCCCTCGTCGAGAAGCGTGCGATTGCCGCCGTCGGGTTTGCAGGCACGAACCGTTTTCATGGCGCGGTCGAACAATGTTTTCGACGTGTCGTCGTGACGTACGTCGGTTACGCCGCAACTGAGGGTCACCGTGATCCGCTCTTCGCGAAGCTCGAAGTCGGCCGCCTCGACCGCTTGCCGCGCGCGTTCCGCGGCGCTGGTTGCTCCGTGGGGCCCGGTGTCACCCAACACCAGCAGCAACCGCTGGCCGTCGAACCGCGCGGCCACGTCGAAACCGCGGTTCTTGCGTAATAGACCGGCAACCACCTTGGCAATCGCCACCAACATTCGATCCCCGGCCGGAACCCCGAAACGCTCGTTGATCGTGCCGAATCGGTCGACGTCGAGCAGCACCACGCTGAGCTGGCGTACACGATTCGGATCGTCCTGCCACCACTGACAAAGCACCTGTTCCAACCCGGCGCGATTCTTCAAGCCGGTCGTCTCGTCGAGTCGCAAATTCGGCTCGGCCGCCTCGTCTGAGTCGACCGGTTCGCCGGCGATCAGCGGGGTGAGCAGCGGCTCGATGCCATCGCGTAAACGATGGTGTGCGTCGAACAGTTTGGCGATCATTGACAGAAGTCGCGCCCCGCCAGACGATGCGTCGGCCGAGAAGTCGAGCGTTTCGAGTTCGCCATCGGCCGCCTCGAACCGCGCGGTCTCGCCGCTTAGCGTCGCCTCGACGTCCGTGGCCGGTTCGGCCCATTCGCCCCACGACGCTTGATGCTCCGCAAGACTCGATGCCAGAATTTTTTGATGGGCTAGATACCGCTGATTGGCGTCATGCAGCCTTGCCCGGAAGCCGTCGAGCCGATCGGACTCCAACGTATCGCCTCGAAGGCAGGCATCCAATTCGACCAAAACTTTGCGGTGTTCGCTCGCTTCCAGTCGAAGGATCTTTGCCGCCGTGATGAGCCGCGTCTCCGGTTCGGTCGCGGCGGCGATCCACTCCATCCACTGTGGCGCGGGCGGTTCGGGCGTGTCGTCTTCCGCTGGCTCGCCCGGTTCGTCGGTTAAGTTCGACTCGTTGGTTTGAATCGGCATATCCAGCGATGCGGGCGAAGCGTTTTCGGTCTCAGCTTCGGTGTCGGTCGTTCCGGTGTCCGCAGTCTGGGCGGTCTCCGTGGCGATGCTCTCTGTGTCGGCGGACTCGGTGTTCGTCTTGTTTTTTGGGCCTGCCACAGGCTGGGTGGTTGGCGGTTCGGCGTTTGGTTCAGCGTTCCTCGTGGCCGGCTCGTTGGGCACGGCGGCGGTTCGCGACGATCGCCGACCGCGCGGTGATCGAACGCCCAAGGTTGGTTGATGTAGATACAGCGCTAGCGCATAGCCGAGGCCGAGGTTGAGCGTCGAGACGATCAGAATGGCAATTACGGTGGTCACGCGCCCCTCGACGGCTCGTGCTGCGAAAAGTCTTCGGCCTTGTCAAATCGGCCCTCTACAAAAGAAATGTAGGTCGCCCCTTTTGGGCGTCGGCCTGACCCGCACAACGGCTACAACCGATCCCGCCGGACAGCGGCTCGCAAGACCCCGCGCGCCAGTCCGCCCAATGGGCGGACTGGGAAAGGCGTCTTCTTAGCGTCCGGCTTGCAGTTCGCCTAGCAACTCGAGCAACCGGTCGACTTCCGCCGCCGTGTTGTAATGCACCAAGCCGACGCGAATCAGCCCCTCGGGCTCCAACCCCAGGGCTTCACTCAGCGGCAGGGCATAGAAGTTCCCGTGCCAAACAAAAACGCCGTGATGGCCGAGAAACTTGGCGATCCGCTCCGGCGATTGGGCCGCGTGGGTGAAAGAAACGGTGGGCACGCGCTGGTCGAAACGCTCGGAGTACGTAATTCCCCAGACGCGCAGGCCGTCGAAGGCTTGCAACCCCTCGATCAACCGCTGGCAAAGTTGCCGCTCATGCCGGGCGATAGTCTTGAGCGCCGCGCGCAGGGCTTGCCGTCGATCGCTGAGAGCCGGCATCATGGTGCGGCCCAAGTCGGCCAGATATTCGACCGCCGCCATCGCGCCGGCGATTCCCTCGTGATTTTGCGTTCCCGTCATCCAGCGGCCCGGCAGTTCTTCCGTGGCGGGACGAACTTTGTAGGCCGGCAAACGTTCGAGCAACTCACGCCTTCCCCACAACACGCCAACGTGTGGACCGAAGAACTTGTACGCCGAACAGGCCAGCAGGTCGCACTTCCAAGCCGTGACATCGATCAAACGGTGCGGAGCCCATTGAACGGCATCCAGAAAGACCAACGCGCCTGCGTCATGTGCCGCGGCGGTGATTTCGCGGAACGGTTGGATGGTGCCGCTCAGATTCGATGCGCACGCGATGGCCACCAATCGTGTGCGCGACGAAAGCTGGGAGCGAAAATCGTCGAGGTCCAGCGTGCAATCATCGGGCCGAACCTCGATGTGGCGAACCGCCACGCCGGCATCTTCGGCGGCAAGCACCCACGGCGTGACGTTGGCGTCATGGCCGGATCGCGAAACAAGAATCTCATCGCCCGACCGCCATGTGCGTGCCAACGAGCGGCTGAGCTGAAAGGCGAGCGACGTCATGTTCGGGCCGAAGACAACGCCATCGTCGTCCTCGGCGCCGACGAAATCAGCCATCGCCCGATGTGCCGCGTCGAGCAACTGATCGCTCTGCCGGCTGGTCGCGAACAGCCCGCCCCGGTTGGCGTTGTGGTCGAGTAAATATCCGCCCACGGCGTCGACGACGCGCTGAGGAACCTGAGTTCCCGCCGGCCCATCGAAAAAAACCGCCTGATGCCCCGCCACCGTTTGCCGCAGCGCCGGAAACTGCCGGCGAACTTGTTCGACATGAAAAGGTGCGGCCATCAGAGCAGATCGTGTTCTTTGTCTCGTGGCGGGAGAAGACGGCTAGCCATGGAGTCGCAAGGACCAAGAACCCAATCCTTAAACGCAGCTCGTTTCAGCGTCCACGACCTTCCTATACGCCCCAGTCAGACAAACCGGCCAAAGCCAACGACACCCAACCATGCCATAAACCGTGCCCCACTTTCAAGTGCCGATGCCAAATTATATCCGCTGCCGAAACAATGGCCGTCAAGCCGCATGCCGAAAAGGTTTGTACCGAGAAGGTGCCCGCCTGATATAATCGCCCGTGACAGCACGCGGATGGCCATGTGGCAAGAAAGTTTGTGCGCTAGAACCGTCGATCGGTGCGACGCTTCACCCACGCCTCTCCATGCTGCGCTGCGTGCGAGCAGAGCATTCTGCCTTCGATCGGGCCGCCGAGCACAACCAACCAGCGATTATTCAACCCCCTTGGCTGTCCAAGCAATGGGGTCCACTTCAATGCCCGATTCTTTGTTCGATTCAGCTCCGGAAGGTTTGACGAGCGGTCCGCCGCCGCTATGGATCGG
>Ga0114931_10002655_pt1 | contig 22702 bp, 20 predicted proteins | sample 2SBtaG_FD_89579 | JGI IMG/M metagenome (GOLD analysis project Ga0114931, IMG submission 89579) | Deep subsurface microbial communities from Kolumbo volcano to uncover new lineages of life (NeLLi) - 2SBTROV14_V59a metaG | ecosystem: Environmental > Aquatic > Marine > Volcanic | place: Kolumbo... | reverse complement strand
CCCATCTCCTGCTCGATCCGACGAAGCGTCCAGCCAAGCCTGCCAAGTGCCAGTATCTGCTGCTGTTTTTCTCTGTCCAAGACATTTGCCATGGCGCCGAGGCTAATCGCCTCGACCGCCTGCGATGTCCCGGACGACTTCACGCCCTTTGGCCGGTTTTCAGGTGATCACGTATGGCCGCTTTTGGGTGATCACCGAGGTTCAGTCGCTCCGAATAGCGAATCGATAGATATTGCTTGGGTTCAAGGGGTCGTCGCAACACCTCACGACTGGGGAGTTGCGATGGCGAAGAACAAGCGCCGACGATCAGACCGTGCGTTACGCCCACCGATGCGTTCACCTGGCAGTCCGCCGGCTAGCCGGCGGACGCATCGTCAACGGTTCTGGGAAGGTGTTTCCCGTGGGTTGAGCAGCGACACCCCATCCACCTCCCGCGGATCCAGCGAGGGGCGACCGGTGACGGGCCGCATGGGGCCTAGCGGCTTCGGGAGTTTCGGGGTCTGCTTGACGCGCTGGGGCCGAAGTAATGCCACCGCGGCACTCGCCCAACAAACCACAATCGAGTCAGCAACCTCGAGCGCATGACCGTCTACGGAACCGGGTCAACACCGTCGGTTCCCGGGGGAGGTCGCCGCACGCTCTTGCCGAGGTATGCGAACCGGGGCAAGTGTAGGCTAGGTTGAGGCCATGGTGCGGACTAGCGGGGCACTCGCGATCGCAATCATCTTCCTGGCCCCATCGCTGGCGTGTACGGGCCCGACCGAGCCGCCCGCGGCTTCGCTGTTCGACGCCGTCGTGACGCCAGATGGCCTGGTTCGCGACCCGGATTCACTGATGGATCGCGCTTGGCTGGCCGACAACGTGGATCTCTCGAGCTATGACCAGCTCCTCCTCGTATGGACTGGCCTCGAGTACGCGCCGGGAAGCGCGATTCTCTCGGAGCGACAGCGCGAAGCGCTCTCCCGCGTCGCGGATTACATCGTCACGAAGAAGCTCGACGAGAACACACGTTGGAGTCGGACCTCGGAGTTGGGGCCCCGCGTCCTCGTGCTTCGGGTGGCGTTCGTCGACATCGATCTCGACCCGATCGCCGTCCGGGGCTTCGAGCCCGGTCGAGCGACGTACCGGGCGGACATGGGGTCGCTTACCGTGGTCGTCGAGCTACGCCGCGGGGAGGATCTCGAGGTGCTCGCCCGCCTCGCTGGCAGCCATCGCATTGCGGTACCTGCGCCCGGCCTGGCCTTCTCGTTCGATCGCGGCGCACGCACGACGGACGGCCGGTATTTCTTCTCCCGTTGGTGCGATACCGCGCTAGAAGAGCTGACGCGCCTGTCGTCGGCGCCACGGTCCGCCTCGGCGCCCTGATCCCGCCGCGGGCTCCCCGCAGGGACTTGCCATAGTCCCCATACCCGGCCATTGAGCGAGAACGCAGCCTGAATGCCCTATCTGCCCGAACGCGTCGTAGGCGAGCCGCTGCGCCACGGCCCCGGTGCCCGCGTCCACCACGAGCCGCGGACTTCCCAGGTGATCGCTCAGGATCCGGTACGTCACCCCGCCCCTCACCAAAGGAGGGCAGCTGACGCGATCCGCCGTCGCCGAAGCGATTTCTCGCAGCACGATCGGGAGGGTACCGCCGGAGCTTCCGGTCGCCTTCCCCGCACTCCAGCTTTTTGGCCCAGACGCGAGTTTTCGGCCTCGCGGCCGGCGGCCAAGGAAGGGGTCCGGGTGGGCGCGCTACCTTTCGGGGCCATGGACGACTGGCGCTCTCGGATCACGATCGAGCCGGGCAAGCGGGGCGGCAAGCCCTGCATCCGGGGCCTGCGGATGACGGTCTACGACATCCTCGAGTACCTCGCCTCGGGCATGAGCGAGGAGGAGATCCTCGCAGACTTCCCCGACCTCGAGCGAGCGGACATTCGCGCAGCGCTGGCGTTCGCGGCCGATCGCGAGGGCAAGGTCTCGGGCACGCCCGCCTCTTGAAGCTCTTGTTCGACGAGAATCTCTCGTTTCGGCTCGCGCGCATGCTCGCGGACCTGTTTCCGGCTTCGATCCACGTCCAGGACGTGGGCCTCGAGCGAAGCGACGACGAGGCCATTCGGAGTTATGCCGTGGAGCACGGTTTCGCGATCGTCACCAAGGACGCCGACTTCGCCGAGCACTGCCTGGTGAAGGGAGCACCGCCGAAGGTGGTGTGGATCCGCCGAGGCAATTGCTCGACCGCGACCGCGGAGTCGCTGCTTCGCGTGCATCGCGAGGAGATCGACGAGCTCGGCAAGAGAGAGGCCGCATTGCTTCGTCTCCTATAGCGGCGGCCGGAGCCGCCCTCTCCGGGCCTGGCCGCGCGCAGCGCGGCCCTCTTTCAGAGCAGCCGCCACGATCGGTCTCCGCATGGCGCCAGCATGCCGCAGGCACAGTTCCCAAGACAAGCGGCGTACGGGTCAAGTGCTGGCGGAGGCGCCGTTGGACCGATTGGAAGCACCTGGGATCGGCGAAGGCGAAGTGTGGGGGGATACCCCCCTCCCTTCGGCCTGGAGGGCTCTGGTGGACGAGCGGTGACGCGTTCGCCGCCCATGCCAAGGTCAGCCCGTTGATCCCTGGACGGCGTTGGCAGCGTGTCAGGCTCCGAGTCCCCGGCGGCTCATCCTTCCGACGGGCTTGCCTCAGCCGGTCGAACGGGCCGCCCCGTCGGCGCTACGTTGGCGCGATGCCGAACGACTCCGATGCCCTGGCCCGCTTCGATCTCACCGGCCGCGTGGCCGTCGTCACCGGCGGGAGCCGCGGACTCGGGCGCGAGATGGTGCTGGGCTTTGCGCGGCAGGGGGCCGACGTGGTGATCGCGAGCCGGAAGATCGCGGCCTGCGAGGCGCTCGCGGCCGAGGTGGAGGCCGAGACCGGGCGTGCGGCCCTGGCCGTGGCGTGCCATGTCGCGGACTGGGCGCAGTGCGACGCGCTCTACGAGGCGACCTGGGCGCGCTTCGGCCGGGCCGACGTGCTGGTCAACAACGCCGGGATGTCGCCTCGTTATGCAGCGCTCGCCGAGGTGACCGAAGACCTCTGGGACAAGGTGCTGAACGTGAACCTTCGCGGTCCGTTCCGCCTCTCCGTGCTCTTCGCCACGCGCATGGCGGCCGAGGGCGGCGGGTCGATCATCAACGTCAGCAGCGTCGCCGCGGTCGCGCCGACGCCGGTCGAGGTGCCCTATGCGGCCGCGAAGGCGGGACTGAACAACCTGACGATCAGCCTCGCGCGCAGCTTTGCGCCGCGCGTCCGCGTCAACTGCATCATGCCCGGTCCGTTCCTGACCGACATCAGCAAGGCGTGGCCGGAAGAGTTCCAGGAGGGGTTGCGCCAGAGCGTGCCGCTCGGCCGCGGCGGCGAGCCCGACGAGGTGGTCGAGGCGGCGCTCTACTTCGCCAGCGATGCGTCGCGCTACACGACCGGCGCGGTGTTGAAGATCGACGGCGGCGCGGTCGCGCCACCGGCGTAGCGCTCAGAGAGCCGGCCTGCGAAGGTGCCCATCACCGTCGGGTCGGACGGGCCTCGCGTTGGGTGGATCCCCTCATCTTCCACTGACTGTGGATCCGAGCTATAGCCACCGCCGAGGCCCCGCCAACGGGGGGCCGGGAAGGAGATCGAATGTCCCTGCGCGTCATCCAATGGGCCACCGGCGGTGTCGGCCGGGCCGCGATCCAGGGGATCGTGGATCATCCGGAACTCGAGCTCGTGGGCTGTTGGGTCCATTCCGAGTCCAAGGAGGGGCTGGATGCGGGCGAGATCGCCGGGGCTGGACCCATTGGTGTCGCAGCCACCCGTGACGCCGACGCGCTGCTGGCGCTCGATGCGGACTGCGTCCTCTACAGCCCGGTGATGGCGGACCCGAAGGAGGTCGCCCGGATCCTGCGCGCCGGCAAGGACGTGGTGACGCCCCTCGGCTGGTTCTATCCCGCCGCCAGCGCCAGCACGACGATGCTCGAGGAGGCCTGCAAGGCGGGAGGCTCGACCCTGCACGGCACCGGCATCCACCCCGGCGGCATCACCGAGCGTTTCCCGATCGTGGTGTCGGCCCTTTCTCGCGCGGTCACGCACGTGCGCGCCGAGGAGTGGTCCGACATCCGCACCTACGGGGCCCCGGCCGTGGTCGGCGACGTGATGCAGTTCGGCAAGACGCCGGAGGAGGCGGCGAAGAGCCCGATGATCCAGATCCTGGGCGGCGGCTTCGTGCAGTCGCTCGACATGGTGGCCGCGGCGCTCGGCGTCACCCTCGACCCGGAGAAGTCCACGCGCCACGAGGTCGCGGTGGCGACCGCGCCGATCGAATCCCCGATCGGGGCGATCCAGCCCGGCACCGTGGCCGCACAGCAGTTCACCTGGCAGGGCACGGTCGGGGGCGAGCCCTTCGTGACCGCGCGCACCAACTGGTACATGGGCGACGAACACCTCGACCCGCCCTGGAGCTTCGGGCCCGAGGGCGAGCGCTTCGAGGTCGAAATCACCGGTGACCCGTCCGTGAAGACCACGTTCCACGGGCTCCATCCCGAGAGCATCGCGGCCGGGCTCCTGCGCAACCCGGGCATCGTCACCACCGCGATCCATTGCGTGAGCGCAATCCCGTCGGTCTGCGCCGCTGCGCCCGGGATCCGGACGTACCTGGACCTGCCCGCGTATGGCGGGAAGGCCGCGCCCCACCTGCTCGGAGCCCGGTCGTGATCCTCGATCGCTTCCGGCTCGACGGTCGCGTCGCCGTGGTCACCGGCGCGGGCAAGGGGATCGGCCGCGGCATCGCGACGGGCTTTGCCGAGGCCGGGGCCCGGGTCGTGTGCGCGGCACGGACACAAGGCGACCTCGAGAGCGTGGTCACCGCGATCGAAGAAGCCGGGGGCGAAGCCCTGGCTGTGGTGACCGACGTGCTGGACCCCGAGGCCCGGGAACGCCTGATCGCGTCCGCGGTCGAGCGGTTCGGACGGCTCGACGTGCTGGTCAACAACGCCGGCGGGACCGGTCCTCGGGCTGCGCTCGAGACGAGCGAGCGGTTCTTCGAGAACGCGATCCGCTTCAACGTGACCCAGGTCTTCGAGCTCTCGAAGCTGGCGGTGCCGCACATGGTCGCGGCCGGCGCGGGCGCCATCGTCAACATCTCGTCGCGTTCCAGCGACATGGTGCAGACCGCGTTCGCGGCCTACGGCGCCGGCAAGGCCGCGCTCAACCAGATGACCCGGAACGTCGCGGCGGAGTGGGCCCCGAAGGTCCGCGTGAACGCGATCGGGGTCGGTGGGGTGAACACCGACTCCCTCGGCGTCGTGCTCCGCAACGACGCGGCCCGCGAGATGTTCGAGCGCGGCACGCCGATGGCGCGCGCGGGCGAGGTCGAGGACATCGCCTGTGCCGCGCTCTACCTCGCCTCCGATGCGTCGTCGTGGGTGACGGGCAAGATCTTCCAGGTCGACGGCGGAACGGAGGCGCCCGCGATCTCGGTGCCGGTGCCCGACCTCTAGCCCGGATCGAGGCGAGGCGGCCGTCAGTAGCGCGAGAGGAAGCGCGCCATCGCCTCGTGGATGCGGCCGATGTCGCGTGCGCCGAGTCCGTGATGGGCCGGCAACAGGAGCCCCCCTCGCATCACGTCGTCGCTCACCGGGTAGCCCTGGGGCCGCGCCCGGTGCGGGATGTCGCGGAAGCCCGGGTGGCGCAGCAGGTTCCCGGACCAGATCGGACGCGAACCGATGCGTTCGCGCTCCAGATGGCGGAGCACGTCGTTGCGGTCGAAGGGGGCCTCCGGACGGACGACCAGGGGGTAGGACATCCAGCCGGTCTCGACCTCGGGGAGTTGCCGCGGAAGCTGGAACCACGCTTCGTGTGCGCCGAAACAACGAGTGTGTGCGGCGTGGTGCGCCCGATGCTGCGCGAGGAAGGCGTCGAGGCGGTCGAGCTGGGCGAGCCCGAAGGCGGCCTGGACCTCGGAGCCCTCCCAGTTGAACCCGAGGCGCTCGAAGACGAAGTCGCGATGGTACGGGATCCCGTCGACCTCGGTTTCGAGGCTTCCGGGGAAGTCCAGCGGGCCCGATCCGTGGCGGGACGAACTCCGGCCCCAGTTGCGCAGCAGCCGCGCCTCCTCGTCCCGTGCGGGGTCGTCGAAGGCCACGAGTCCCCCGGTCCCGAGACACGTGATCAGGTGGCTCTCGTTGAAGCTCGCCACCGAGATGTCGGCGCGCGCGCCCGGTGGCCGGCCTCGGAGCCTGGCGCCGAGGACGTCGCAGGAATCCTCGAACAACACCAGGTCATGGCGATCGGCCAGCGCCCGAAGCGCGTCCCAGTCCGGCACGTTGCCGATCAGGTTCGGCACGACCATGCCGCGCGTCCGGGGCCCGATCATCGACGCGGCCTGTTCCACGTCGATCACGAAGGTGCCGGGCGCGACGTCGACGAACGCCGGCACGTAGCCGGCCCGGACCTGGGACGCGACCGTGGTGGAGAAGGTCAGCGGCGGCGTCAGCAGTTCGCTGCCGGGCGGCAGGCCCAGCAGCCCCATGCCGAGTTCGAGCGCCGAGGAACCCGAGTTCACGAAGACCCCGTGGGCCTTGCCCAGGAGGCCGGCGACCCGGGCTTCCAGCCTGCGGGTGCGGCTCCCCATCCGCAGGCGCCGGCGCCGTTCCAGGACCTCGGCGACCGCGTCGAGTTCCTCCCGTCCGTAGACGGGAGCGCCGAGCGGGATCCACGGGGCGTTCGCGTCGGGGTCGGTCAGGTCGGTCTCCTGGGCCGGACGCGGCCGGCGTCCAGCCGGGCGAGTGGACGGGGCCGGGGTGCGGTCGGGAGCGGGTCGGAAGTGGGGTGGGGGGGATCGCGCGACGGTAGCCGATGCTTGCGACGGGGCGTCGAGCGTCGGCTACCGTGGCGCTGATGGCGCAAGAGGAAGAATCGGCCCCGCGGCCCGCCGCCCTCCGGGCACCCGTCGCCCAGAGCGGCCGGTCGCTCGGCCCCCGCGCGCTGCGGACCCGCGAGCGCATTCTGCAGGCGACCGCCGCGCTACTGGACGAGCGCAGCGTCCTCGACCTGCCGGTGGTGGATATCGCGCGGCGCGCCGGGACCTCGCCCGCGACCTTCTATCACTACTTCCGGGACGTCGAGGCCGCGGCGCTCACACTGGCCGAGCACGCCTCGGCCGAGATGCCCGACGTCTCCTCGTGGATCCGCGCGTCGTTTCGTGGCAGCGAAGGGCTCGCGCGCGCCCGTGCCACCGTGGACGCGTTCCTCGACCACTGGGACCGCCATCACGCGATCCTGATGTTGCGCAACATGGCCGCGGACCGCGGCGATGCGCGCTTCCAACAGGTGCGCCAGGACCACATCGGCCCGGTGCTGGCCGCGCTCGCGTCCGAGGTGGAGCGCGGCCAGGCCGACGGGCGGATCTCGCGCGAGCTGCACCCGCTGGCGGCTGCGGCCGCACTGGCCTCGTTCCTCGAGCGGTTGTCCGCGCACCACCGCGACCTGCGCGGACTCGGTCTCACCCGTGACGACGTGCGCGAGACCTGCGCGCGGATGCTGATCCAGACACTCGAGGGGCAGTTCCCGGCCTAGCGTCGGTCCGTGTCCGACGTCCGGCGGATCGGACGGTCAGGCTCCGTCCGGGTCCTCCGGGTCGAAGGCGTCCGAGCGGATCGGGTGCGGTGCAAACGCGTGGCCGGTCCCGTCCCAGCCGGGCAGGGCGGCCGCCGCGGCGAGCCAGCTCTCGGCGATGCCGTCGTCGACGACGACCGAGCCCGCGTCGGGGCTGTCGAGCAGGCTCTCCCACAGGTCCTGGCCGCCGGCCTCCCACCAGGTCCGGTCCGAATGTTCGTAGTCGATCGCGAGACGGATCATGTCGTTCCCCCAGTCGGGCCCGTCGTGGGCGCCTACCCCAGCAGCCAGTCGGCCGTGCGTTGCAGGCCCCAGTACACGCCGAGGCTCCCGATCGCGGTCGCCGGCAGTTCCATCGCAAGGCGCTGCCACCGCGTTCCCTCGCCGGCGGCGCGCCGCAGCGCGCGGCCCGCGACGACCAGCAGCGGAAGCGCCAACGCCACGATCGCGAGCTGCCCCAGCTCGATCCCGACGTTGAACGAGAACAGCGTCAATGGGATCGCGTCTTGCGGCAGGCCCAATGCGCGCAGTGCACCCGCGAAGCCGAGGCCGTGCAGCAACCCGAACGCGAAGGGCATCGTGCCGGGCCGGCGCTGGAGGGGAGAATCGGCGTCGCCGCGTGCCAGCTCCACCGCCAGGACCACGATCGTCATCGCGATCCCGACCTCGACCGGAGCCGGGGGCACCGAGACGAGGCCGAGTGCCGCGAGCGCCAGCGTCAGGCTGTGGCCGAGGGTGAAGGACGTGATGGCGAGCGCCAGCCTCCGCGTCGCGCCCAGCAGGCCGAGCAGACCCAGCACGAACAGCACGTGGTCCATCCCGCCGAAGAGGTGTTCCATCCCGAGCATCAGGTAGCTGCGGGCGACCCGGGTCCACTCTTCGCGCGGCGGGATCGTGTAGCTCGGCGATTCCGCGGTCAGGATCGTGCGGATCTGGCGCCCGTCGGCGAGGGCGATGTGGACGAGCGCGTCGGTACCGCTCGCTTCCAGGCCGGTCACGGCGAGCCGGGCGCCGACCAGCGGGACCCCGCTGCAGTCGAGCGTCCAGCGCGCGATGAAGGCGGTGCCGTCGAGCGTGTGTTCGTGCTCGCTCGCGGGCGGGCACGGGATCACGGGTTCGGTCTGGCCGCCCCGGGAGACCACGCGCGGCGTCTTCCACAACACCGAGACGCCGGCATCGCTTTCCACCAGCTCGAGGAACGAGGGGGCGAGCCGGTGCGCGTGCGCGGCCGGGGCGTGCAACGCGACCGCGGCGAGGAGCGCCGCCGACAGGAGCGCGGCATGGCGGCGGCTCATCTCCCGGCCTCCCGCGGCACGCCGTACTTCTCCCGCAATCGCGCGATCTCGCGGGCGACCGCGGCCTGCGAGCGCTCGTACAAGAGGCTCTCGCGCACCTCGGAGCGGACGGTCTCGAGCGCGGATCGCGTCGCGGGGCGGCGCTCGTGGATCCACACCCAATGCGCGCCGTACGCGGACGCGAACGGCCCGACCCAGTGCCCGTCCGCGGCGGCGAAGACCGCGGCCGCGAAGGCGGGGCCGAGCTGTCGGGCCAGCTCCGCCTGCGAGTGCGGCGGCAGGTGGCGCGGGATCGGCAGCGGGTCGCCGACGTGGTCCAGTTCGTCGGGTCCCCGGAGCCGGCTTGCGGCGGCGCGCGCGCGCGCTTCGTCGCGGAAGTAGACCTGGGTCACGCGGACGCGTTCCGGCTCGGTGAAGCGCGCCGCGTTCGCCTCGAGATAGGCCGCGAGTTCCGCCTCGGTCGGCTCGGTCCGCCGCACCCGGTCGTGGACCAGGAGCTTCATCTTCTGGACCAGGCGGCGGCGCACCACCAGATCGCTTTCGTGCATGCCGAGCGCGATCGCGTCGTCGACGAGTTCGGCATCGGTGCGGTCCTCGTCCGACGAGGCGAAGCGCATGTTGCGGGCCAGCCGCCGGCGCACGATCGCGTCCGTGCGGTGGTAGCCACGGGCCAGCGCCTCGTGGAACCAGACCGCGTCGTCGCTGACCGGGGGGACGAGGGGCGCGAGTCCGGCCGCCCCGCCGGCGCCCATCGACCAGAAGCCGTCGGTGAGGAACAGCAGCAGGCCCAGCACCGCGAACCGCAGCAGCGGGCGCTTCACGGGCCGACCCAGATCGGCGAGGTCCAGGCCCGCTCCCGGATCAGGGGGCGATGCCCCTCCGCACAGCAGGCCTCGAGACCGGGCGCGATGCGATCCGGCTCGGCGCAATCGACACCGGCCGCGGCACACATCCGCCAGGTCCAGCGGCAGCTCGGGTTCTCGAGCACCCGCGCATAGTAGAAGGCCGGCTCCCCGGCCTTCCAGTCCGGGTCCTGCCACTCGCTGCACAGGCGCGCGTGTCCGCTCCCCCGGCGTTCGCAGGTCGCGAGGTCGACCGTGGCGCCAGTCTCGCCGCCGGCCACGTCCACCACGCGCTCGTGGGTCGCGCCGTCCGCGTCGAGCCAGCCCTTCACGATCTGGATCCGCTGCAGCGGCGCCGCCGAGGCTGCCGGATCCCGCAGCGCACTCACGAAGAACCGCGGTGCGCGCTCGCCCGCCGGGAGTTCTCCGCCCATCGGGACGCCGCTTCCGTACGCGTGGGCGATGGCGTCCGGGTCGCTGCAGAGCCCGGACGCGAGGTCGGCCCCGCCGAAGAAGCGCACCTCGGGCCGCGTGCCGCTGGTGCCGTAGGTCTCGCGGCGCAGCATCGCGGCAAAGAGCGCGTCGCGGGAGTTCTCCTCGGCCCACACCACCGCGAGCCCGCCGGGGTTGAAGGCCGGGACGTCGACGATGGGCGGGACCTCGCCCTCCGCGAGCGGGATGCCGGCGCCGCCGTGGCCGGGGAACCCCGCTTCCGAGACCAGGCCCGGCGTACCGAGATGCGTGTCGGTGCTCGCGAGGATGCCGTAGCGGAAGGGATTGTGGCCGAGCGCGCGCTGGTGGGCGAGGCCGCGCTTCAGCGCCTCGCGCACGAACGATCCGCGGTCCGGCGGCTGGTCGCTCCCGGTCAGCCGCGCGAGCAGGGGCGAGGTGGAACCGCTCATGTTGCGGAACGGCAGCTTCTCGAACGCGCAGGCCTCGTCCGTGGTGTCGCCGCCGAGCAGGCATTCGGAGTCGCCCTTGTGCTGCATGATCTCGACGAGGGGTTCCCAGCGCGCGCGGATCGCGGCCTCGTCGCGGCCGATCGGAGCGCCGGTCTCGGTCGCGGACAGGAACATGTTGCCGTCGTCGAGGTTGGAGTTGTGCGGGATGGTCAGGACCTCGCAGTCCGCGATGCCGTCCACGCACGTCTCCTGCAACGCCCGCCAGAGATCGCGCGCGGTGTTTCCGGTCTCGATCGCGCTGATCGGGAGATCCGGGACCGCGGCATTGCGGAAGATCACGTTGCGGTGGAGGTTGCCGGCGGTGCCGCCGCTGGCGGTCCACTCGTAGGCGACGAAGCTCGTGAAGCGGCAGGCGGCGGTGCGGTCGTACGCGCCCTCGGCGGCGTCCTGGATCTCGCGCCAGACCGTGCGCGCGGCGTCGAGGCAGTGCACGCCGGCACGGCCGCAGTATCCCCATCGCTCGGTGCCGTACGCGTAGCGCGCGTTCATCACGAAGAACGCGGCGCGCGGCCAGCCGCGGTACAGCCGGCAGACCCAGCCGTCGTACCCGGGGGCGCCCGGCGTCCGGCACAGGTGCACCTCGCCGATCTGCTCCGCGTGGTCCGTCAGCGCGGTGAAGTCGAGCGGGCGGTCGAGATGCACCGTCCGGGTGCCCCGGTCGCCGTCCCAGGGCTGGATCGTCAGCGCGGCGCCCCGCGCGAACGCGTACGCCTCGGCCGGTGTGGTCCGGGTGCCCTGGGTGCTGGCGTCCTGGGAGCGCGCGGTATGGACGTGGGTGTCGCCGAAGAAGGCTCTTCGCAAGGGAGCCTGGGCCGCACAGGGTTCACGCACCTCCGTGCGCCTCCACGGCGCGGCGTCGGCGGACGCGGGCGCGAGCGCGAGCGCGAGCAGGAGCGGGATCGGGCGAAGTCTCACGGGCGGGGCTTCCTCGCTGGAACCGGGGCCGGATGATAGGCTCCTCCGACGCCCGCGCCCGCCGCAGGGACCGCGGGAGGAGAGACGCCATGGCCCGCAAACTCAACGAAACCAGCAGCCGGATCACCGAGGACAAGGTGCAGGGCGCGTCCCAGGCGATGCTCTACGGCACCGGGATCAGCGAGGCCCAGATGGGCCAGCCCCAGGTCGGCATCGCAGCGATGTGGTACGACGGCAACCCGTGCAACATGCACCTCGGCGGGCTCGCCGACGCGGTCCGGGAGGGCGTCGCCGAGGCCGGGATGGTGGGCATGCGTTTCTTCACGATCGGCGTGTCGGACGGCATCTCGATGGGCACGGATGGCATGAGCTATTCGCTCCAAAGCCGCGATCTCATTGCAGATTCCATCGAGACAGTGATGGCCGCCCACTGGTACGATGCCAACGTCTCGATCCCGGGCTGCGACAAGAACATGCCCGGTTGCCTGATCGCGATGGGGCGCCTCGACCGGCCTGCGCTGATGGTCTACGGCGGCACGATCCGGGCCGGCCGCAGCGCCCGCGGCGAAACGCTCGACGTGGTTTCGGCCTTCCAGTGCTACGGGCAGTTCATCACGGGCGCGATCGACGACGAGGAGCGGCGCGACATCGTGCGCAGTGCGTGCCCGGGCGCCGGCGCCTGCGGAGGCATGTACACCGCGAACACGATGGCGGCCGCGATCGAGGCGCTCGGCATGTCGCTTCCCTACAGCTCCTCGACCCCGGCGACGGACCCGCTGAAGCTGGCCGAATGCCGCGCGGCGGGAGGCGCCATCCTCCAGCTGCTCGAGCGCGACCTGAAGCCGCGCGACATCATGACGCGCGAGGCCTTCGAGAACGCGATGGTCGTCGGGATGGCGCTCGGCGGGTCGACGAACCTGGTGCTCCATCTGCTGGCAATGGCGCGCGCGGTCGACGTGCCGCTCTCGCTCGACGACTTCCGCACGATGAGCGACCGCGTGCCGTTGCTGGCGGACTTCAAGCCGAGCGGCCGCTTCGTGATGGAGGATCTGCAAGGCGCAGGCGGCACACCGGCCGTGATGAAGCTGCTGCTCGAGGAGGGCCTGCTGCACGGCGGGTGCCAGACGGTCACCGGCCGCACGGTGGCCGAGAACCTGGCCGCGTTGCCGGGTCTTTCCGACGGCCAGGAGATCGTGGCCCCGGTCTCGAACCCGCTCAAGAAGACCAGCCACATCCGCATCCTGGGCGGCAACCTGGCACCGCAGGGCGCGGTCGGAAAGATCACGGGCAAGGAGGGCACGCACTTCACGGGGACCGCGCGCGTCTACGACTGCGAGGAGGAGATGATCGCGGCCGCCGAGCGCAACGAGATCGGCGAGGGCACGGTCGTGGTGATCCGGTACGAGGGCCCGAAGGGCGGTCCCGGCATGCCCGAGATGCTGACGCCCACGTCCATCCTGCAGGGCATGGGGCTGGGGCAGGGCGTCGCGCTGATCACCGATGGTCGCTTCTCGGGTGGTTCGCACGGCTTCATTGTCGGCCACGTCTGCCCGGAGGCGATCGAGGGCGGCCCGATCGCGCTGCTCCGCGACGGAGACACGATCACCATCGATGCGGAGGGAAACCGGATCGATGTCGCCCTCACTGACGACGAGCTCGTCGCGCGTCGTGCGGCCTGGGAGCGGCCGCCCTACAAGGCGCGTCGCGGGACGCTGGCCCGGTACATCCACAACGTGCGGCCCGCGTCCGAAGGGTGCGTGACCGACGAAGGACTGGACGGGGAGTAGGGCGCGAGGTCCCGGTGGACGCCGGCCTCGATGCCTGGGTGAACGCCGCGGTCGCGCCCCTCGCGGCCGCGCTCTCGGCGTTCATCTTCTACCGGGTCGAGGTCTTCGGCGCCGAGCTCCCGTTGGTGGTCCTCTGGCTGGTCGCGGGCGGCGTCTTCTTCACGCTGCGCTTCCGCTTCATCAACTTCCGCGGCTTCGGCGAGGCGCTGCGCCTGGTGCGCGGCCGGGGCGACGGCGGCCCGGGCGAAGTCTCGCACTTCCAGGCGCTCTCCACCGCGGTCTCGGGCACGGTCGGGGTGGGCAACATCGGCGGGGTGGCGGTGGCGATCTCGATCGGCGGCCCCGGCGCGGCCTTCTGGCTGATCGTGGCCGGTATCCTGGGCATGGCGTCGAAGTTCGTCGAGTGCACGCTCGGCGTCGCCTATCGGCGCCACAATGCCGATGGCTCCGTCTCGGGCGGCCCCATGTACTACCTCGAGCGCGGCTTCGCCGAGCACGGCTGGCCGCGGCTCGGGCGCGGCCTCGGCCACTTCTACGCGGTCGGAATCGTGATCGGGTGCCTCGGGATCGGCAACATGTTCCAGTCGAACCAGGCCTTCGCCCAGTTCGTGGCCGTGACCGGGGGCGCAGACGCGAGCTTCTTCGCCGACAAGGGCTGGCTCTTCGGGCTGGTCTCGGCGGTCGCGGTCGGGCTCGTGATCGTCGGCGGTATCCGCAGCATCGCGCGCGTGACGTCGCGGGTGGTGCCCTTCATGGCCGGGCTCTACCTCGTCGGCTGCGCCGCGATGCTGGTCCTCAACGCCGAGGCGATCCCGTTTGCACTCGGTGCGATCGTGCACGGCGCGTTCGCGCCCGAGGGCGTCGCCGGCGGCGCGCTGGGGGTGATGATCCTGGGCTTCCAGCGCGCGGTCTTCTCGAACGAGGCCGGCATCGGCTCGGCCACGATCGCGCATTCGGCCGTGCGCACGAACCATCCGGTGACCGAGGGCTTCGTGGCGCTGCTCGAGCCCTTCCTCGATACGGTGATCATCTGCACGGCCACTTCGCTGGTCATCGTCACGACGCTGTTCTACGAGCCCGACTTCTTTGCCGCCGGCATCGGGGGCGTCGAGATGACCTCGGCCGCGTTCGCGCGCAACGTCGCGTGGTCGCCGCGCGTGGTCACGGTGGCGGCCATGCTGTTCGCGTTCTCGACGATGATCTCGTGGTCCTACTACGGCCTGAAGGGATGGACCTATCTGGTCGGCGAGGGACGGAAGCGGGCGCTGGCGTTCAACGGGGTCTTCTGCGCGTTCGCGGCACTCGGGTGCATGGTCGAACTCGAGGCGATCCTGGACTTCTCCGACGCCCTCGTGTTCGTGATCTGCGTGCCCAACATCTTGGGCATGGTCGTGCTCGCACCCGCGGTCGAGCGTTCGCTCGCGGCCTACCGCGCCGCGGGCGGTGCCGCGGCCGGGTCCGGAGATGCGCGCGGCGCCTGAGCCCGCGCTGGGGGTCTCGCGGCCCGTCAGGTCTCCCGGCCGCCGCGCGCCATCAGGATCTTGCCGGAGCGGACGAGCTCGGCGATCCCGTAGGGGCGGAGCAGCGCGACGCACGCGTCGAGCTTCTCGCTCGATCCCTGGACGCGAAGCATCAGCGAGTCGCTCGCGTAGTCGACGACCTTGGCGCCGTAGTGCTCGGCCACCTGGAGGATCTCGGTGCGCTGGCCGAGCGAGCACTCGATCTTCACCAGCGCGATCTCGGCCTCGTAAGCGGCGTCGCCGGTGTGATCGATCGCGTTCACGACGTCCACGAGCTTGTCGAGCTGCTTGATGATCTGGCCCAGGATCTGGGGATCGCCCGAGCACGTGATCGTCATGCGCGAGAATCCGCCGAGTGCGCTCGGGCTCACCACCAGGCTTTCGATGTTGTAGCCCCGCCGAGAGAAGACGAGGGCGACCCGCACCAGGACCCCGGGCCGGTCCGCGACGTAGACGGAGATGGTGTGGAGGTTGGCCGCCCGCATCGGGTCGACGCTTCCGGGGCTCGGCGCGGGATCAGGTGCTGCCACTGGGCTTCTCCAACCGCTCCTTCGGCGGCTCGACGATCATGTGCGAGAGCGGTGCGCCGGCCGGGATCATCGGGAAGACGTTGTCCTCCTTCACGACCTCGGCCACGACCACGACCGGTCCGTCGTGCTCGCGCGCTTCCTGGAGCTTGCGGTCCACGTCGCCGGGCCGGCGGATGCGAAGGCCCTTCACGCCATAGGCCTCGGCCAGCTTCACGAAGTCCGGATTGCCCTCGAGGTCGACCCCCGAGAGCCGGTTCTCGAAGAAGAGCTCCTGCCACTGCCGGACCATGCCCAGGTAGTTGTTGTTGATGACCAGCACCTTCACCGCGATGCCGTGGACGGCCGCGGTCGCGAGCTCGGAGAACGTCATCTGGAAGCCGCCGTCGCCGGCCACGGCCCAGACCTCTTCGCCCGGCCGGGCGAGCTTGGCGCCGATCGCGGCCGGGAAGCCGAAGCCCATCGTTCCGGCGCCCCCGCTGGTGATCCAACGCCGGCCCTGGCGGGTGCGGCAGAACTGGGCCGCCCACATCTGGTGCTGGCCGACGTCGGACGTCAGGATCGTGTGCCCCCCGGTCAGTGCGTCGAGACGGTCGAGCACGTGCTGCGCGCGAAGGCCGCCCTTCTTCGGGTACCGCAGCGGAAATCGCGCGCGCCATTCGTCGCACTGCGCGAGCCACTCGGCGGTGTCGAGCGGGGCGACGCGCTCGATCAGGTCTTCGATCACGAGACGCGCGTCGCCGCGCAGCGCCACGTCGACCTCGATGATCTTGTCGAACTCGGCCGGGTCGACGTCGACGTGGATCTTGGCCGCGTCGGTGCAGAACTCGTCGACCTTGCCCGTGATGCGGTCGTCCCAGCGCGCACCGATGGCCATGATCAGGTCGCAGGCATCGACGGCCTTGTTGGCATAGGCGGTGCCGTGCATGCCCAACATGCCGAGGTGGAGGGGATGGGTCTCGTCCGCAGCGCCCTTGCCCAGCAGCGTGTTGACGATCGGTGCGCGCAACTTCTCCGCGAGCTCGAGGATGGCCTTGCCGGCCCCCGAGATGACGGCGCCGTGTCCCACGTAGAGGATCGGCCGCCGGGAGCGCGCGAGCAGTTCCGCGGCCGCATCCAGGTCGGCCGCCGGCGCGTGCCCGGGCACCGAGTAGCCGGGCAGGTCCATCTCGACGCGTTCCGGGACGCGGCACGGTCCCTGGCTCACGTCCTTGGGGATGTCGATCAGCACCGGGCCCGGGCGGCCGGTGGTGGCCAGGTGGAAGGCCTCCTTCACGATGCGGGGGATGTCGGCCGCGTCGCGAACCATGTAGCTGTGCTTCACCACCGGATAGGTGATGCCGGTGACGTCGGCCTCCTGGAACGCGTCGTAGCCCAGGTTCTCGCGCACCGTCTGCCCGGTGACGACGATCATCGGCGCGGAGTCCATCAACGCGGTCAGCAGCCCGGTGACCGTGTTGGTGGCGCCCGGGCCCGAGGTCACGAGCACGATGCCGGGCTTGCCCGTGGCGCGGGCGTAGCCATCGGCCATGTGGGTCGCGCCCTGCTCGTGGCGCGTCAGAATCAGGTTGATGGGCGAATCCACCAGGGCGTCGAAGATCGGGATGGCGGCGCCGCCCGAGAGACCGAAGATGTGCTCGACGCCCTGTTCCTCGAAGGCGCGGATCAGGACTTCGGCCCCGGTCGGAAGGGAACGGGCGATTTCGGCCATGGGGTTCTCCAGGCTGCCGGGAGCAAACGAGGTTGGCGAGCCCGGTTGATAACATACGGAACGGCCTGATCGCGCCGGAATCGGAGAAGAATGTCGTTTGGAAGATCGAAAACGGCCACTTTTTCTGGATAGATGGTGCCCCCACGGGGAATATATGTTGAAAACGACCAAAATCGAGGAGATCAGCCGGGAACTGATCGAGGCCGACACGGTCAGCCACCACGCCAGCCGGCCCGCGATGACCCGGATCGGCGAGCGGCTCGACGCGGCCGGCTTCCGCGTGGCGTACCAGGAATGGAGCGGGGCCGGCGCGGAGAAGGCCAATCTGGTGGCGGTGGCCGGCCCGCCCGAGCCGGACGGCCTGGTCCTCTCGGGCCATCTGGACGTGGTCCCGTTCGAGGACCAGCCCGGTTGGACCCGGGATCCGCTCGCGCTCACGTTCGAGGGCGACCGGGTGTACGGGCGCGGCACCACCGACATGAAGGTCTTCCTGGCCCAGTGCATCGCGGCCATGGAGGGGTACGCGCTCGACCGGCTGCGCCGGCCCGTCGTGCTGATCTTCACCTCGGACGAGGAGGTCGGCTGTTCCGGCGCGCGGCGGCTCGTGGAAGCACTCCCGGCGATGCTGGGCGACACCCCGCCGCCGCGGCTGTGCTGGATCGGCGAGCCCACCTCGTGGCAGGTCTTCCACGCCCACAAGGGCGTGGTCTCGTTCGGCGTGGAAGTGCGCGGGCAGGGAGGTCACTCGAGCCTCCCGGAAGCCGGTGTCAGTGCGATCGCGGTCGCGGTCCAGCTGATCGCGCGCATCGGCGCGGTCCAGGCAGGACTCCGGCGCGCGCCGGACCCCGCATACGCGCCGGTGTTTCCGGATGCGCCCTACACCACGCTCAACTTCGGCACCGTGCAGGGTGGCACCGCGCTCAACATGATCGCCGACGTCTGCCGCTTCGACGTGAGCTACCGCCCGCTCCCGGACCAGGACCCGGCCGCACTCTGGCAGCGGTTGCGGGACCTCCTGTTGGACGACTCCGCGCGCGACTGGGGCTCGGGACGAACCGCGGTCGAGGTCCGGGTGAGCGATCCCTTCAGCGCACCGGGGATGAACTCGCCGCGGGGCACCCGGCTCGAGGCGGCGTTGCGCGCGCAGTTCGATCAGGCCGCCGAGGGCGGCGCCCCGTTCTGTACCGATGGCGGCCAGCTCGCGCGCGCCGGGATCGACTCGATCATCTGCGGGCCCGGGGACCTGGTGCAAGCGCATCAGCCCGACGAGAGCCTGTCGCGCAGCGCGTTCGAGCAGGGGGCCGCCCAGATCGAGGCCGTGGTCGAGCGTCTCTGCGGCGTCGGGGCGAACTCGGGCTGACCGGCGCCGGCCCCCGAGTCGGATGGATTGAGTCGAACGGCCGGCCGGCCGATGAACCCCGCGTGGCGACGCTGCTCATCATCGACGATTCCGCCGCCCAGCGGGCGGCCTTGCGGCGCTTGTTCGGCGCGGCGCGGATCTTCGATCGCATCCTCGAAGCCGAGGACGGGATCCGCGGTCTCAAGTGCGTGGTCTCGGGCGACGTCGACCTGGTCCTGTGCGACGTCGAGATGCCGGGCTTCGAGGGCGAGAAGCTCGTGCTGATGTCGCAGAGCGCGACCGGGCGCCGGCTGCCGTTCCTGATGCTGACCGCCATCGACGATCCCGATCGCCGCGCGCGGTTGCTGCGACAGGGTGCGCGCGACGTGATCGCCAAGCCGTTCCAGCCCGACGACCTCGTCGCCCGCGTCGAACTGCACCTCGAACTGGCCCGTCTGCAGGACGAGCTCGAGGAGAAGAACCGGCTCCTCGAACATCTCTCGACGACCGACGATCTCACCGGGCTGGCGAATCGACGGGTGCTGGATCGCGCGCTCCCGCTGGAGTTCAAGCGCGCAAGGCGCTTCGGCACACCGCTCTCGGTGGTGATGGCCGACCTCGACCACTTCAAGCGCGTGAACGACACGTTCGGGCACCCGACCGGGGACAGGGTCCTTCAGCACGTGGCGCGCCTCCTGCTGCGGCGGATCCGCGAGACCGATCTGGCCGCGCGCTTCGGCGGCGAGGAATTCACCCTCGTCGTTGCAGCGGACGCGGCCGGCGCGGCCTGTGTGGCCGAATCGTGGCGCAAGGACATCGAGAAGAGCGACATCGAGGGGGACGACGGACAGACGCTGCGCGTGACCATCAGCGCCGGCGTCGCGACGATGCGGGCCGAGGACCCCGACGCCGAACACCTGTTGCGGGCGGCCGACGAGGCGCTCTACCGCGCCAAGGACCAGGGGCGCAACCGCGTGGTCGGGCGGTCCGGTCCGGACACGCCAGCGCCGCACGGCAGCGCGCGCAAGTCGCGGGGGCGCTAGCCACCCGCGCCGAAGAAGCGCCGCGCCGCTTCGACCGGGTCGTCGACCAGATCTTCCGGAGCGCCGCCCGCGGTCCACGTCTCGGGCAGCGCGTCTCGATGGGGTGCGCGCAGGAAGCGGTCGCCCAGAAGCAGGACGAGGCCCCGGTCGTCCTCGTGAGGAGCAGGCGGCCCACGGTCTGGATCACGCGCGTCATGCCCGGCATCGCCAGCACGAGGTCGAAGCCGTCGTCGCCGATCTCCTCGTGGTGCGCGATGCGCAGCCGCGTCTCGTCGTCGAGCGCCGGGAGGCAGGGTCCCACCACGGCCACCATCGCGAGACCGAGGCCGGCCGTATCGACGCCTTCCGCCAGCGCACCGCCCGCGATCGCGACCAGGACGCGATCGGTCGCGCCGCGGAGTTCTCCCAGCAGCGCGTTGCGCTCCGCTTCGCCCTGTCCCGGTCGCTGCTGGAGGATCCGGTGGCGTCGCGGCGTCAGGTTCCGCGCCAGCCGTTCGACCTGGGCATGGCTCGACGCCCCGATCAGGGCGTTGCCCGGCAGCACATCGAGGACGGCCGTGAGGCTGCGCGCGATCGCCACGTCGTCGCGCTTGCGGTGCGCGCGCCGGGTCGAGAAGCGCGGGTCGATCACGACGCGCAGGCGATCTTCCGGCGCGGCTCCGGGGACGCGCAGCGTTCGGACGCGGTCCGGGTCGAGGCCCAACAGCCGCGCGTGGGCCTCGGGGGGCGCGAGCGTGGCCGACATCGCGATCGTCGCGTGCGTGGCGGCGAACGTGGGCAAGAGAGCCGGCGCGGCATCGAGGCACCAGCGCTCGAGACGCGTCCCCGCCTCGTCGCACGCGACCACCTCGGCGTAGACGCCGGGCGCGTCGTGGCGGAAGCGCGCGGTCTGCCACGCCAGGTCGAGGAAGGCCGCAGCGGGTCCCTCCGCCGGGGAGCCGGCGAGGTCGTCGAGCGTCTCGGCCGCGGTCGCGTCGAAGTCCGCCCACAGCGCGTCGGCGGCTTCCGCGTCGGGCGCGTGCTGCGTGCATCCGGTCGCATCGCCGAGGGCAGTCCCGGCCTCGCGTTGGATCCAACTGGCGAGGGATTCGGCCAGTTCGCGTTGACGGCGGTGCAGCGGGTGGGACCCGAGCGCCGCGCGTTCCGCGGCGTCCCGCGCGTCCCGCGCGCCGAGCGCGACCGACAGGGCCGCACGCACGCGGGCCGGAAGCTGATGCGCTTCGTCGACGACCAGGATCGCATCCCCGAGGAGTGCCGGATCGCTCCAGCGCGGAAGCCGCACCACGGGATCGAACGCGTAGTTGATGTCGCCTAGCGTCAGCGGCGTCTCTTCCGCGGCGTCGAGCGAGAGCTCGAACGGGCAACAACCGGTGCGCTCGCCGTGTCCGAAGATCGCCTCGGGCCGCACGACCGGGCCCTCGGCCAGGCAGGCTGCGACGACGCCCGAGGACTCGCGTCGTCGCGCATGACCGGCGGCGCGGTCGCAGAGCTGGGGGTGACAGGTGAGCGTCCCGATCGCGCACATCCGTGCCTTCGCGCGCAGCTGGACCGCGGTCGTGAGCCGCCCCGGGGCGAGCGCGCGCAGCGTGTTGCTGGCGCCTCGCTGTTGCAGCGTACTCGCGCTGGCGACGAATGCGCGGCGATCGTGTGCGAGGACGTGACGTAGGACCGGGGTCAAGACCGCCGCGGTCTTGCCGAGTCCGGTCGGGGCCTCGAGCAGGAGGTGTTCGCCGTGCTCCAGGGCGCGTTCGACCGCGGTCTCGATCTCGGCCTGGCCCGGGCGTCGGCGCGGGAACGGGAACGTCACTGACGCCGCGCGTTCCCGGCGTTCGCGCAGGACCGCCTCGTGGCGCTTCGCGGCGGCGGCGACGTCGCGGACCACGCGGGCGACGCGGCGCTCGAACGCGGCCGCGTCCGCCGGGATCGGGGTCGGGACCGCGGGGCCCCGGTCGAACGGGAGCCAGACCCAGCGCGCCCGCACCGACGCGCCGAGGACGTCCTCGGCCATCCACGCATAGAGCAGGGCCTGGAAGGAGAAGGCCGCGGCGGTTTCGCTTCCGGGCTCGGGACGGACACGGCCGGACTTCAGCTCTTCGATCCACCACTGACCGTCCCCGGTCCGGTAGAGGCCGTCGCAGCGCCCGCGCAACCGCAGCGTGAAGCCGGCGAAGGTGCCGGTCCGCGCGAGCGCGACCTCGGCCCGGTAGGTCGGGTCGGAGTCTGCGCAAGCCCGCTGATGGCGCGCGTGCATCGCGCTGCCGAGCCAGGCCGCGGCCGCACCACCCCGTGCGCGGAAGAGCGGGGGAATCGCCCGGGACGCCGCGACGAACGCGGTGACCGAGCCTTCCACCGTGCGCGCGGCCAGGTCGGTCCGCATCGCGGTCAGGGGGAGCCGGAGTCCGGCGTGTCGAATCCGGCCAGGAACTGCTGCAACGAGCGGCGGACCTGCATCGCACGAGGGCCTCGCCAGCCGGCCAGCGTCGAGAACACCAGGAACGCCTGCTCCCGCAACGCGTCGGCTCCGCCGGCCTTGATCCGCTCGAGGGCCTGGGCGGCGTGCTCGCGCACCTGGGCGTGCGGGCACTGGTCGCGGACGGCCACGATCGCCTCGACGACGCCCAACACGCGGTTGCCGGAGTCGTCGTCCGGGCTGCCCGTCATCGCGCCCTCCGTGGCGGAACCCCCTGCCACCCCTCATCTCCCCTGCGATCTGGCGAGTCGATCTCGCAAGTCGGCCCGGTCAGCGTAGCGGCACGTGAGCCGAAGAAAAAGCGAAAGATGGTGCCAAAAGAAAACCCGCTGTGGAGCGGGTTGGCGGTTCGCGATGTGTGTCGGAGAAGGTAGCAGAGAATCCGATTTTCACAAGACGTGTTCGGAACTTTCACCCGGACGCCCGGTCAGGAGCGCAGAAGGCGGCTTCCGACCTGCGATCCGGCGTCGAACCCGCCGAAAACGTGCCGCTACGGGCCCGCGTTTTCAGCGCCGGTGTCGGCGCCGGAATCCGCATGGCCGCCGCGAAGGCGGAAGGAAGACGAAAGCGCACGGCACCGGTCGGTCGCACTGCCGCTCGGGTGCGGCTGCGCGTCAGCGACGATTGCGCGTCAGCGACGATTGCGCGTTCGCGACGATTGCGCGTCAGCGACGATTGCGCGT
>Ga0114931_10002654_pt1 | contig 22706 bp, 23 predicted proteins | sample 2SBtaG_FD_89579 | JGI IMG/M metagenome (GOLD analysis project Ga0114931, IMG submission 89579) | Deep subsurface microbial communities from Kolumbo volcano to uncover new lineages of life (NeLLi) - 2SBTROV14_V59a metaG | ecosystem: Environmental > Aquatic > Marine > Volcanic | place: Kolumbo... | reverse complement strand
ATAGCAAAAAAAAGAATGAAAGAGGTGTTAAAAAATGACTCATAAAGAACTAAAAAACAAAGCGTTAAAAAAATCATCTGTTCAAAAAGAATATAAAGCGCTTGAGACAGAATTTTCTTTGTTAAGACAAATGCTTCGAGCAAGAAAGAAAGCCGGACTTAGTCAAGCTGAAGTTGCTGAACGAATGGGAACAAAGTCTCCGGCAATCACTAGGTTGGAATCGTCCCTGAGTAGTGGAAAACATTCACCATCTTTAGCAACAATAAAAAAATATGTAGAAGCATTAGGATGTCATCTGGAAATAAAAATTGTTAATCATTAAAAAAATAAAATTCCAAAATCTAAAACCTAAAATTTACCGGTCTAATCTCATCATACATTCTTTTTAGTTGATTGAAGGCATACCTGTCACCTCTTTGTGCTGAGGCTCTATAATACATAACTGCTTTTGACTTATCTTTTTTTACACCAATTCCATTTTCATATAAATTTGCCAGAGTAACTTCAGCCAAAATAGAACCTGTCTTTGCAGATTTATTTAATATATCAATATCTATTTTGATGCTTGCATATTTTTTCTCAAGAATATTTGTGGCTGGGTATTCTTTCTTTTGTATTCGGCCTATGGGCATTTTTTCAAACATCTAAAACTCTAACTAAAATTTGGTTTTTAATAATTTTTATAGGAGGTTTATGGCTTGGACTAAGTGCTTATATTGCTAGCCTACAAGGTGTAGCAAATGAAATAATTGTTGGTATTGTTTTTATAGTACTAGGTTGTTGGACTGCTATTGAAAAGTCTAAAGCTACTGCTGAAGAATTACCAACAAACTGATTGTTTGCTAAAATAATTTTAATTGAGGAGAATTAAAATAAAAAATTATTTTTGAGTGTAGCTTTTATTGCTTGGTTACTCAATTTAGTTTCTAAAAGCCTGCTCTGTAAAATAGAAGCAGGCTTTTGTATTTACAATGTATATTACGCACAAAACATTTTTTGTAATATACAAGGTTATGGAATATCTCAATTCCATACCTAATTCAAATTCAAAAAGAAGATCTTCAAATAAGGTAATTCCCACCCAAAAATTATCAAAATAAATATTGTAAATCTAAGTCTGGAACCATTCATTTTGATGTACTTATTAAAATAACAATATAAAAAATCGTCACGCTGAACCAGGTCTTAATTGAAAAAAAGGCTTAATTATTTCTGAGAATTGAGAATTACAGATAATTTTTAAACCTTGCTTTCATTACTGCTGATTGTTGAATGATTGCTCGTATTGAAACCGTAAGCAGTATAATTATACCTCCTACACTTGCCATAATTGATGGTACTTCACCATAGCCTATTAATACCCAAACAGGGTTTAACACCGGTTCTATCATTGATATTAGAGAAGCTTCCACTGCAAGAACCCTTTTTAAACCGTATGCAAATACTATATAAGCAGCACCAATTTGAAAAATACCAAGATAAGAAACCATTAGTAAATTTGATACAGAAATTGAATTTAATTCAAAGATAGAATAAACAGAAATTAAAACCACAAGAATATTACCGTAGAAAATAGAAACAAATTGATGTTCTTTTTTGTTTTTTCTCATTCCCAATAGGAAAGCGGCAAATGCGACACCCGATAAAAGTGCAATTATATTACCATAAAGATTCCCCGATGAAAGTTTACCTGTAAAAAAAAGGATCATACCTATAAAACAAACAGCAATCGTAATGATATTTATTTTTTCATATTTAGTTTTATTAATTAAAGGTTCAAAAATTAATACATATATTGGCGCGGTATATTGAAGGAAAACGGCGTTAGCAGCTGTAGTTGTTTTAGTAGCAATTACATATAAAATTAAAACCGCGGCATAGAACCCGGCATTTACAAATGTGAAAAAATTTGCTTTAAAAAGTTCTTTTTTAAAAACAATCAGAAAAACAAACGCTGCAAAAAAACACCTGAAAAAAGAAATCTGCATCGGTGATAGAGTGGTAAGTTTTACAAATATTCCGCCGGTGCTCCATAAAATTGCAGCAATTACAATTGCAATAATTCCTTTTTGATGTTCGGGTAGATTTTTCAATTAAAGTTTAATTTTTATTTATTTTAATAAAGTGAGTAACTTCATAAATTCAAAACAAAATATCAATTATATTTACAAATAAACAAAGTAAAATTTTAGAGTTTTAAGTGAGATATTTATACAATCCGCCATGGATTATTAAGCGGTTATTCGGCAATTATTTTTGGGAGTCAAGTAATGGACAAATATTACTTACTTTTGATGATGGTCCTAATCCGGGAACAACTGAAGAGCTTTTAATTTTGCTGAAAGAAAAAAAAATAAAAGCGTTGTTCTTTTGTTTGGGAGAGAATGTAAAAAGATATCCCGAACTCTGTCAAAAAATATTAGATGAAGGACACTCAATTGGCAACCATACGTACAGCCATAAAAAAATAAATGAAGTAAGCAGGGAAGAAATTGATAAAGAATTATCTTTAACAAATAATCTTTTAAAGGAAATATGTAATTACGAGATAAAATATTTCAGACCCCCACACGGAAGATTTACATTTTCAACTAATAAAATTTTGCATAAACATAAGCTTAAAAATGTAATGTGGTCGCTTTTAACTTGGGATTATAAAGGTGATTACAATGTGGTCAAAAAATCAATTTTTAATTATCTTAAGAAAAATTCTATAGTAGTTTTGCACGATAGTGATAAGACTAAAAACATACTTATAGATTCCGTAAATTTAATAATTGAAGAAGCTTGGAAAAGGAATTTTAAAATTGGAGCACCAACCACTTGTTTGAAATAATTTTACTCATTATTATAACCGGATATTTTTTACAATCGTTTCTTTTTGCGATTGGTGTGCAAAAAAGTTTTCCCACAATTAATGAAGATGAATTGTTATCCTCATCTGTTATAGTTGCTGCCAGAAACGAAGAAAATAATATTTTAAAATGCTTGCAGTTTCTGGATAAATTAGTTTATCCTAAAAACAAATTAGAAATTATTATAGTTGATGATAGGTCTACAGACAAGACAGGGTATATAGTTGATAATTTTATAAAAGATAAGCCCAAATTCAAAAAAATAATGAGTAAAGAAGAGAAAGGAAAATTAAGAGGTAAAACTAATGCTTTAGCTTCGGGAATTGAAGCCGCTAAAGGTGAAATTATCTTAACAACTGATGCAGATTGTATTGTCCCTTCAACTTGGGCATTGAAAACAGCTTCATATTATAAAGAGAACATTGCAATGGTAAACGGTTTCACAACCCAAATTGCAAACAGTAACTTTAGCGGAATGCAAAGTATTGATTTTATTTATCTTCTTATGATAGCTTCCAGCACTATAAATTTGGGTAAACCAATTAGCTGTATTGGAAATAATATGTCATATTTAAAGAAAGCTTATTTGGAAGTAGGTGGCTATGAAGTATTGCCATTCAGTGTAACCGAGGATTTTAATTTGTTAATGGCAATTAGTAAACTTGGTAAGTATAAAATTATTTATCCACTTGATAAAGAAACATTGGTTACTTCTTTCCCTTGCAAAAATGTTAAAGCTCTCTATAGACAAAAAAAACGTTGGGCAGTTGGCGGACTTGGTGTGCCGCTGAGCGGGTTTGTGATTTTAATAAACGGGTATTTAACTTACCTGTGTATGTTATTGTTACCTTTCTTTTACTCGGCACTATTTTTATATTTAATAATTTTTAAGTTTGCAATTGATTTTTTCGTTTTATATCCTATCCACAAACGGCTTGGCATTGAGAAAAATATGAAATACTTTTTTATCGCTGAAATATATTTTATGATATATGTATTAGCTCTTCCGTTCCTAATTGCATTTAACAGAAAAGTAAGATGGAAGGGGAGAGAATTTTAATGCTCCTTCTTTGTAATTATTACGTAACATATCGTTGTAATGCCTATTGCGAATTTTGTCATTTTGGCGCTCATGAAAATTTTGCAAATACTCCTTTTGCTGATCTTGGTACTTATAAAAAAAATATAAAGCAATTGGCTAAACTTGGTGTGAGATTATTAGACTTAACGGGCGGGGAACCACTATTACATAAAGACATTCACATAATGGCCGAATATGCAAAGCAGCATAAAATTTATACAAGTATAACTACTAACGGGTTACTTTATCCAAAATTTGCTGAGAAACTTGCCGGTAAAGTAAACCTTCTTCATTTTTCTTTAGACTCGCCCGACGAAGAAGAACACAATAAAATTAGAAAAACAGATTGTTATAAATTTGTACTTAAGAGTTTGGATATTGCAAAATCGCTCGGTGAATTCCCGGATATTCTGTTTACAGTAACAAACCATACATATACGAAACTTCCAAGAATGCATCAAATAGCAAAAGAACGTGGGCTTATATTAATTGTTAATCCTGTTTTTTCATATTTTGGTAACCCGGGGCTAAATGAAACAGCTATAGATTTTATCGAAGGATATTGTTACGGTAAAATGGATGTTTATTTGAATAAAGGATTTATGAAGTTAAGGCGGAATGGTGGAAATGATATAAACAATCCAAAATGCAAAGCTGTTTCAAGAGTGATAGTTATTTCTCCAAGTAATGAAATTATTTTGCCTTGTTATCATTTTGGAAACGAGAAAATAAAAATTGACAGACCGATTAAGGAAATTAGAGAATCAAAAAAAATATTGGAATTTAAAAAGATGGAAGGACGTTTTGACTTTTGCCAGGGCTGTACTGTTAACTGCTATTTTGAACCTTCATTTGTATTCCCGACAAACTTATACGCAATTTCAAGTTTAACATCGAAACTTAAATACAGTTATAGTAAATTTGTAAAACAAAAAATTAAAAAATTTACATTTAATAACGGAAGTAAATAAATGCGGAAATCCCTTGCTCTAATTTTATTGCTTTTTACAATTCAAGTTTATCCGCAATCAAAAAATGAATGGTTCCCTAAGGGATTGAATATTCAACCTTTTACTGCAAATTTTTTGGAACCAAAAGCCGGATTTTCTTATTTGATGGGAGAAAGCAAAATAAGATTGGATATCGGTACTTCAGCAGATATTTTAAGAATTAAAAGCGGTGACAAAATTAGTTCCTTCGGAGTGGACCTTTTTACATACACACGTCTGCGAAGTGCAAGTAATTTTAAATTCCCGGTAGAGACTACTGATTTTTATTTTGGTGTTAACTATGCTCAAAAATTTATTAATGATAAAAAAGAATACGGTTTCCGATTTAGATTTGCACATATCAGCACGCATCTTGTTGACGGAAGTTTTAACCAGCAAAGTAATTTGTGGAGGAACGGAAGAAATCCAATTGTTTACAGTAGAGAATTTTTTGAGCTTATTCCGTTTTACAGGATAAAAGGTTTTCGTGCTTATGCAGGGATTACTTATCTTTTCCACACAATACCGGCTAATATAAGTAAAGGGATTTATCAAATTGGATTTGATAATTATTTTACATCATTTCCTTCCAAAGTTTTTACTCCTTTTATAGCGTATGATTTTAAACTTTCAAAAATTGATGAATTTACAGGTAACAATATTATTGCTGCAGGTTTAAAATTTGGCAAATATAATGAGAAGGGTTTTAGTATTGCAGTTTCTTATTATTCAGGTAAAAGCGTTCACGGGCAGTTGTTCGATATAAATGAAAATTATTTTACACTCGGTTTTAATATGGACTTGTAATTGGAAGAAACAGAACAGGAATTACATAAAAATATAAAAGAAACAAATAGTAAGGGTAATAATTACTTGTTGCACATTGGACTTTTTGTTTTAACTTTTATTACAACAACTTTTGCAGGCGCGGAATGGATAAGCGGCTCACCGGGACCTTATGAATTTTCATTTCTTTTAAAAGGACTGCCGTACTCAATTTCTATGTTATTCATTCTTTCGTGTCACGAATTTGGACATTATTTTGCTGCAAAATTTCATAAAGTTGATGCAACACTACCTTTCTTTATTCCTTTTCCTTCCATTGCGGGATTCTTAAACTTTGGAACAATGGGAGCGGTTATAAAAACAAGGTCACCAGTTGAAACTAAAAAAGCAATGTTCGATATAGGAGTTGCAGGACCCATTGCAGGTTTTATTGCTTGTTTGGTAGTTCTGATTTGGGGTTTTACTCACGTACCGGGTAAAGAATATCTTTTAAGTATTCACCCGGATTATTTCTCTAAGAATTTTGGCGAAGGTCAATTAGAACTTGCTTTTGGTAACACATTTTTATTCTCGTTGTTAAAAAATATTTTTGCAGACTCTTCACATTTTTTTCCTCCGATGAGTGAAATTTATCATTATCCTTATTTATGTGTGGGCTGGTTTGGATTATTTGTTACAGCAATGAATATGATTCCTGTAGGGCAATTAGATGGAGGACATATTAGTTACGTTATGTTCGGAGAAAAGTCACATTTTAAAATTGCAGTAATTGCTTTTTCTATATTGGTCTTGCTTGGAACACTTGGTATTTTGGAAGGTGTTTTGGACTTGGGAGTAACTTTCGGCTGGTCAGGTTGGCTTTTTTGGGCACTTATTTTATACTTTTTTATAAAATTGAAACATCCGCCTGTAGCTGATAATTCTGATTTAGATTTTAAAAGAAAGTTGTTAGGATACATTAGTTTTATTATTTTGCTTATGTCTTTTTCGGCTACTCCCTTTATAATTTCATTTGGGGGATAATTTAAAAATTTGCAGATGAAAAAAAAATTTTATAAATACATCACTTTATTTTTCTCAGTTATATTTTTATTGTTAAACGGTTGTGAAAAAGATTTTAATACAGTAATTGATGCTCAAATTGATAATATACAAGTTGCTTCCGTTACTTCGTTCAATAAGATAATATTTAATCCGTCAAATCCATCAATAATATTTTCAATTAAATTTTTATCTGTAAAAGGATTGAATAATGTGGCAATCAATATTTTTTCACCTTCAAATAAAATATTAAACAATGTACCTTTAGAGCTTTTTGATAGTGGAAATCTTGCTGATAATGGAGATACAACTGCAGGGGATTTAGCTTACTCTAATAAATATTTATTCAGCAGTAATTTTGAAAATGGCTCATATAATGTTGAATATATTATTACTCTAAGTGACGGTAGTTCAAAAAACATTGCTTCGCAGCATTTTGTTTACGATAACGGACAAAATAATATTACTCCGGTAATATCTAATGTCATTGTTGATCCTGATACTCTTATTGCTACAGGTACTGTTACAATTTTAACTTCTGTAAAAGTATCTGATCAAAACGGGTTAAGCGACATTGAGAAGGTTTATTTTATTGTTGTTAAACCTGATGGTTCTACAAATAATACTCAAATTGAAATGTTTGATGACGGTGATGCTTCAGCAAATGGTGATAAGAATGCAGGTGACGGAATATATTCAAGATTGATTCAGATTAATCAGAATAATATTAAGGGAACATATATTCTGAAATTTACTGCCAGAGATAAAGCCGGTGCTTTAAGTAATACAATTTCACACAATCTATTAGTAAAATGAGATTAAGTATTAAATACATATTAATCGTTCTTTTGTTTTCGGGCCTTACTTTTTCACAGGTTATTCCGAGTAAATTTAATCTGTCCGATAAAAAGGAATTAGCAAAATTAAATGCCGATGATAATCCTACCGGTAATTCAATTACTGATATAATTGTTATTGGTGATACGGTTTGGGTAGCAACCGGTAACGGTTTAAGTGTATCTTTTGATAACGGGAACAGTTGGAAAAGTTTTTCCGGTGCTCCTGAATTTGGTACGGAAGATATTTCTGCTTTAGCATATAATAATGGAGTCGTTTGGGTTGCTACTGCACATTCTGAAAATATAAACAGCGAAAATGTTGATGTCGGTTCGGGGTTAAAATATACTAATGATAACGGTATTACTTGGAGTTCCATACCCCAACCTATTGATAATCAAAATGATACTACAATTAATTATGGAATAAGTGTTATTCAAGCTTTACCGGTTACTGTACCCCAGCAAAATTTAACATTTGATATAGCTTTTACACCAGGCACTGTGTGGATTACTTCATTTGCCGGAGGATTGAGAAAAAGTACAGATAACGGAGCAACTTGGAAACGTGTCGTTCTTCCACCGGATTTTCTAAATGAAATTAAACCTACTGACACTTTAAGTTTTTGCCTTTCACCGTCAGCAGGAAGTTTCTGCTCTGAAAATAATTTAAATCACAGAGCTTTCTCTGTTATTTCTACTAATGATACAACTCTTTATGTTGGAACTGCCGGAGGAATTAATAAATCTACCGATGGGGGAATTAGCTGGAAAAAATTTAATCATCAAAATCAATCAAATCCTATTTCCGGAAATTTTGTTGTTGCACTCGGTTATAATAAAAACAATAACTCTCTTTGGGCAGCAAGTTGGGCAGCTTCCGGTACGGGAGAATTTTACGCTGTAAGTTTATCAACTGATGGAGGAAATAACTGGTCAACTTTTTTAAACGGTGAAAGGACACATAATTTTGGTTTTAAAGACAATGATGTAATTGTATTATCAGATAATGGCGCATTTCGTTCAAATAATTTAGGGGCAACTTGGGTTACTCCAGCAAATATAATAGATTCAAAATCAAATCTAACTATAACTACTAATATTTTCTTCTCAGCAGCAACAGAGAATAATGATATTTGGCTCGGTAGCAACGATGGTTTGGCAAAATTAACAGAAAACGTTGGAATGTGGACAGGCACTTGGAAATTGTTTATTGCCTCACAACCGTTAGCCTCTACAGACGAAAGTTATGCTTTCCCAAATCCTTTTTCGCCTCGCATTGAAAGACTAAAAATAAAATACAGTACCGGGGGCAAAAGTGTTCCGGTAACTATTAGAATTTTTGACTTTGGGATGAATTACGTAAATACCGTTATTCAAAATGCAGTACGCGGCAATCCGGTTCACAATGTTGATAAAACAGGAGTAATTGATTTTTGGGACGGACGAGACGCAGAAGGAAATTATGTACCTAACGGGGTTTATTTTTATAGGGTAGATGCCGGGGGCAGTGTACAATTCGGCAAAATATTAGTTCTGCAATAAGAGGAAAATTTGAAAAGAATAATCACAATATCATTATTATTTATTTCCGTACTTGCTGCGCAACCTGAGTTTAGCAGCATTAGCACACAGCCGGGTGCTTTCAGCAGAATGGGATTCGGAGCTAGGGGGATGGGAATGGGCAATGCTATGTCCGCAGTTAAATACGGTAATCTTGTGTCTTATTACAACCCTGCATTGTCTGTCTTTCAGAAAGACAACTCTTTCCAAACTTCTTATGCTATACTTTCATTGGATAGGAAGTTAAATTTTATAAATTTTACAAAAAGGTTCTCTCTCCCAAGTAAAAGGAAAGCCGTTAGCAAGACAAAAGAACCGGGGTTAATGGCAGGAATTAGTTTCGGTCTTATAAATGCCGGAGTTAGCGATATAATTGGGAGAGATAATCAAGGGAATAATACGGGGGTTTTATCGACCACTGAAAACCAATTCTTCTTTTCATTTGCAAAAGAATTCTCTAAAAAATTAGCTCTGGGTATTTCAGTTAAATTTTATCACTACAATCTTTTTCAGGATGTAACCGCTACAGGTACCGGTTTTGACTTTGGAGGAATATATTCTGTTAACAAACATTTAAATTTCTCTTTAGTAATTACCGATCTTAACAGCAAATACAATTGGGATACAACGCCTGCCCTTAATCAAAATGGTAGTCAAACTGAAAATAAATTTACTTTACTTAAAAAAATTGGAGCAAGTTATTTTAGCAAAGAGTATAAAACTTTGGTAGCTGCAGAATTAGAATTAAGTAATGCAGGGACAACTATTTTTAGAATTGGTGCCGAACATTATTTAACAAAAAATATTACTATACGCGGCGGTATTGATCAGTATAATTTAAGAAACAGTGATTTTCCTGTTCGCCCATCATTAGGTGTATCTTTTATTAAAAAAGTAGGTAATTTTTTGGTCAGTGTTGATTATGCTTTTGTTGCTGAACGTTATTCACCGGATGATAGGCATATTGTAGGAATTAGTGCAAGGTTTTAATTTTTGTCCTATTATTGAAAAAAAAATTAATTAAATTTTAATATGAAAAAATATTTCTATATAATATTCCCTCTAACTATTTTCCTTTCAGTTAATTTGTTTGCACAAACCGCCGGAGAAAATGGATTAGCTTTTTTAAAAATCGGCTTTGGTGCAAGAAACATAGCAATGGGTAATGCAGGTACAGTTTTTTCACGAGGTGTAACATCGCAGTTTTATAATCCAGCAAAACTCGCCTATTCCGATGATAAAGAATTAATTGTTATGCATAACAATTGGATTCAGGATGTTAACAGCGATGTAATAGGGGCAACAACACAAATACTAGGTATCAGGATAGGTGCAGGAGTGAATATAACTTCTGTAAACGATATAGAAGTTAGAACAAAACCGGGAGAAGCTCAGGCTAATTTTGATGCGAAGTTCTTCTCGGGTAATATCTCCACAGGCTTTGAAATTTATAATGGAATAAAGTTCGGTGTTACTTATAAATATTTATATGAACAATTTTTTATAAATGAGGCAAAAGGATATGCGTGGGATTTTGGACTTGATTATAAAACTAAAATTCCAAACTTAACTGTATCTTTCGTTGTTAGAAATCTCGGATCGATGGAAACACTAAAAACTCAAGAGACTGAAGTCCCTACAGAAATTGTAGCAGGTGCTAGTTATTTAACCAATCTTCCAAATGAAGAATTAAGTTTTATAGTGGGCGGAGAAATACAAAGATTGACTAAATCAGATAATAACCACGTAAATGTTGGCGGAGAGGCTGTATATAAAAATATTATTGCAGTAAGGATGGGATATCAAAGTGGCTATGACACAAGAAGTTTTACTTACGGTTTTGGACTTTACTGGCATAATCTAACTTTTGATTTTGCCTATGTTCCGTTTCAACTGGGGCTGGGCAGTGCTAATTTATTTTCTCTTCGGTATAAATTTTAATAGAAAATTTCATGTTTGAAATTATTCCATTCAGCAAATCAAAATTAACAGATAAACAGTGGGATGAATTTGTAGTACAATCCGATAACGGAACTATTTTTCATACTAGAAAATTTCTTTCTTACCATCCTCAAAAAAAATTTAAAGACTTTTCGTTTGTTATTCTAAAAAAAGGGATCTTATTTAGTGTTTTTCCTGCAACTATAATAGAACGAAATGGAGAAAGAATGTTAGCATCGCATTCCGGTGCATCTTATGGGGGATTTGTACATAAATCTAATCTAAATTTGAAAGAATCTTTTTCTATGGTTGAAAACTTAATTGATTATGCAAAAAAAATAAAATGTAACTCTATTGAACTAACACACACACCTATTATTTACCAATCTAAATATTCTAATTATTTGGATTTTGCTATGATTAAAAATGGGTTTGATTATAAAAAGAGGGAAATATCAAGTGTTGTTCAGTTGGATATTCCTGATGGATATCTTCTATCCACTTTTCGATCTACTGCAAGGACAGCTACAAAAAAATCTAAAAAACTTGGGATTGAAATAAGAGAATGCGATGAATTTGAAAATTATTATGAGATTCTAAAAATGAATTTAGGTATGCGTCACAATGTTCAACCAACGCATACTTTAAGAGAATTGAAAAAATTAAAAAAAATATTTCCTAAAGAAATAAGACTTTGGGGTGCTTTCAAAAATAATAAACTGATTGCAGGGGTTTGTAATTTTAGTGCAAATCCAAAAGTCGTTCTTGCATTCTATATCAGCCATTTAGAAAAATATCAAAATTACCGTGCTGTAAATCTATTATTCTATGAGATAATGACGCAGTATCAAAAAGAGGGTTTTAAGTTTTTAGACTTCGGAATATTCACGGTTAATATGGAACCAAACTGGGGATTGGCACGTTTCAAAGAAAATTTTGGCGCCAGGGGAATTTTTAGAGATACATTTGTTAAAAATCTGTAATGCTTAAAATATTACACATCGCTCCAATGAATTATGCAGGTGTTCCATATGATTTTTACAGAATGCACAACTTTGTTGGTGACCAATCCAGAATAATTACACTTCATAAAAACGTAAGAGAATTTCCGGAGGATATTTGTCTTGATCTGCCGCTGCCTAAATTTTCTTTTGCTGAAATGTGGAGAAATAGAAAAGTAAGACATGTTGAGAAAGAATCAGGAAAAGTTGAATTCTTTAAGCCCAATAATTTACCGGAAAAAATTTATTTCCAATTAAGTGATAGATTAAAAACTAAAACAATTAACAATATTATTAAACAATATAATCTTGATGACTACAACATAATTCACTTTGATGCAGGACTTGGTTTTTATAGAAATGCCAAACAAGCAATCAAGTGGAAAAGAGAAGGTAAAAAAATTGTATGTTGTTACTATGGCAGTGATTTGAGAATAAGAGGAATAATAAAAGAATTGGATGAAATCTCTGATTTGAATATCACTTCTGAATATGATCACTTGGCATTAAAAAATGATTTGGAATATTTGTTTTATCCCTATGATATGAGCGAACTTCCTCAAAAACAATCAGTTCCTAATGAAATTATAAAAATTAGTCATTCATCTACAAACAGAAAATACAAAGGCACTGAACTAATTTTAAGAGTACTTGATAAAATTAAAAAAGAGAGAAAGATTGAGTTCCTTTTAATAGAGAATATGCAAAGAAGTGAACTGCTTAAAATTAAAAGCACTTGTGACATTTGTATTGATCAAGTTGGTGGAACAATGGGCGGTACAGGTTACGGTAAAGCAGGACTTGAAACTCTCGGAATGGGAATACCCACTATTACTAATATGAGCAAAGATTATGAAAACTGGCTGCCGGAAAATCCTTTTGTTATAGCTAATAATGAAGATGAACTTTATCAAAAGCTTAATGAATTACTTGAAAGTGGTCAACTAAGAGAGGTATTGGGTGCAAAAGGGAAAAAATGGGTAGAAAAATATCACGGGTTTAAGAATGTAAATAAAAAATTAAAAGAGCTATACAAACAAAAAAATATTATTTAATTGTTCAATATCATTTCCACAAAATCTACCAGTTTTTTGGATTCATTTTCCCAATTGTTGCCAGCTTCTATAAATTCTCTCGCATTTTTTGAATGACTGACAAGCAGTTTTTTATCCAATAAATATTTTTCGGTCTTTTCTACTATTTCGTTTAAATTGTTAGGATCTACCAAGAATCCAAAATCATCAATTTTAATATTTTTTTTAAGGCAATTTATTGCTGAATAAATAATAGGCTTACCGGCAGCTAAATATTCAAATAATTTGATAGGAAGGGAGTTCTTGTAAATAAATGTAAGTTGACGTAAATCAAAGCATACATCCATTTGTTTGAGGTTATCACAAATTTTATCGTAATCGGTCCAGCTTAAAAATTCTACATTTTGTATCTTTTTATTTATTAACTTTTTTCTAAATATTTTTTCTTCATCTTTGTATTCAAATTTACCTGCTATTTTTAGCTTTATGTTTTTATCGGGATATTTTTTTTGAAGAGTTGAAAATACATCCAAAAGGATTAGAATTCCTCGGTTAAAATTTATGACTCCGGCATATCCTATTGTAAATTCATTTAAATATTTATTTGGACTAGTGTAATAGAAGTATTTTAATACAGGAAAGTAGCCAATTATTTTTTTTAATTTGAAGGGGCAAATTAAACCGTATCTTTTCTTTTTTCTTATTTCACCGATTATTAGTGCGTCGCATAAATTTGAAAAATAAATATTTGCAAAAGAAAGTTTAAAATATGTAACTATTTTTTTTAAACCTTTTAATTTTGAAGTTACATTTTCAGGGTACCACTCCGTAATGTCAGAAATTATTTTGCACTTATTATTAGTTCTTTTTTTGTAACGATGAGCAGGTAAAATTGCAGAAACTTCAGAGCAGATAACTATGTCTGGAATAAATTTATATAAATAATCATTTAACTTTTTAAACTTTTTAGTTTTGCTGATAAGATTGCTATTAAAACCTAATATTGTAATATTTGATAATGTAGTATTGATTTCTTGAGTGGAACAGAAAATAGCAACTTTGTATTTTTGATTTAATGTCTTGGCAAATTTCCAGTAAATTCTGTCGTCAAACGGCGGATGTCCTGTAGTTACAATAGCTATTTTCTTCATACTTAAAAGTAATAAATAATAAAGAATTTTACTTTATGAATAATGCGAGAATATTAATTGTACGCACCGATAGAATAGGCGATGTGGTTTTATCAACACCTTTACCAAAAACAATAAAACAAAAATACCCTAATAGTTTTGTGGCAGTTTTAGTACGTGATTATACAAAAGATATTTATCTAAATAACCCATTTGTGGATGAAATAATAATAGCGGATGAAGATAAAATATCGTTCTTTGAATTAGCTAAAAAAATAAGATCGAAAAAGTTTACTCACTCTCTAACCTTATTACCAAGTGAAAAGATTAATTGGATTTTGTTTTTATCCGGCATAAAAAAAAGGATTGGAGTGGGGAATAAACTATATCAATTTTTAACTAACACTAAAAGTGTGTACAGAAATAAATATGTCCCACTTAGGCACGAGACTGAACATTGTTTGGACGAAATTAGGAAAATAGGTATTACATCGGAAAGTTTTGATGAAGAAATATATTTAACTGTAGCAGAAAAAGAGAAAAGCGAAAAATTTAAAAACTCAGTTTGTCCTAATGATGAAATATTCATAGGTATTAATACAACCAGCGGGAACAGTGCACCAAATTTAACCGTAGATGAATATGCAAAATTAATTAATGAGTTAAAAAAACTTAGTAAAATAAAACTAACCGTAACTGATTTGAATCCGCCTAAAGATATTTGTGAAATTGAGGGAGTCGTTTATCCGAATGAAGGAAATTCATTGAGAGAATCAATTATTAACTTTAACTCATTGGATTTGCTTATTTCTTCCAGCACAGGTCCAATGCACATTGCCGCCGGATTAAAAATAAAAACACTCTCTCTTTTTTGTCCGCTTACGGCTTGTTCACCCGATTTGTGGGGACCAAAAGGTAACGAATCTTATATTTTATTACCTGAAGAAAATTATTGCAAGAATAAATGTCCAGGTGATCCTAAAATTTGTAATTTTTCCGGTGCCGGCGGAATAAATTCAGATATAATAATAGAGAAAGTAAAAAATATCTTTAATCTAAAATAATTAGAATGAAAAATAAGAAAATATTACTTGCTCCAAATAGTTTCAAAGAATGTGCTGATTCTATAGAAATCACTGAGCTATTTCAAAAATATTTAGTTGAGAATTATAATATTGAGATTTTAAAATATCCCATTAGTGATGGGGGTGATGGGTTTTTAAATACACTAAAATATAATCTTGAATTAACTGAGTTAACTTATAATATCAACTCCTTATGACGATTCAAAATTTGAATGTGAGATCTTATATGATGAAGAAAATAAAATAGTATACATAGAATCAGCGAAAGTGTTGGGACTGCAAATAATCCCAACAGATAAAAGACATCCATTAAAATTAAGTTCAAAAGGAATGGGGGAATTATTAGTGCAAATAAATCAATCTGTTTCGAATGAAGAAATTTATGTAAATAAAGTAACAGTTGGTATCGGAGGAACCGGTACAAATGATTTGGGCTTAGGTCTTTCTTCAATATTCGGATTACAATTGATAGATATTAATGAAAGAAAATTAGAGGTAATACCGGAAAATTATTTTAAAACTAATAAGATATTGTGGAGCAAGCCAAATATTCAATTTAAGATAGAATCAATTGTGGATGTAAATAATCCATTGCTGGGAAAATTAGGAGCAACACAACAATTTGCTAAACAAAAAGGTGCAACTAAAGCAGAAATAAGATTATTAGAAATGGGTTTTAATAAAATTATTAACATCTTAAATAATAAAGAATTAGAAGTATTTATTAAATCATTATCCGGAGCTGGAGGTGGTTTGGCAGCGGGATTATCATTATTTTTCGAAGCAGATTGCATTTCATCCTTTGAAAATATTAGAACAAATAAAAGGCTATCTAAAATGATGGAGCAAGTAGATTTGGTAATTACAGGGGAGGGTGTTTTTGACAAAACTTCACTTTTGGGTAAGGGAGCAAGTGCAATAATTAAATTATCTGAAGAATTAAATAAAAAAGTTTTTTTATGTTGTGGAAAAATAGATAAAAATTTAATTAAAAATTTTGATAGTGTGGTTCCTATTGAAATGAATAAATTAACAAAGGGAAATGAATATAAAAAATACTTTGAAAAGGAAGTCAAAGCAGCCTGTAATAAAATATTGGCAGAAATTTCTGAATAATTAAAAAATCAATTTAATTTATTAAATTACAAAGATAATTATATATTTCTTAAAGAATTAAATACACTATGAAACAATATTTAGATTTAGTACAACTTGTTCTAAATGAGGGAGTTTTAAAGAAAAATAGAACGGGAATTGACACAATATCATATTTTGGGGCTTTTTATAAAGTTGATCTTTCAAAAGGATTCCCACTTTTAACTACAAAACAAATGTATTGGAATTCACTTTTGCACGAGATGCTCTGGTATCTTTCCGGAGAAGACCACATTCGAAATTTGAGAAATAAAACCAAAATTTGGGATGCCTGGGCAGATGAAGACGGGAATTTGGATACTGCTTACGGTAATTACTGGAGACATTTTCCGAGTGCAAATAAAAACAGCGAGGGGAAATGGGAGGTAAAAGAGATTGATCAAATTCAGTACGTAATAGATGAGATCAGAAAAAATCCAAATAGCAGAAGGCTTGTTGTTACCGCCTGGGAGCCGGGCAATGCAATTACAAGCAAACTTCCTCCTTGCCATTATACATATACTTTCAATGTCGCTGACGGAAAATTAAACTGTCATTTAACCCAGCGTTCAGGTGATATTGCTCTCGGTATCCCTTTTAATCTGGCTGCTTATTCTTTGTTGACACAGATAATAGCACAAGAAGTAGATTTAGAACTTGGCTTTTTTGCCCACACAATTGTTGATGCGCATATTTATTTTGCGGAAGAAGGATCGCAAAATGAAAAATATGACCACAGCAGGGGGTTAAAAGAGCAACTTAAAAGAGAACCTTTGTCGTTGCCAAAATTAATTATTGCTAAAAAACCAATAGACGAATTAGTCTTTGAAGATTTTGAACTTCATGGTTATAAGCATCACGATAAGATTAAGTTTGAGGTGGCAGTTTGAGAAAAATTATTATTTCAGCCGTTGCTAAAAACGGTGTAATTGGAAAAGAAACAGGCGAACTTCCCTGGCATATAAGCGAAGAATTTAAGCATTTTAAGGAAACGACGTTAGGTAGTCCAATAATAATGGGTAGAAAATCTTTTGATGCGCTCGGTAAACCTTTACCCAAAAGAGAGAATATAGTTATTTCCCGAAACAGTAAACTAGTTTATCAATTTTCTAATATAAAAATATTTAATAGTTTAGAAAAAGCTTTTAATTATTGTGAAGAGAAAAATTACGAGAAAGTATTTGTTATAGGCGGTGGACAAATTTATGCACAGGCAATTGATTTTGTAGATGAAATGATAATTTCCAGATTGAATTTTGAAGCAAAAGGAGAGGTATATTTCCCATCCTTTAACAAAAATACTTGGGAGATAAAAAAAAGAGAAAAAAGGGAACAATTTGAAATATTTTGGTATAAAAAGATATAATGTCATTAATTAAAATTTTACCCGAAAATATTGTTAATAAAATTGCAGCAGGAGAGGTTGTACAAAGGCCTGAATCCGTTGTTAAAGAATTGATGGAAAACGCAATTGATTCCGGTGCAAAAAATATTGATGTGTTTATTAAAAATGCCGGTAAAACTTTAATACAAGTTTGTGATGACGGAACGGGAATGACAGAGGGAGATGCAATCCTTTCTATTCAAAAACACGCTACAAGCAAAATATTTAATTTTGATGATCTCAACTCACTTAGCACACTTGGATTTAGAGGCGAAGCTTTAAGTTCAATTGCAGCAGTTAGTCAGTTGGAAGTTAAAACACAGACCAAAGATGAAGAACTGGGTACTTTGATTAAAGTCAATGATAAAGGAGAGATTACTTCAGAGAAAGGTTCGTTTGTAAAAGGTACTTCAGTAATAGTAAAAAATCTTTTTTATAACGTTCCGGCAAGAAGAAAATTTCTCAAAACAAATCAAACCGAGTTTAGACACATAAACGATACATTTAAAAAAATTGCACTGGGACACAGCAAAATTTCTTTCAAATTGTACAATGATAATGATGTGATATCAGATTTTCAGTCGTGTACTTTAGAAAAAAGAATAGAACAAATTTTTGCAGATAATATGTCTGATGCTCTTATAAAAATTGAAGAAAAAACCGACATCTTTTCCATTTTAGGCTTTATAGGGAAACCCGCTATGTTAAAAAGCTGTAAAGGTGATCAATACATTTTTATAAATAACAGATATGTGATAAACAGACAAATAAATCATGCAATATTTACTGCCTACGAATCTATTCTGCAGAAAGGCGACTATCCCTTTTTTGTAATCTTCCTGGATATCGACTCTGATAAAATTGATGTTAACATTCATCCCTCTAAAATGGAAGTAAAATTTGAGGATGAAAAAAGCATTTACAATTTACTCTTGGCTATTGTTAGAAAAGGTCTGGGAATACAGAATTTGGTTTATAATGAATCTAATGCTGAAGCCGTTGTTGATTATGAATCTGCTGCAATAGGCAAAACCGAATTGCAAAATACATTTAATTCCGACTCTACTTTTCACAAACAGTCAGCACATAATAAGACCAATTATTCAGATGATGAATTAGATAAGCTTTTCGGAAATATACAAACCGATTCTATGAAAAACCCTCAACCTGGAATTATTGATGACCCGTTTTCTCAACCTGTACAAAAAGAATATTTTCATAAAGTGAACAATATTGAAGATGAGGGCAATGAGACCGGAAATTCTTCATTTATTTTTCAACTTCACGAAAAATACATTTTATCACAAATTAAAAGCGGACTAATTGTAATTGACCAAAATGCAGCACATAGAAGAATTTTATTTGAGAAAGCACTACATCAATTAAAAACCGGACTGCCGTTTTCACAACAATTACTATTTCCTCGTAAGGTATCACTTGATAGAGAAAAATTTGATTTATTAAAAAAAATTCTAAGTTTGGTAATAAACTTAGGATTCACTGTCTCTTTTTTAAGGGGAAATAATATTGAGATAAGAGGCGTTCCCGAGGATGTTAAATATGGAAAAGAAGACGAAATATTATTTGAAATATTAAATAAATTTTCTGAATTAACAATGAAAGATGAAAATTCAATTGAAGAAAATTTAGCAAAGGTTTATTCAGAATCAGCTGCAATTAAAGATAGTACTGCTTTAAATGAAAAAGAAATGCGTTCTCTTATAAATCATCTTTTTTCATCTTCCAGACCTTATATTTGTCCAAGTGGAAGACCCACTTTAATCAAAATTTCTTTAAGTGAATTGAGCAGAAGATTTGGGGATACAAATTAATTGTAATAAAGGTCACAAAATACTATAGATATAAATTTTTATATTTACAGAGAAATTATATACAGGTAAAAATATGAAAGATCAAGAATATAATAATAGACGTAAAAAATACGATGAAGCTGTTAATTCATTCAAAACAACTGGGATGAAATTTACAACAGTAAGCGGTGAGAACGTAAATTGTCTTTATGGACCTGATAACATTGAGGATATAAATTATTTAAGCGAAATCGGTTTCCCCGGTGAATACCCGTTTACAAGGGGAATACATCCAAATGGCTACCGCGGTAAAATTTGGACAATGAGACAATTTGCCGGTTTCGGATCGCCCGAAGATACAAACAGCAGGTTCCACTATTTATTGGATAAAGGACAAACTGGCCTTTCAGTTGCATTTGATTTACCCACTTTAATGGGCTGGGATTCCGATGCCCCTCTCAGCGAAGGAGAAGTGGGGATCTGCGGCGTTTCCGTTTCTTCACTTCAAGATATGGAGATACTTTTTGATAAAATTCCGTTGAATCAAGTTTCAACTTCTATGACAATTAATTCACCCGCTGCTATGATATTTGCTTTCTATCTCTCAGTTGCAAAAAAGAACGGTATATCATTTAATAAACTTCGCGGAACTTTGCAGAACGATATTTTAAAAGAGTACATTGCACAAAAAGAATATATATACCCACCACTTCCTTCTATGCGTATTATTACAGATATGATTGAATACTGCACAAATGAAGTACCAATGTGGAATCCTGTTTCAATCAGCGGTTATCACATTCGTGAAGCAGGTTCAACCTCTGTACAGGAGCTAGCCTACACACTAGCAGACGGTTTTGCATACATTGAAGCTTGCATTGAAAGAGGACTGGATGTAGATGAATTTGCTCCAAGATTATCTTTCTTTTTTAATTCACACTTAGACTTTTTTGAAGAGATTGCAAAATTCAGAGCTGCAAGAAAAATTTATGCAAAGAGAATGAAAGAAAAATACGGCGCCAAAAATCCGCGTTCCTGGTGGCTAAGATTTCATACGCAAACTGCGGGTTGTACTTTAACTGCTCAGCAGCCGGAGAACAATATTATTAGAACTGCATTCCAGGCATTAGCAGGTGTTATGGGCGGAACTCAATCTTTACATACTAATTCAATGGATGAAACTTTAGCATTACCTAGCGAAAAGGCAGTTAAAATTGCTTTAAGGACGCAGCAATTAATAGCTTATGAAACAGGAGTGATAAATACGGTTGATCCTTTAGGCGGTAGTTATTTTGTTGAAGCGCTGACCGACAAAATGGAAAAAGGTGTTAACGAAATATTTGATGAAATAGATTCACTCGGAGGAGTTATTCCCGCAATTGAAACCGGCTATTTCCAAAAAGAAATTGCAGATGCAGCTTATAAATATCAAAAAGCTGTTGAAGAAAAAGAGAAGTTTATTGTTGGTGTGAACGAGTTTATAGAAGAGGATGAAAAAATTGATATTCCAATTTTAACTGTTTCGCCTGAAGTTCAGGAAAATCAAATGAAAAGATTGGGCGAATTGAAACAAAGTAGAAATAAAGCATCTGTTGATAAAAGTTTGAAAGAAATAAAATCCGCCGCTATTGATAACAAAAACTTAATGCCTGTTTTTATTGAAGCCGCACAAAATTATGTTACACTTGGTGAAATGGTAGGCGAATTAAAAAAAGTTTTCGGAATTTATAAGGAAGTATCTATCTTTTAATCTTTAAAAACCCAATTAGATTATTTATAAATGATATTAGAAATTATAATACTCATAATGTTGATTTTTATCTCGGGCTTTTTTACCGGCTCTGAAATTGCATATGTTGTAGCAAATAAATTAAAGATAGAAATACAGGCCCGTAAAAAAAATCTTTCAGCAAAAAATGCACAGTATTTTACAGAAAACCCGCAGGACTTTTTTCCCACAGTGTTAATAGGAACAAATGTTGTTAATGTTACTTTTGCCTCAATGTCAACAGTGTTTTTGTACAAGCTATTCGGGTTAAGTGAATTTAATATTCTACTACTTTCTTCTTTTATTTTATTAATCTTCGGAGAATTGTTACCCAAATATATCGCTAGCGAAATGGCTGACAGAATTATTTTTTTAACGGCTTCACCACTTAGAATTATATCTTATTTATTTTATCCTATCGTAAAAATATTTTCAAATATTTCATCATTTCTTACGCAAAGAGCTGATGTGTCTGAAAAGAGATTGCAGAATTTATTCAGCAAAGAAAATTTTGAGTATTTGATTAACGAAAGCAAAGACGCAGGAAAGATTGACCAAAAACAAAGCGATATTATAAGCAAGGTATTTGACCTTTCAGAACAAAGAGTTTCAGAAGCTATGCAGCCGAGGACTGAAATTGTGGGAGTTGAAATAAATTCATCTTTTGATGAAGCATTGGCTGTATTTATTGAATCCGGTTACTCTAAACTACCGGTGTATGATGAAAATCTTGATAACATTAAAGGAATTATTCTTGCTTATGATGTATTTAACAAGCCGAATAATCTATCAGAAATTATAAGAGAAGTAGCTTTTGTACCTGATACTAAAAAAAGTTTTGAAATGCTTAATGAATTCTTAACAAAACATATTTCTTTTGCAATTGTAGTTGACGAGTTTGGGGGGACAGCAGGAATTGTTACAATTGAAGATATTATTGAAGAACTTTTCGGAGAAATCAAAGATGAATACGATGTGGAAGAAGACATTTGCAGAAAAATTTCTGACGGTACATATTTAATTAGCGGAAAAGTTGAAGTCGATTTTATTAACGAAAAGTACGACTTAAAAATACCTGACGGCGATTACGAAACATTGGGAGGTTATATAACAGCTGAAATAGGTAAGATTCCTCTACCACAGGACAAATACACAATAGACAATTATGAAATATTAATTGTAAAAGCAGATCATCTTAAAATTGATCTTGTTAAACTTATAGTAAAAGAAGAAAATTAGAATAAAATAATTGTTAATTGTAAATTAT
>Ga0114931_10002653_pt1 | contig 22706 bp, 25 predicted proteins | sample 2SBtaG_FD_89579 | JGI IMG/M metagenome (GOLD analysis project Ga0114931, IMG submission 89579) | Deep subsurface microbial communities from Kolumbo volcano to uncover new lineages of life (NeLLi) - 2SBTROV14_V59a metaG | ecosystem: Environmental > Aquatic > Marine > Volcanic | place: Kolumbo... | reverse complement strand
TCAGCATGCTGAAACCGAATTCAGGTTCATCACGCAAGGCCAGACAGACCTCATGAATCCTCTCTCCGGGTATTTCGATGGTCAGCTCGTCGACCGCGAGCTTGCTGGAATTCACACAGTCCGCAAAGCGATGGTTTACCCGGGCAGCTAAGGTCTCAAGTCGATTGGCCATGGTCATCAGCGCGCAATCGTGTTGGTACGTTTGATCTTGTTTTGCAGCTGGATGATGCCATACAGCAGCGCCTCGGCAGTAGGCGGACAGCCAGGCACATAAATATCCACCGGCACAATACGGTCACAACCCCGCACCACTGCGTAAGAATAATGGTAATAACCACCGCCATTGGCGCAGGAACCCATGGAAATCACCCAACGCGGCTCGCTCATCTGGTCATAAACCTTGCGCAGGGCCGGCGCCATCTTGTTCACCAGCGTACCCGCCACCACCATCACATCGGACTGGCGCGGGCTGGGCCTGAACACCACGCCGAAACGGTCCAGATCATAACGGGCGGCCCCGGCGTGCATCATTTCAACCGCACAGCAGGCCAGACCAAAGGTCATGGGCCACAGGGAACCGGTACGTGCCCAGTTGATCAGCTTGTCGGCGCTGGTCGTGACAATACCTTCTTTGAGTACCCCTTCTATTCCCATTCCAGGGCCCCTTTTTTCCATTCGTAGATAAAACCGATCACCAGGATCCCCAGAAACAGCACCATGGCAAAAAAGCCGAACAGCCCGATCTTGTGCAACACAACGGCCCAGGGGAAAAGAAAGGCAATCTCCAGATCGAAGATAATGAATAGAATAGCCACCAGGTAATAGCGCACATCGAACTTCATGCGCGAATCCTCAAAAGCCTCAAAACCACACTCGTAGGGTGACAGTTTCTCACTGTCCGGATGACTGGGGCCCATCATAAAACCGATGAGCAGTGGGGCGAGCCCAAAAACAATACCGAGAACAAGAAAGACCAGAATAGGCAGATAGTTTTCCAGCATTGACAGTTTCTCGCCGCCCCGTTTTATATATATTTTATAATTTTTATCAGCAGCTTCTTCCGCTCAAAACCACCGCTACTGAGTAACTGAGACTAGGGCAGGGAATAATACCCTGTCAACCTTGATTCGACAGTTGAGGCGGTATGAAAGCACAAGATCCTGATGCGGATTGACTGGCAAAAAACGCATGCCCGCCATTTTTCTGGTAAAAGGCTTTTTCACACCCGCAAGGTTGGGGCAGACCCGAGATCTCGGGCAACCTTCAAAGGTATGGGAAAACGGGGCGTCTCCTGCCATACCCTGCCCGACTTATCCGGCAGAACAGATCTTGCCCCGTTTTGCATGTATGGTGCCGATGGCCGGAGTCGAACCGGCACGGCTTGCGCCACCGCCCCCTCAAGACGGCGTGTCTACCAATTCCACCACATCGGCAATGATTTTGATGCGCCGCTCCGGATACTAAACGGCACTATGGCCGGCTGCCTTTATCCTTAGCCGCAGGTTTGACCGGTAACACCGGAACATCTGCCGGCGCGACGGGGACATCCTGTTTTCCAGCCGGGACGGCGGGCTTGGCGGGCGCGGCCGGCATCACCAGATCCGTGACACTGCTTCTCTCCACCCGATTCGAATAGAGATAGGCCAGTGACAGGCTGGTGGCAAAAAATACCGTTGCCAGCACAGCCATCGTGCGGGTCAGAAAAGAGGCGGAACCCTGGCTTCCGAAGAGGGTCTGCGAGGCACCACTGCCGAATGCGGCGCCGATTTCCGCGCCCTTGCCGCGCTGAACCAGGATCAGACCAATCAGGGCCATGGCCACCATGACGTGTACAACGAGAATTATCGTAATCATTATGATTCAATCCAGCTAACAGGCGGCACGGCAAATTGCCAGAAAATCTTCCGCCTGCAAAGACGCGCCACCAATCAGACCGCCGTCGATATCCCTCATATTGAACAACTCATCGGCGTTTTCAGGCTTGACGCTGCCGCCATACAGTATCCGCAGCTGTTGCGCCAGATCCTGATCGTGTTGTGCCAGGCGCGCCCGAATAAAGGCATGAACCTCCTGTGCCTGCTGGGGTGTGGCCGTCATCCCGGTACCGATAGCCCACACGGGCTCATAGGCGACCACGGCATGACGCAGCGCCTCCAGGCCACCCTCCATGGCCAGCAAAGCGTCCAGTTGACGCCCCACGACAGCTTCCGTATCGCCGCCCTGCCGTTGCTCCAGCAATTCACCCACACACACAATGGGTACCAGTGAAGTCTGCCGGGCCGCCATCATTTTAGTGGCGACCAGCGCATCGCTTTCACCATAGATATTACGCCGCTCGGAATGACCGACAATGACATAGCGGCAATCGAAATCCCGCAGCATGGCCGCCGAGATCTCACCGGTGTAGGCGCCGGACTCGGGAATCTGACACAGATTCTGCCCCCCCCAGGCGACGTCACTATGCGCCAGGCGATCGGCCACCTAGGGCAGGTAGACAAAGGGTGGACAGACCACGGTATCCACATCCTGGATCTGATCCATCCCGCTCACAATCCCGTCGAGCAAGTTACTGATGCTTGCCCGGGAACCATGCATTTTCCAGTTTCCGGCTACCATCGGCCGACGCATCGCGTTCTCTCCCAGTCTGTTAAATAGTGACGCCGCAGCTTACCGTTACCAGGATAAGAAATCAATGGAATATCGAGAAATCACAACCGGCGCTGACTCAGGCGCTGCTGCCCTCATGTCGGACCTGCGTAACAATGTCGGCAAGATAGTCCACCTGCCGGCGCACCTACGCGGCATCCATCCCTTCCACCATCACCCGAACAACGGGCTCGGTACCGGAAGGTCTCAGCAGAATGCGGCCCTGGTCGGCCAGCAGTGCTTCCACTTCGGCAACGGCCGCCCTGATCGCGGGGGATGACTGGCAATCAAAAGATTTATCCACCGGCACGTTAACCATATGCTGCGGGTACTTATGCATACCTGCCTTGAGGTCATGTAGAGAACAATCCACCTTGACCATGGCCGCCAGCACCTGCAAGGCGGCGACGATGCCGTCCCCGGTACTGGTACGATCGAGGCAAATGATGTGCCCCGAGGACTCGCCGCCCAGGGTCCAGCCCCGTCTGGTCAACATATCCAGCACATAGCGATCACCCACGGCTACCCGCTGTAGTTCGATCCCTTGTGCCTTAAGCGCATGCTCCAGGCCAAGATTGCTCATGACGGTTCCCACCACCGCACCCTTGAGCTGGCCCGCCTGCTGCCGCGAGCAGGCAATAATGAACAATAACTCGTCGCCGTCAACGATCTCCCCCTGATGGTCCACCATCATGAGTCGGTCGCCATCACCATCCAGTGCGATACCCAAATCGGCCTGGTGCTCGGTAACTGCCGCCTGCAGGGTCTGCAAGGCAGTGGCCCCACAATCCAGATTAATATTCAGACCATCCGGTTCGGCACCAATGGGAATCACCTCGGCGCCCAGTTCGGAAAAGACAAAAGGGGCCACATGATAGGTGGCGCCATGGGCGCAATCGACCACGATCTTGAGGTGACTCAGACTGAGACTTGCGGGGATGGTGCTTTTGCAGAATTCGATATAACGGCCGGCCGCATCGCGCACCCGCTCGGCCTTGCCCAGCCGGTCGGAATTCCGGGTTTCCATGGGCTGATCCAGCATGGCCTCGATAGCCAGTTCGGTATCGTCCGGCAACTTGGTCCCCGCAGCGGAAAAAAATTTGATGCCATTATCATAATAGGGATTATGTGAGGCACTGATCACGATGCCCGCCCGGGCCCGGAGCGTGCGTGTCAGATAGGCAATGGCCGGGGTCGGCATGGGCCCCAACAATAAAATATCAACACCGGCCGCGGACAAACCGGCCTGCAGGGCGGATTCAAACATGTAGCCGGATATCCGCGTGTCCTTGCCAATCAGGACACTGCCATGGGCATCCGCAGCCAGCACACGGCCTGCAGCCCAACCCAGTTTGAGCACGAAATCCGGTGTAATAGGCGCCTGCCCCACGCGGCCACGTATGCCGTCGGTACCGAAATAGCGTTGTTTTTTTTGTGTTTCCACCATAATAAACTCTACCCTTCTGCTTGCCCACCCGCCTCCCTGACCGCCTGACAAATACGCAAGGCATCGACGGTGGCGCGCACATCGTGAACACGCACAATTGAGGCGCCCTGCCAGACGGCCAGCGTAGCCAAAGCAAGACTGCCATAAAGGCGGTCATTCACCGGTACATCCAGGATGCCGACAATCAGGGACTTGCGCGACAGGCCCACCATCAGCGGCACTTCCAGCGCCAACAAACTGCCCAGATCGTGTAGCAACTGCAGATTATGTGCCAGAGTCTTGCCAAAGCCGAAACCCGGATTAATGATCAAGCGTTCGCAGGAAATGCCCGCCGTCATACAGGCACTCACCCGAGCCTCAAGGAAGTCACGCACCTCATTGACCACTGCAGCATAACGAGGCCGCTGCTGCATATCACCCGGCTCACCCTGCATATGCATGAGACAAACCGGCACCTCCAGACGCTGCGCCATTTCCACGGCGCCATCCCGCTGCAATGCCCTGACGTCGTTGATCATCCCGGCCCCGGCAGCAATCGCTTGCCGCATGACTTCGGGCCGGGAGGTATCGATAGAAACCGGGATCTCCAGTTCTCGGCTGATCCGTTCGATGACGGGAATCACCCGGCGAAGCTCTTCCTCCTGGGAAACCGCCGCCGCGCCGGGACGGGTGGACTCCCCCCCCACATCGATGATCGCCGCGCCTTCGGCAGCCATGATCCGGGCCCGGGCCAGAGCGGCCTCGGGTATAAAAAAATCACCCCCGTCCGAGAAAGAATCGGGGGTGATATTCAGTATTCCCATCACCTGGGGCTGGCGCAGATATAGCATCCTGCCACCACAGTCCAGAATCGGATGCTTCACTGTCATTGCGTCTTATCGCCTGCGCACCACCCTCGGGCTGTCAGGACCTGTTAACAGGCAGACTCAGTGCTGACTGGCCGGGTCTCCTATTTTGCCATCCGGCTTCTTCTGTTCTCCGGTATCTGCCGCCTTGCCGCCGGGGCGCGGTCCCTCGCCCTCATAGTGGCCCCAGTCACGCGGTGGGCGCGGCTCTTTACCGGCCATGATGTCATTGATCTGATCTGTATCGATGGTTTCATATTTGACCAACGCTTCCGCCATCTTGTGCAGCTTATCTGTATTTTCAGTCAGGATCTTCCGGGCTCGTTCGTAGTTACGATCAACGATGGCGCGGATCTCCTTATCGATGGCATGGGCCGTTTCATCCGATACCGATTTATGCTGTGACACGGAATGCCCCAGAAAGACTTCACCCTCCTCCTCGCTGTAAGTCAGAGGACCTAATTTCTGTGACAGGCCCCACTTGGTCACCATATTGCGGGCGATTTCCGTGGCCCGTTGGATATCATTGGAAGCCCCGGTGGTCACGGCATCCGGACCGAAAATCAGCTCCTCCGCGATCCGGTCACCAAACATGCTGGAGATCTGACTTTCCAGACGCTGTTTGCTGTAGCTATGCCGATCTTCCTCAGGCAGGAACATGGTGACGCCCAGGGCTCTGCCACGCGGAATAATACTGACCTTATGAACCGGATCATGGGCGGGCACACAACGCCCCACGATGGCGTGACCGGACTCGTGATAAGCGGTCAGTTGCTTCTCTTCCTCGCTCATCACCATGGAGCGCCGCTCGGCGCCCATCATGATCTTGTCCTTGGCCTTTTCAAACTCCTCCATATCCACGGTGCGCTTACCTGCACGGGCGGAGAACAGTGCCGCCTCATTGACCAGGTTCGCCAGATCGGCTCCGGAAAAACCCGGTGTACCGCGGGCAATAATGGCGGCATCAACGTTGTCCGACACCGGCACCTTACGCATATGAACCTTAAGGATCTGTTCCCGCCCGCGAATATCGGGCAGGGGCACCACCACCTGGCGATCAAAGCGGCCAGGCCGTAGCAAGGCAGGGTCCAGCACGTCCGGGCGGTTGGTGGCGGCAATCACAATAACGCCTTCGTTGCCTTCAAAACCATCCATTTCCACCAGCAACTGGTTGAGCGTCTGTTCCCGTTCATCATGGCCCCCGCCCAAACCGGCGCCGCGGTGCCGACCCACAGCATCGATCTCATCAATGAAGATGATACAGGGGGCATGTTTCTTTGCCTGCTCAAACATATCGCGCACCCGAGCGGCACCGACACCGACGAACATTTCAACAAAATCAGAACCGGAAATCGTAAAAAACGGTACTTTGGCTTCGCCGGCAATCGCCTTCGCCAGCAGGGTTTTACCGGTCCCGGGCGAGCCTACCATCAGCACGCCACTGGGAATTCTGCCCCCCAGTTTCTGGAATTTGCTGGGATCACGGAGAAACTCTACCAACTCGGCCACCTCTTCCTTGGCCTCTTCGACGCCGGCCACATCGTTAAAGGTGACTTTAACCTGATCCTCTCCCAGCATGCGGGCCTTGCTCCGGCCAAATGACATGGCACCGCGGCCACCGCCACCGCCCTGCATCTGGCGCATGAAAAAGATCCACACGGCAATCAGCAACAGCATCGGGAACCAGGAGATAAAGATCTGCATCAGGAAACTCTGCTGTTCCTGGGGACGGGCGCGAATCACGACATTATGGTCCAGCAGGTCACCCACTAGACCGGGATCACCGGGACTGTAGGTGGCAAATTTATCCCCACTCTGGGTCGAGCCGTGTATCGAACGACCATCAATGACGATTTCCTTCACCTCATTATTGCGCACCTTGTCGATGAAATCGGAATAGGATAGTTGCCGCGAGGAAACCTGTGGGGGGCTGAAGTTATTGAATACAGAAATCAATACAACCGCAATAACCACCCACAAGATAATGTTTTTGACCATGTCATTCAAATTACTGTCCTCTAGCTCAGATCGGATTCAGGGCCCGCGCTAACCCAATAACTGCCTCGCAATGTTCTTCTGAACACTCACAAGCCCACATACCGTCAGGATGATACTCAATTAGGCCCTGAATCGATCATTGCCGTCAAGCCTTCAATTGATGGCTATCAGTCCACACCAGCACACTGGAAATTCTGTGCCACAATATAGGTTTCCCGGGAACTGGCCCGGGATGCAGCCGGCTTGCGTATCACCACACGTTCATAGCCGTGATGCAAATCTCTTACCATCTCCTGAAAACCCGTTCCCTGAAAGGCTTTTAGCAGCATTCCACCGCCTTTACGCAATACCTGGCACGAGAGATCCGCCGCCAATTCAACAAGATACATAGAACCCGGCTGATCAACCGCACGCATACCTGTAATATTGGGGGCCATATCGGAAATTACAAGGTCTACCTGGCGACCGGCCAACATCGTCAAAATCCTGTCAAGAACAATTTGTTCCCGGAAGTCGCCCTGAATAAAATCAACCCCCGCGACTGGCTCCATGGGCAGGATGTCAACGGCAATCACCCGGCCCGTTTTGCCCGCATATTTCACTGCCACCTGTGACCACCCTCCAGGCGCGGCCCACAGATCGATGACCGTCATACCCGGCCGCAGCAGGCGATCACGCTCATTGATCTCCAGCAGCTTGTAGACGGCACGGGAACGATAGCCTGCCTCACGGGCCTGCTTCACATAGGGATCCTGGTGATGCTCTGCCAGCCAGCGCCTGCTGGAACGGTGTTTTGCCATCACTAAATTACCGAACAATGCATTAAAGATGACCAACTGGTATGGCCGGTGATCCGCATAGCGATTTCCTGTATGATGCCGGCCTGGATTTGCAAGCAAGGAGGCCTCTCTGCATGAACAAACTGACAAATCGACAGCGCAGCTTCCTGCGCGCCCTCGCCCATGCGCTTAAACCGGTGGTCACCCTGGGTCAGGCGGGACTCACGCCGGCTGTGTGCAATGAAATTGAGCTTAGCCTCGCCCATCATGAATTGATCAAGGTCAGGCTAAACTGCAGCGACCGCGAAGAGCGAAAAAAACTGGCAGCAGATATCTGCCGGCAGACCGCCAGTCACTGGATCCAGAATATCGGTCACGTGGCCATTCTCTACCGGCCCGCCGAGGCGCCGCGGATTAAACTGCCCGCAGCCTGATAAACCCGGAGCCTCTTATAGGTATTTCACCGCAATGATTTCATATTCCTGAATACCCCCGGGGGCATTGACCTCGGCGATATCGCCCGCCTCCTTGCCAATCAGGGCCCGGGCGATGGGTGAACTGATAGAGATCCGTTGCGCCTTGATCTCCGCCTCATCGTCGCCCACAATCTGATAGCTGACCGCTTCACCGGTTTCCTCATTGATAAGATCAACCGTGCTGCCGAACACGACCTTGCCCCCGGCATTGAGCTTGCGCACATCGATGACCTGCGCATTGGCCAGCTTGGCATTAATCTCGGCAATGCGACCTTCGATAAAGCTCTGCTGCTCTTTGGCAGCATGATATTCGGCATTTTCCTTGAGATCACCGTGTGCCCTGGCCTCGGCGATGGCGGCAATCACCCGTGGCCGCGCCACCGTCTTCAATTCATTCAGTTCCTGACGCAAGCGTTCCGCCCCGCTGGTTGTCATCGGCACTTTATTCATTGCATGGACTCCCCGTGAAGCTGCTGTAAACTGAATATTTCGTATTGTCCCGACTGCTGCAGCGCCATACATGTCACCCGGGCGCCTGCCATGGTGGTCGTATAGGGCACTTTATACTGCAGCGCCTCACGCCTGATGGCATAGGAATCCGCAATCGCCTGCTTGCCCGCAGTAGTATTGATAATCAGGCTGATATCGCCGTTTTTGATCATATCCACAATATGTGGCCGCCCCTCACCAACCTTATTGACCTTAACACAGGGTACCCCCGCTACTTCAAGGGCCCTGGCCGTGCCCACCGTGGCCAGCACTCGAAATCCCCGCTCAACCAGCCCCCGGGCCACTGCCACTGCCTTGTCTTTATCGGCATCCCGAACGCTGATGAACAACTTGCCACCATCGGGCAAGACGACGCCGGCCGCCAGCTGGGATTTTTCGAAGGCCTCGGCAAAGCTGCGCCCGATGCCTATCACTTCACCAGTGGATTTCATTTCCGGTCCGAGAATCGAATCCACCCCGCTGAATTTCATAAAGGGGAAGACCGCCTCCTTGACAGTATAATAGTGTGGGATCACTTCCTCCATTACACCCTGCTCGGCGAGTGTCCGTCCCGCCATGCAGCGGGCACCTACCTTGGCCAGCGGCACCCCGCAGGCCTTGGATACAAAGGGGACGGTACGCGATGCCCGCGGGTTGACCTCAAGCACATAGATGTCATCACCCTGAATAGCGAACTGGACGTTCATCAGGCCCACGACCCCCAGTTCACGAGCCATCACGGTCACTTGCTCACGTAACTGTTCTAGGACACCCGCCCCCAGACTGTAGGGCGGCAGAGAACAGGCAGAATCTCCGGAGTGAACCCCCGCCTGTTCAATATGCTCCATTACGCCGCCCACCACCACACGTTCACCGTCGCTGACCACATCCACATCCACCTCAATGGCATCATCGAGAAAATGATCCAGCAATACGGGCGAATCATGGGAGACCTGAACGGCCTGATACATGTATTTGCGCAGATCGCTTTCCTCATAGACAATCTCCATGGCTCGCCCGCCCAACACGTAGGAAGGCCTGACCACCAGGGGATAACCGATCTCGCGCGCCTAAGCTATCGCTTGTTCCGCGTTGCGGGCGATGCGATTCGGTGGCTGTCGCAGCCCCAGTTTGTCGATCATCTGCTGAAAACGCTCCCGGTCCTCGGCCAGATCGATGGCATCGGGAGTCGTGCCGATAATCGGCGCGCCGGCCGCCTCCAGGGCACGCGCAAGCTTCAGGGGCGTCTGCCCACCATACTGGACGATGATCCCCCGGGGGTTTTCCAGATCGATGATTTCCATCACATCTTCCAGGGTCAGCGGCTCAAAATACAGTCGGTCAGAAATATCGTAATCCGTCGATACGGTTTCCGGATTGCAATTCACCATGATGGTCTCATAACCGTCTTCCCTCAATGCCAGGGCGGCGTGGACACAGCAATAGTCAAATTCGATCCCCTGACCGATGCGATTGGGGCCGCCCCCCAGGATCATAATCTTGTCCCGCTGACTGGGTGCCGCCTCGCAATGTGCCTCGTAGGTGGAATAGAGGTAAGCTGTCGTGGCCTCGAACTCGGCGGCGCAGCTATCCACCCGCTTGTAGACCGGGCGCACCCCCAGTTGCTGCCGCCGCGCCCGCACCGCCCCCTCGTCAACCTCCAGCAGCCTGGCCAGACGCCGGTCGGAAAAACCCTTGCGTTTCAATGCATACAGGGCCTCCGTATCCAGCGCCTCCAGGGACACCCCCCTGAGCGATGCCTCCATGCTCACCAGGGCTGCGATACGCACCAGAAACCAGGGGTCTATCCCGATAAGCGTATGAATTTTCTCCACGGGCATGCCGCTCCGCAGGGCATCGGCCACATACCAGATCCGCTCCGGGCCAGGGGAATGTAACTCCTGCCGGATCCTGTCCCGGGCACCGTCTTCCTGAATGTCGATCTGCTCATCCAGGCCATCAACGCCAGTCTCCAGTCCGCGGAGCGCCTTTTGTAGCGACTCCTCGAAGCTGCGCCCCATGGCCATTACCTCCCCCACGGACTTCATTTGAGTCGACAGCAGCGGCGTCGCCTGAGGAAATTTCTCAAAGGTAAAACGAGGCACCTTGGTCACCACATAATCAATACTGGGCTCGAAGGAGGCCGGCGTCACCCCGCCGGTGATCTCGTTACGCAGCTCATCCAGGGTATATCCCACTGCCAGCCTGGCCGCCACCTTGGCAATGGGGAAACCAGTGGCCTTGGAAGCCAGTGCAGATGACCGGGACACCCGGGGATTCATCTCGATGATCAGCATCCGGCCGTCAGCGGGATTGACCGCGAACTGCACATTGGACCCACCGGTATCCACCCCGATCTTGCGCAGCACTGCCAGCGAGGCATTGCGCATGATCTGGTATTCCTTGTCCGTCAGCGTCTGGGCCGGCGCGACGGTAATGGAATCTCCGGTATGCACCCCCATGGGGTCCAGATTTTCAATGGAACAGACGATGATGCAATTATCCCTGCTATCCCGCACCACCTCCATCTCATATTCTTTCCAGCCCAGCACCGACTCCTCGATCAGCAGCTCATGGGTCGGCGACAGGTCGAGCCCCCGTTCGCAGATGGCGACAAATTCCTCGCGGTTATAGGCGATACCGCCACCGCTGCCGCCCAGGGTAAACGAGGGCCGAATGATGGTGGGATAACCAATGCCGGCCTGCACCTGAAAGGCCTCCTCCAGACTGTGAGCAATAGCCGCACGTGGACATTCCAGGCCAATGGCGGCCATGGCATGACGAAAGCGCTCGCGGTCTTCCGCCATATCAATGGCATCCCTGGAGGCACCGATCAGCTCCACACCAAAACGATCCAGCACCCCTTCCTGACCAGATCCAGGGCACAGTTCAGCGCAGTCTGCCCCCCCATGGTGGGCAACAGGGCATCCGGGCGCTCCTTGTCGATAATAGCGGCCACCACTTCCCAGGTTACCGGCTCCACATAAGTGGCATCTGCCAAATCAGGGTCCGTCATGATGGTGGCGGAATTGGAATTGACCAGCACCACCCGGTAACCCTCATCCCGCAGAGCCTTGCACGCCTGGGCGCCGGAATAGTCAAATTCACAGGCCTGACCGATGACGATGGGACCGGCGCCGATGATCAGAATACTTTGTATATCGGTACGTTTGGGCATTTAAATCAGATAAAAGAGTAAAGATAAAAGCACAAAGGGGGCGGATACATGCTCACACCTTCACCTCTTCCCGCTGCAGTTTCATGAGTTCGATAAAATGGTCGAACAGGGGAGCGGCATCATGGGGACCGGGGCTTGCTTCGGGGTGCCCCTGAAAACCGAAAGCGGGTTTTTCCCTGTGATGAATCCCCTGCAGGGAATCGTCGAACAGGGATCGGTGGGTAGCACGCAGGGTAGCCGGAAGGGAATCCTCGTCTACCGCAAAACCGTGATTCTGGCTGGTGATCATCACCTTGCCGCTGCCCAGATGCTGCACTGGATGGTTGGCGCCATGATGGCCGAATTTCATCTTCAGCGTCCTGGCGCCACCGGCCAGCGCCAGCAGTTGATATCCCAAACAGATACCGAACAGGGGTATATCCGCCGCCAGAAGCTCCCGAATAGCGGTAATCGCGTAATCGCAGGCTTTCGGGTCACCTGGTCCATTAGAGAGAAAAACGCCGTCCGGACGCATGGCCAGCACCTCCCCGGCCGGCGTTTGCGCCGGCACCACGGAAACGCGGCATCCGCGCGCCACCAGCATACGCAGAATATTTCGCTTCACCCCGTAGTCATAGGCCACCACATGATAGGCAAGCGCCGTGTCTGCAGAATTGTTCCGGGGGTCCACTTGCCAACAGCCTGCAGTCCATTCATAGGCATTGGCGACTGTCACGGTACCTGCCAGGTCCATCCCTTCAAGCCCCGCAAAGGTCCTGGCCTGATGAAGCGCCTGCTCGACGTCAAGATCCTCACCGGACATGAGACAGCCATTCTGGGCGCCCTCCCGGCGCAGCATCCGGGTCAGATGACGGGTATCGATACCGGCAATCCCCGACAGCTGCCGGCGACACAGATAGGCATGCAGACTTTCCTGGCTGCGCCAGTTGCTGGCGTCCAGCGGCACATCCCGGAGGATCACCGCGCTGGCATGCACCGCCGCAGATTCTTCATCCTCATCGTTCGCACCGGTATTACCGATGTGAGGATAGGTAAAGGTGATCAGCTGCCGGGCGTAGGAGGGATCAGTAAGGATCTCCTGATAGCCCGTCATCGCCGTATTGAAGACCACCTCGCCCACCACGGCGCCTGGCACCCCCAGGGCAAGCCCATGAAATACGCTGCCATTGGCCAGGGCCAGTACGGCTGGCTGTTTCTGAGCATCCCTGTCAGGCATACAAAACGGGAGAAGCCATCACGCTTCTCCCATCCTCACAGAGTGCTGTACATGCTAAAGTAACCACTATCATAACCGGGTGGATTCTACCCTAAGGCGCCAAGGCCTGTCCATGTAAAAGCAAGGACAACAACCCCGATCACCCCGCCCCAGAAAACGCCCACATACGGTTTGTCAGCGCATCACTTTCCGGCTACCATGGCCGCCGTGAACATGCGAAGACAAGCCCTCAAGCCGCGATGGTACAGACAGCCGAGCAGCGCATCTGCAAGCGGCGTCCCACCCTGTCAAACCCGACACACTGACCGCCTGTGACTGCCGGAAACACCCGATAATGCTGCGTTCCGCTGTTGGCATCAGGTATCTCGTGTGCGGCTTCAAACTGATCATGCAGCCGGGCATTCGCCGCTGGGTGCTGATCCCCATGCTCATCAATTTCATCTTTTTCTCGCTTTTTATCGCCCTGGGTGTCTCGCAGACCGGCAACCTGCTTGATGAGCTCATGAGTCATCTACCCGACTGGCTGCAATGGCTGAACTGGCTGTTGTGGCCTTTGTTTAGCCTGGCGATCCTCATGATCGGTTTCTATCTCAGCCTGTTATCCGCCAACCTGGTCGCTGCCCCCTTCAACGGCCTGCTGGCCGAGGAAGTGGAACAGCACCTGCGGGGCGCAACTGCAGCGGAGAACATGAGCTGGCGAACATTCCTCCAATCCATTGTTCCAGCCTTGTACAGCGAAATCCGCAAAATCGCCTATTTTGTGATCCGGGCCCTGCCACTGCTGCTATTGTTTGTCATTCCCGGTATCAATATCCTGGCACCGCTGCTATGGGCCCTCTTCAGCGCCTGGATGCTGGCACTGGAATATGTAGACTACCCCCTGTCCAATCACGGCCTGTTATTTCCCCGTTACTGCCCCCTGCTCAGGGAAAGACGTGCCCTCGCTATGGGATTCGGCGGCGGCATCCTGCTGCTCAGCATGATCCCGATTATCAATTTCATTGCCATCCCGATAGCCGTCGCGGGCGCCACCACGCTGGCACTGGAGGAAAAACTGCTGCCTGCGCAGCAGACAAAGTCCGGGGACGCTGCACATAGTCCACCCATCAGCAGCGCATGAACCAATAACATTTTTTAGGGAAGCGCTGATAAATTCTACTGCTATGCCGAATCAAGTCTGCACTGAATTGGTTTCAGTCGCCGTCCTGAAGACAATCAGCGCTTTCTGTAGGCACACCATAGCAACACAAACAGGATAAAAAGAGAGAAAACTGTATGGAAACCTGGCAAGAAATGATCCTGGCCCTGCTCCAGGGCCTGACCGAATTCCTCCCCATCTCCAGCTCGGCCCACCTGATTCTCCTGCCCCGACTGGCTGGCTGGAACGATCAAGGGCTGGGATATGATATCGCGGTACATGTGGGCACGCTATGCGCCGTAGTGATCTATTTCCGTCATGAGCTAAAGTTGATGGGCCGCGACTGGGCGCGTTCCCTTAAAACCCGGCAGACAACCACCGAGGCACGCCTTGCCTGGTGGGTGCTCATCGGCACAATTCCGGTCGGACTGTGCGGTCTGTTGTTCAAGGATTTTATCGAAACCTCGCTGCGCTCGCCGTTGATTATTGCCTATGCCACCCTCGGCTTCGGACTACTGCTATGGTGGGCGGACTACCGCAGTAAGCGTCGCCGTGATGAATACAGCCTGAAACTCGCCGATATCCTGTTTATCGGCGTGGCCCAGGCCATCGCCCTGATTCCCGGCACTTCCCGTTCGGGCATTACCATCACCGCCGGCCTGATGCTGGGTCTGACTCGTTCTGCCGCCGCCCGCTTTTCCTTTCTGCTGTCAATCCCTGTTATCGTGCTGGCGGGCATGCTGGAGTTACTGGATCTCATCAACGGAAACACCCGGCTACCCTGGTCGGACTTCCTCCTGGGTGCGTTCGCATCCGGTGTCACTGCCTATCTCTGCATCCACTACTTCCTCAAACTACTGGATCAGGTGGGTATGCTGCCATTCATTATCTACCGCCTGCTGCTGGGGGTCTTCCTGTTGCTTGTCTTCTGAACCGCTGACACTGCCTGCAAAAAATCTCCGAGCCGGCGCACGCCTTCCCGGAGATTTTCCAGTGAAGTGGTGTAGGCAAAACGCACATGTGTGGCAGCCAGGTGTGTACCAAAATCACAACCCGGGGTAAGCGCGACACCCGCCTCATCCAGTAAGCGCCGGGCGAATGCCTGGCTGTCCGTGGTGAATTTTTCACAATTGGCATAGATGTAGAATGCCCCGGCCGGCTGTCGCGCGATGTCAAAACCAAGCGCACGCAGGGCTGGCAATAAATAATCCCTTCTTTCCCGGAATGCCTGACAGCGTTGTTCCAGTATCCTCCGGGTCTCTGGTGCAAAGGCCTGCAGGGCGGCATATTGTGCCGGCGTTGAGGCCGCCAGAAAAATATTCTGCGCCAGGCGATCAATGGCGGGCAGAAAATGCTCTGGCGCAATCAGCCAACCAATGCGCCAACCGGTCATATTGAAAAATTTGGAAAAGCTGTTGATGACAAAGATATCATCTCCATACTCCAGCGCCGTCGGCAGGCGGGAACCATACACCAGGCCATGATAAATTTCATCCATGATCAGATGACCGCCGTGCGCCGCCGTGGCAGCGGCAATGGCCTGCAAGCTTTCAGAAGGTACAATCGTACCGCTAGGATTCGCGGGTGAGGCCAGCATCACCGCCCGGGTTTCGGTCTGCCAATAGCGGGCCAACAGTCCGGCCGTCAACTGATAGTCCGTTGCGGCGCCCACAGGAACAGCGTCCACCCGCCCCTCCAGCAAGCGGACAAAATGACGATTACAGGGATAGCCGGGATCGCACATCAGCACCCCTTCACCAGGGTTCAGTAACACCCCCAGAGCCAGCAGCAACGCGCCGGAAGAACCCGGAGTGATGACCACCCGCTCCGGAACAATCTCGACACCATAGTGTTCACTATAATACGCGGCAACCGCGGCTCGCAGTGCAGGCAGACCCAGCGCTGGCGTGTAGTGTGTCCGCCCTGCCTGCAGGGCGGCAATACCGGCCTCGATGATGGGCGCCGGGGTGCTAAAATCCGGCTCACCAATTTCCATATGGATGATGGCGCGCCCCCGGGATTCCAGTTCACGGGCACGGGCAAGGATATCCATCACATGAAAGGCATGAATATCCTTCATCCTGTCCGCGATAGCCGAACACCGCTGGATTTTCATAGTCACAGAGGCTACATTATGGGCGCAACACCCCCATATTCACCCTGAGGCATGTGGTCATTCACCGTGAGTATGGTGGCCAAAGCAGTCCCCGAAAAGCCCCCCTTGAAGGGCACACCACGACCATCCCGCCCGGTATCTGCCAGGGTACCGTACATATCAAAACTCAAGACCTGTAATTCACTCATCATCACCTCCGAGCGTTATTTATTGAAATTCATACGGTTAATGAAACATCCCCCCGGAATACCCCAGCTTGTAAGTTAACATGGCAAGGCATACACCTGGCAATACTATTCGCCGGGAAATCACTCAATCGCGCTTATTGTGTCTCATGGGTCATTCTGGTATAAATACCCGCTAATTTTTTATTCCCTGTCGTTTCGTTGGAGAATGCTATGGGGTTGCAAAAAAGAAGGCTGCGCAGAAAAAAACGGTGAAAAAGACGGCGGCTCCGAAAACAAAAGCCGCTGCTAAAAAGACGGTCAGCAAGAAAAAGGCTGCCGCGGGCAAGACTGTGAAAAGCGGCAGCGGGAAATCAACTGCAGTAAAGAAACGCACCTCGGCTATGGAGATCAGCGCGTTCACCCCCTACAAGGAAAAGAAGGGTGAAGAGTACATGAATCCCAGGCAGAGGGAGCATTTTCGCACGCTCCTGGAGAACTGGAAACGCGAGCTACTGACAGATATGGAACGTACCGTTCATCACATGCAGGACGAGGCCGCTAATTTTCCCGACCCCAATGACCGTGCCACCCAGGAATCGGAATTTTCCCTTGAGCTGCGCACCCGCGACCGTGAGCGTAAATTAATCAAGAAGATTGATGAGTCTCTGCAGTTGCTGGAAAACAATGAATATGGTTTCTGTGAGGTTTGTGGTATCGAAATTGGCATCCGGCGCCTTGAGGCGCGCCCCACCGCAACCTTGTGCATCGACTGCAAGACACTGGATGAAATTCGCGAAAAGCAAAGCCGCGGATAGTACTCCGAATAAACCGCTGTTGTCGCGCCTGAAGGGAGACCTGGCAACACCTCTGAGCCCGACAACCTCCTGAGTCTTTCCTAGCGAGTGAGGGATATTCTATGAGCACTGACAGCATCGATTCTATCCTGCAGGAAGGCCGCCTGTTTCCAGCACCACAGGACTTTTCCAACCAGGCCCGAATTCACAGCCCCGAACAACTGCAACAACTCTACCAGGCCGCTGAAAATGATCATACGGCCTTCTGGGCCAGCCTGGCGCGCCAGGAGATCAACTGGCGACAGGATTTCACCATTGCTCTGGACGACAGCAAGGCGCCCTTTTTCCAATGGTTCCCCGACGGCCTCATGAATGTCTCCTACAATTGCCTGGACCGGCACCTGCCGGACAAGGCTGCCCACCCCGCGATCATCTTCGAGGGTGAAGAAGGGGACATCCGCCATATCAGTTACCAGGAACTGCATCGGGAAAGCTGCCGTTTTGCCAAAACCCTGAAAAATGCCGGCATCGGCAAAGGTGACCGGGTCATCATCTACATGCCCATGGTACCTGAAGCCGTAATGGCCATGCAGGCCTGTGCCCGCATTGGCGCCATCCACTCCGTGGTGTTCGGCGGCTTTTCCGCCGAGGCGCTCAAGGACCGCATCGAGGATGCCGGCGCCAAAATGATCATTACCGCCGACGGTGCCCACCGAGGGGGTAAAATCATTGAGCTGAAGGCAGCGGTCGACAAAGCCCTGGCACATGCCAGCATTAAACCGGCGACCGTGATCGTGCTTAAACGCACCGGGCATGATATCCCCATGCAGCAGGGCCGCGACATCTGGTGGTCGGATGCCGTCCAGGATGCTGATGATGATTGCGAACCGGAATGGCTGCCTGCGGAACACCCCCTGTTTATTCTCTACACCTCCGGTTCCACCGGCAAACCCAAGGGCATCCAGCATGCCAGCGCCGGATATCTGCTGGGTGCGCTCACCACCATGAAGTGGGTGTTTGACTGCCGCGAGGATGATATTTACTGGTGTACCGCCGACGTCGGCTGGATCACCGGCCACAGCTATGTAGCCTATGGCCCGCTGGCCGACGGCATTACCATTATGATGTACGAAGGTGCGCCAACGATCCCCGATGCCGGGCGTTTCTGGGACATCTGCGAACGGCATAAAGTCAGCATTTTCTATACCGCGCCCACCGCCATTCGGGCACTGATGAAATGTGGCGATGAGTTCCCCGCCAAATATGATCTTTCCGGCATCCGCCTGCTGGGCACCGTGGGATAGCCTATCAACCCCGAGGCCTGGATGTGGTACCACCAGACTATCGGCAAACAACGCTGTCCCATCGTGGATACCTGGTGGCAAACCGAGACCGGCGCCATCATTATCGCCCCGCTCCCCGGGGTAACAGCCACCAAACCGGGCTCCTGCACCAGACCCCTGCCCGGTATCGATGCCGATGTAGTGGATGAGTCGGGCAACAGCATCGACACCCCGGACAAGGGCGGCTATCTGGTTATTAAAAAGCCCTGGCCCTCCATGCTGCGCACCATCTGGGGCGATGACCAGCGCTATATCGATACCTACTGGCACAAATTCAAACAACCGTACTATCTCGCGGGCGACAGCGCACGTAAAGACAAGGACGGCTATTTCTGGATCATGGGACGTATCGATAATGTCCTCAATGTTTCCGGTCACCGGCTGGGCACCATGGAGATTGAATCCGCCCTGGTGGCCAATGGGAAGGTCGCCGAGGCGGCCGTGGTCAGCCGGCCGGATGAGATCAAGGGTGAGGCTATCTTCGCCTATGTCGTCCTGAAAGGAGAGCGCCCCCCGCATGGCATCGATGATGCGCTGACCCAGGAGCTGCGTGGATGGGTCGCCGAACAGATCGGCCCGATCGCCAAACCGGATGACATCCGTTATGCCGATAACCTGCCCAAGACCCGCTCCGGAAAAATCATGCGACGCCTCCTGCGAGCCATCGCCAGAGGTGAAGCCATCACCCAGGATACCTCAACGCTGGAGAATGAAGCGATTCTGCTGCAATTGCAGGGCAAGGCCTGAAGTATGAGCTTTAGTTGCCCGTTTCAGAATCCGGTCGGTAACAGAGTTTAATCCCTTTTTGACTCTCACCTGCCTGAAACGGTTGACAGACCCATAAACCGGCGACCGCCGCCAGTTGGTCATCAAAATAAACCAGGGGCAGACACTCACGCTGCCAGGGTGGAATGCCCGCTTCCTGCAACAGCTTCTTCAGGCTTTTCCGTTGCCGTTGTCCGGCGGGAAGACAATGCTCCCCACCCTGTCTGAAGCGTACAGTGACCTTTGCCCGCCGACAGGTATTGTGATCAAGGCCACCCACCCTGCCGGTCTCTATTTCCAAAGAGCCACCTGAGGGCAAATTGAGCCCATATCGCATGTCCCAGGATAACACCAGGCCGGGATCAAAGGCTGGCAGGGGTTTCATAATATATATCCGCTCCCGGTAACGCCTGATTTCAGTCCCCCGCCAGTTGACCAGAGGCTGGCGGTCACCCGCCGAATGCAGAATATCCTGCTGAATGCGTGCCAGATGCGCGGCCCGGGGCACGGGAAAACCCAGACTGCGACACCAGTAGCGAATCACATTCCGCTGACGCGCCTCAGCAAGCATGAGTAGCCTGCTGATAACAATCTGCCCGGGTTCGCCCCCCTGCACCTGCTGCAGGTCATCCGCCGCCTGAACATCGAGCAAGACAGCCGCGTCCGCACAGTGTTCAGCGCTACGGGCAATACTCACTATGGCCGCAGGCCACAGCCTATCCAGGCGCGGCAGAATCTCATGGCGCAAAAAATTGCGGCGGATAGCGGTGTCATGATTGCTTGGATCATCCACCCAGGACAGGCCCTGTTCACGCGCATAGGCCATCAGTGCTGCCCGCCTGAAAGCGAGCAAGGGCCGGGCCAGCATACCTGCGGCAAAAGGCGCGCGCGCAGGCATGGTCGCCAGACCATGAGGACCACTGCCACGCAGTAACTGTAACAACAGGGTCTCGGCCTGGTCATCGAGATGGTGGGCGGTCAGCAGGCAATCTCCCGCGCGAATCAAAGTTGAGATCGCCGTATAGCGCGCCTCGCGTGCCGCGGCTTCAGGGCCTTCTCCGTTTTGTGGCAAGGCATCCACTTTCAGCAAATGCAGGGGAACCCCCAGTTGCCGGCAGACTGCCTGACAATGGCGAAGCCAGTCATCGGCTGCAGGACTTAAGCCATGATGGACATGTACAGCCTGCAATGAAGCATCAAGCCGCTCCACCAGACTCGCCATGGCATGCAACAGCACATGAGAATCGCAGCCACCACTGTAGGCAATCCAGTAACGTCCCACTGCCGACAAATGCGACAGCTCTGCCAATAGTCCCGCAGAATCAAAACGCGTGCTACTCATCTCCGGCTACCCGCTGACAGCTGGCTAATCCGGGAAGATGCTGTAATGGGAACCCTGTACACAGGCGTTGCTGCCTTTCTCAGGATTTAAAGACCCCATATCCCATGAGTTTATGGTAACGCGCCTCCAGCAAGTCATCAATGGCGATACTATCCAGCTTCAGCAGGGCCTGGTTGAGTGATTGCTTGAGATTTTCAGCAACCAGCTCGATATTACGATGCGCCCCGCCCAGGGGCTCCTTGACGATTTCATCGATCAGCCCCAATTCCAGCAGACGCTCCGAGACGATACCCATCGCCTCGGCCGCCTCGGCCGCTTTTTCAGCACTCTTCCATAATATGGTGGCGCAGCCCTCGGGCGAGATCACTGAATACGTGCTGTACTCAAGCATGGCCAGGTGATCACCCACCCCGATCGCCAGCGCTCCGCCGGACCCCCCCTCACCGATCACCGTACAGATTACCGGGGTGCGCAGGGTCGCCATGACCCGAAGATTGCGGGCAATGGCCTCGCTCTGCCCGCGCTCCTCGGCACCAACACCGGGATAGGCCCCTGGGGTATCGATAAAGGTCAGAATGGGCAGGTGAAAACGCTCCGCCAGTCCCATCAGACGCAAGGCTTTGCGGTAACCCTCCGGGCGGGGCATACCGAAATTACGCCGTAGCTTGGCCTTGGTATCGCGCCCCTTCTGATGACCAATCACCATCACCGGGCGGCCGGTCAACCTGCCGATCCCGCCGACAATGGCATGATCATCCGCATAGCGGCGATCCCCGTGTAATTCCTCAAAATCGGTAAATAAATGCTCGATATAATCCAGGGTATAGGGCCGCTGAGGATACCGGGCCAGCTGTGACACCTGCCAGGGGGTGAGCGCCGAGAAAATCGTCTCGGTTAAAGACTGACACTTGCTCTCCAGACGCGCGATTTCCTCGCTGATATTCAGCTCATTGTCACTGCCCACATAGCGCAGCTCTTCAATCTTCGCCTCAAGCTCGGCGATCGGCTGCTCAAATTCAAGGAAATTCAGTTTCATAGACGGCTAGATTAAAGATAAAAGAGAAAAGATACAAGCGCAAAGAGATTGGGGGGATTGACCCGGGAACTGACTGTTAGTCATCGAATATTGTGGCCCTGCCGGAGCAGCAGCCGGCAACTGTGAAAACGACCCCGATCCTGTGGCGGCCAGCCAGACCAGGCTACCCGGCTGTGCCTGGACGGGCAGCCAGACCAGGCTACCCGGCTGTGCCTGGACGGGCAGCCAGCAGGGCACGACTTTGCTCGGCGGACGGTCTTGCGGCAACACGCTCGAACCAGGGTACGAGATGAGGTAGCTCACGATCAAAAGGCTGATTCACGGCGCAAGCAAAGTCCAGCCACACATACAGCCAGATGTCAGCGGCGCTGAATCGTTCGCCGCAGAGCCAGGGGCCATCGCCAAACAGGCGATCGAGCCACACGATACGGTCCTGGGCGATGCGCTTTAGTCCCGCCGCAGCTTCAGGGGCTACTGGAATACGTCCGCGAAAGCGTTCCAGACCTTCTGCATAGTGGTAGGCATTGTGGATAAACTCTGTGACATTGAGCTCGACACGGCGCCACCACTGACGGGTTTCGGCGCGCTCCCTTGCTGTGCGTCCGATCAGTGCCGGTAAAGGCTGCAGTTCTTCTAGATACTCGGCCATGGTGACCGCTTCAGCCAGGGTGTGTCCGTCGTCAAATTGCAGGGCAGGGGTTTGTCCGGCCGGATTGATTTCGAGAAATTCAGGGGCGCGGTTTTCTCCACTAAAAACATCAACCATTACAGCCGGAATCGTCAGCCCCTTTTCGAGCAAAAACATACGCAAGCAGCGCGGCGCCGGGCTATCAGCATCATAAAGTAGCATGTGAGTCTCTATTTATCATATTTTTCCCTTAACCAATTTCCTATATTTTTTACCAATGATTCTTGACGGTAAAAAGGTGAC
>Ga0114931_10002652_pt1 | contig 22716 bp, 20 predicted proteins | sample 2SBtaG_FD_89579 | JGI IMG/M metagenome (GOLD analysis project Ga0114931, IMG submission 89579) | Deep subsurface microbial communities from Kolumbo volcano to uncover new lineages of life (NeLLi) - 2SBTROV14_V59a metaG | ecosystem: Environmental > Aquatic > Marine > Volcanic | place: Kolumbo... | reverse complement strand
GGGTCGGGGGGGAGGCGGGGGGCTTCCCGCTCGGGGGGTCGGGGGGGGGTGGGTCGGGGCGGACGCGGGGTGCGTTTCGCTCAGGGTGACCGGGTGGGGTGGGTCGGGGCGGACGCGGGGCGCGTTTCGCTCAGGGTGACCGGGTGGGGTGGGTCGGGGCGGACGCGGGGCGCGCTTCGCTCAGGGTGACCGGGTGGGGTGGGTCGGGGCGGACGCTGGGCGCGCTTCGCTCAGGGTGACCGGGTGGGGTGGGTCCGGACGGACCCGGTCGAGGCTTGCGGTCGGGTCGGCCGAGACCCGACCGGCGTGGGCGTTCCTGCGACGTTTCGCGACCTTGCCCGACGGCACGGCGGTTGCTATAGAGCGGCGAGCGGTTTGCGGCGCGAAGCGACATCGCGTAGGTGCGAGCAGGGCAAGGAGCGAAGAAGGAGTTGGGTGGGGCCCAGCGACTGATGAGCGACGCGGCCATGCGACGCAGATATGCGATTTGGCGAGCGTTCGTAAACCGGTCGCTGCTCTAGGCAGCGGCGTTCCCGACAACCCGCATCAACCCTGAAGGAGCAATCATCATGAAGGCAACCAAATACATCGTTCTCGGCGCCGGTCTCATCGGCATCATCGCGTTCTTCCTGCCGCTGGTCTCGGTGCAGAAATCCGGCATCGAGGGCAAGCTGAGCGCCTACCAGATCGTCAAGGGCATCGACTCGGCCAAGGACGTGGTCGGCGACGCCGCCAACGGCACCGCCGACGAGCAGGCCTCGGTCCGCGAAGCCAACGACGCCCTCGGCGCCATCAAGGGAATCGTCGTCGCCATCTTCGCCCCCGCCGGCCTGCTGCTGCTGTTCGGCGGCATCGGCACCGCGCGCAAGCGGTTCGGCCGCGGGCTGGCCATCCCGTCGATGATCTTCGGGCTCATCGGTCTGGCCATTTGGGCTCTTCTCAACTCCGCCGCCAGTTCGGGCGGCGGCGAATCTGCGGCTGGCATCGGCATGCACATGCTGCTCCTCACGGGGTTGCTCGGCACGGTCGGCGGCCTGTTCGCGACGGTCAAACCGGACCGCGCGCAGCAGACGGCGTAGAGCGCGCCGAGAGGGAAGGCTGCACCGCCTGGGCGGGCTCGCGTACGCGCGGGTCCGCTCAGTGCGGTGTTTGCTGGGTTTCGGGCCCGGCCAGCGTCGGCGCTCGCGGGCGCAGCACCTCGGCGCTGGGACAGGTCGACGGCGCCGTCGCCTGGTTCGCCCCGTAGTAGCCGGGCGGCAGCCGCGGCGTGCAGGTCGGCCCGTCGTTGAAGATGTTGATCGCGTCGAGCGAGTACGGCTGCCCGCTGGCCATGTAGAAGAGGCCGGCGTAGCTCAGCACCAGGCAGCCGACGGTGGTGATCATCGGCAGCGTCATCTCCGAGTTGCGCACCTGGCCGTCGTTGCCCTCGAGGGTGTACGCCAGCCATCCGGCGCCGAAGGCCGTGCACGCCAGGCCGCTCAGTGACATCACCAGCCCGTCGCGGTTGCGCTGGTAGAATGTGCGGGCGGCGCGTTCGGCCGCCGGGTTGCCGCGCACCGCTTCGATCAATCCACCGCCGAGGGCGCCGCGGCGAATGACCCGACCGTCGCGCACGTAGGCCATCTGTCCGCCCTGCATGATGGTCGACACCCGGCCGTGGGCCATGGGCATGTAGTGGGTGCTGCAACCGGTCGCCGCGATCACGGCGACGGCGACGGCGATGACTCGGATCATGACTCTGCTGCTCCTTCCGGTCGGCGTACCGCCGAGGGTAGCGGCTCGGCCGCCGGCAATGGGTGGCAACCGCCGGCAGCGGTGCGGATCAGCTGGCGGCGGCGCGCACCAGCTTTACCAGCCGCGGCGCCTGGGCGACGACCTCGTCGATGATCCGGTCGAGCAGCGAGGTGTAGACGAAGCCGACCAGCGCGTCGCCCTGGCGCCAGACCACCAGGTACTGCCGTTTGCTCTGCGGCGAGAAGCCGACGGTCAGCCCGTCGATCACCTCGACCCGGGGCATCTTGCCGATGGCGCGGTCCAGCGCCGCCTGGGCGCCGGCGTCGCCGATCTTTTCGTAGATGATCTGGATGCCCAGGCCGGCGCCGACCTTGGGCGCGACCTCGCGGGCGATCTGGCCGACCTTGTCGACCACCTGCTCGCCGGCGACGATCATCGACGACACCGAGGTCCCCGCGCGATCGGCGTACGGCCGCACCGCCTCGACGGCGGCGCGCGCGTGCTCTTCGCGGTCGTTCCAGTACTTCTCGCCGTCCGCCGCGATCCCCTTCAGCTGATCGAGCGCCTCCTGCTTCTGCGCTTCGACGACCGCGGCCAGCTCGGAGCCGCGCTGCTTCAGCGACTTCTCCTGCTTCTCGGCCTCGGGGTGGGCCTTGGCCTTGGCGTCGTCCTTCTTGCCGCACCCGCCCGCCAGCGCCAGCGCGATTCCCACGGCGATCCATCGCTGCATGCACCGACGTTAGCGCCGCCGCCGCCGCGCCGCCAGGACCAGCGCCAGGCCGATCGCCAGCAGGCTGCCGCCGGCACCCTGGCCGCGTCCGACCGAGCAGGCACCATCGTAGTAGACATCGTCGCCGTAGGGCGGACGATCGTTGGGGTTGTAGTCGGGACTGCAGGCGGCCAGCGGCGCGTCGCCGTCGGACGTCCACGCCCCCTGCGCGCGCAGGTTGGCGGAGAACTGATCGATCAGCGCCAGGTCGGCGTCGAGATCGGGATCCTCGTATTGCATCTGCCAGGCGCGGGTCGCGGCGCCGATCTGATCGAGCACCGACAGCGCGCAGTCGTAGTCGCTGGCGGCCGCCTCGGCAGCGGCGCGCAGGCCGAGGAAGGCGTTGTACGCGGCGTAGTTCTTGGCCATCGCCTGGTGGCTGAACCACGCCTCCTCCGGCGTCACGCCCGGATCGGTTGGGCTGGTGACGTCGATGTCCTGGGCCAGCGCCTCGCCGGTCTGCGCGTCGCGGTAGCGCAGCCGGATCGACGCCACCTTCTGCGGGTCGATCGACGTGCCGGCGCTGTTCGGCTGCAGGCGCACGAACAGGGTGCTGCCGCCGCCGCGGCGGCCATTGGGATCGGGCGTGGAGCTGGTGCGGCTGGCCAGGAAGACCGCGGGCAGCTGGACCTTGCCGACTGCGCCCTCGGTCTGCCACAGGCGGGTGCCGATCACCTCGCCCAGGCCGTAGGACGGGCCGGCTTCGACCTCGATCGACACGCCCAGCGCCAGCGGCCAGCTGAAGTAGTCGAGCTCGTCGGTGAACACCTCGGCGATGGCGCTGGCGTCCTCGAGGAAGTAGAAGTTGCCGGCGCCGCGCTCGGCCAGCCCGCGCATGAGGCCGACGTTGAAGTCGCGGCCGACGCCGATGGTGGTCAGGCCGATGGCCTCGCCGATGTAGCCGTCGGCCATGTTGACGATCGACGACTCGTTGGTGTTGCCGGCGGTCGGCTGGCCGTCGGACAGGAGGATGACGCGGCTCTGGCGCTCGGGATCGCGGGCCGCCTCGGCGATCTGGAAGCCGGTCTCCAGCCCGCCGTAGAAGTTGGTCGATCCGTCGGCGCGCAGGCCGGCGATCATCTGGTGCAGCTCGGCCGGCGTCGACTCGCCGAGGCCGGACAGGACCTGCACGCCGCTGGAGTAGCGGACCAGCGCCAGGCGGTCGCCCTCCTGCATCTGGTCGACCAGTAGATCCAGGCCCTAGCGGGCGAAGTCGATCCGATCGTCGGAGGCCATCGAGCCGGAGGTGTCGACGACGACGACCAGGTCGAGGGGTGGGCGCTCCAGGGTGGTCGGATCGATCGGCGTGTTGAGCGCCACCTGCAGCACCGCCTGGTAGTCGCCGGTCAGCCAGTCGGCGCCGACCGAGACCATCGCCTGGCCGCACAACGGCTGGCCGCAGTCGGCCGGCGGTAGCTCGATGTAGTGCTCGTTCATGAAGCCGTTGGCGTCCAGGGTCTCGGCTCCGGGGATGCCGCCGCCGTCGAGGATGCCGCGGAACTGGCCGATGTCCTGAGCTCCGCCGAAGCTGGTGTTGCCACCACCGGAGCCGGAGTCTGCGGCGCCGCCGCCACAGCCGGGCGCCGCGGTCCAGACCAGCGCCAGCGCGCCGGCCACGGTGAGGATTCGCGTGGTCATCGAGGGTCTCCTGGTGTCGGCCATGCCCGGCTTGTGAGCAAGCCCGATGCCACGCCGCGGTGGGTGGGGAATCCCTCGTCTTTTCCAGACCTTACCAGGTCTCCGCGCGGACCCGGGCGGGCTTGTCGGGATCGGGCCCGAGGCCATCGATCGGGGCGTCGGTGTCGCGGTTCGAGTGTGCTCGGGATCGCGCCCGGGGCGTTGCCCTTTGTGTTGCCCTTTGCGTTGATAGATCAGTGAGTTAGGCTACGCGGAACGTGGGTAGTGCTATAGATCCACGCGAGGTGCGAGGGATGCGTCAGTCATTGAGAGGTCCGTCCAAGCGCGTCGCCGCGCTCGTCTCCGTGATCGCGCTGTTGCTCGGGTTCGGCCTGGTGGCGCCGCGAACGGCCCACGCAGACGAGTCGGTGTCCAAGCAGCTCCGCGCCAAGGTCAAGAAGGCGATGGAGTCGTTCGACAGCTTCGAGTACGAGGAAGCCCGGCAGACCCTCAACTCCGCCGTGCTCCTGGCCAAGAAGAAGCACGCCGACAAGGATCCGGCCCTGGCCCAGGTCCAGCTGGCGCTGGGCATCGTCTACTTCGCCGGCTTCCAGGAGGCCGACAGCGCCAAGCTGGCGTTCATGGATGCGGTCTCGATCGACCCGTCGGTCGAGATCGGCGAGGGCTACAAGACCAAGGAGATGGAAGATCTCCTCGACTCGGTCAAGGCCGACATCGGCGCGAGCGGCGGTGGCGGCACCGATACCGGCGACACGACTGGCACCGGCTCGACCGGCGACGGTGACGACGTCGACTGCGACAGCATCGACGGCATCAAGCACCACATGGTCGACGAGGCCCCGGCCGGCAAGGACACCGAGATCTCGGCCTACGTGGCCCCGTCGCTGTCGGCCGCCAAGGTGGTCCTCTACTACCGGCCCAAGGGCGCGACCAACTTCTCCGAGATCAAGATGAAGGCGTCGGGCACGTGCAAGTTCACCGGCACCATCCCGGGCAAGGCGGTCAGCGACGAGTTCGTCCACTACTACATCTCCGCGCTGAGCAGCGACGGCAAGGCGCTGGCCAGCCGCGGCTCGGCCGGGCTGCCCAACATCATGGAGGTCGACGGCGCTGCGTCGGGCGACGACGACTCGGGCGAGGATCCGCTGAACGTCAAAAAGAAGGTCAAGCCGGGCGCGACCAAGCCCGCCCGCGTCTTCCTGTCGATCGCGGCGGGCAGCGGCGGCGGCTACGTCAGCGGCAACACCGAGCAAGTTGGCACCCCGGTGCAGTGCTGCTTCGCGCCCGCGCTGCTGCACCTGTTCCCCGAGGTCGGCTACTACTTCTCGCCGCAGACCAGCATCGCGGTGGCGTTCCGCATGGGCTTCCCCATCGGTGCCAACCGGCGCAACCACGCCACCGCCGCGCCGGCCGGCTTCATCCGCCTGCGCCACGCCATCAGCCCCAGCGGCGAGGGGGTGCACATCAGCGGCGCGCTGGGCGCCGGCGTCATCCGCCACACCATCCAGCTCACCGACGCCGACATGAGCAACGGCGACGTCGACACCTCGGCCAGCGGCCCGCTGTTCGTCGGCACCGGCGCCGGCTACACCAAGTCGCTGGGCGGCCCGGTCCGCTTCCTGATCGAGCTGAACGCGCTGATCGGCATTCCGGCGTTCAAGCTGGGCAGCATCGACACCGGCTTCACCGTCCAGCTCGACGCCAACATCGGCCTGATCTTCGCGTTCTGAGCGCTGTTCCCGTTTCGCGGGAATGGCGCCGCCGCTTGCGACGTTCCAGGGGAGCCGCTATTACAGCGCCCGGAGGAGCGAGCATGGCGGATCGCGTGACGACGGTGATTCTCACCCTGGCGTTGGCCGGGACGGTAGCTTGTGGGTCGGGAAAGAAGAAGCAGCAGTCCGGCGATCCCGCGCCCAAGCCGGGGAACGGCGAGGCCAAACCGCCGGTGACGCCTCCCGCGCCGTCGGTGGTGGTCGGCGTTGCCCAGCCCAAACAGTTCAACTACGTCTACGGCAAGGGCAAGAAGGCGTACGAGCGGGCCGACAAGGCGGCCGTGCCGAAGTCGGGCGAGCCCGATTGGGCCGCGGTCGCCGCTGCGTGCGAAGAGGCGCTGGCCGCCGACGCCGATCATCTGGACGCGGCGTTCCTGCTGGCGCGGGCGCGGGTCGAGACCGGGAAGGCCGCCGCTGTCGCCGAGCCGCTGAGCCAGGCGCTGGCCGGCGACTACCTGGCGTTCGCGCCGGCGCTGGCCGAGGCGCCGTGGCCGGCCTTCTTCGCCTCCGAGGCCGGTGCGCCGGTCAAGGCCAAGGTCGACGCCATCGCTCAGAGCTTCCTCGACCGGGCCAAGAGTGGACTGTTCGTGGTCGCCCGCCGGACGTCGTTTCGCCCGCCCAAGCCCAAGAGCAGGGTGCAGTGGGCGGCCACGCGCGCCGAGCTGTACAGCTACGATCGCGAGACCGAGCGCTACCTGCGCATCACCCACACCAACCACTCGCTGGCCGGCTGGCTGATGGCGCCGTCGGGAGACGAGCTGGTCTACGTGGCCTACAGCGGCGTCAAGGTCGGCGCCGACGGCCAGCCGAGCCTGCTGGGCTGGCCCAAGATCGGTGTCATCGACATGGACAGCCTCGAGCCGCGGACCAGGGACGCCCGGGTCAAAGGCACGCCGCGGCGGATCAGCGTCGGCTACCGCGCCGGCGACGAGCTGGTGGTCGAGACCGCCGCCGCCGACGGCCGCTGGGCCGCGAGCAACCCCAAGACGTGGGTGCTCGACCGCGGAAAGGGGCGGCTGAAGAAGAGCGACGTGCCGCTGGATGCCGCCGACGTGCTGCGGGTCGATTACGATCGCGTGCGCCTTTCGCGGGCGCAGTCGCCCGACGTGCAGGCCGAAGCCGAGGCGACCTCGTTCCGCCTGCTGCCGACCAACATCACCGTGGTCATGCCGGCGGGAGAGGTGGTCGGCGCCGACGGTTACTACTGGTCGCCGGACAAGGTGCACCTGGTCGTGCGCACGATGCCCAACCCGTGCGAGGACCAGCGCGAATCGACCCTGTATCTGATCGACGCCGCCACCGGCAAGCTCAAGAACATCCTCCGCGGTGTGGCCAGCTTCGAGACCCGCTGGGTCGACAACGATCACTTCGTCTACGAGGACGACGACGGGGCGCTGCGCCTGTACGACGTCGAGGAGCGAACTCAGGTCGGCCGTCTCGAGATCAAGGGTGGCATCGGTCTGACCGGCGTCGCCGCCGGCCGCGGCCCGGTCTGTACCGATCCGACGTCAGCGGTCGATCCGGGTCTCGACACCGCCGGCGCCGACGAACAGGCGCCGCCGGAAGGCGACGAAGGGCCGCAGCCGTAGCTAAACAATGACGCATCGACCATGCGTCACTGGGGAAAAGCAACAATGGTAGAGAGCCAACGCACACGCCCGGAAAGCAGCCGAATTTCGTCCGCCCTCACCCAAGAGGGGCGGCGAAATTTGGCTCCCGATCCAGGCGTGTGGGTTTAGCGTGCGGGCATCAGCCGCGCGGCGCGCTTGGCGACCACGTGCTGGACGTCCGGCTCGCCGAACGGCTTGTGCAGGAGCGCGCTGCCCTGCGCCTCGACGAAGCGCTGCGCCCGCGGGGTGAAGGCACCGCCGGTGATGAAGACGAAGCGGTCGACGACTTCGGGCCAGCGCTCGGAGGCGGTCTCGAACACCTCCATGCCGGTGATGTCCGACATGATCAGGTCACAGAAGACCAGATCGAACTCGCGCTCCTCGAGCTCGTGCAGCGCCTGGCGTCCGCTGGTGGCCAGCGTCACCTGGTGGTGGGACAGGGCGCGCTCGAACATGTCGAGGATGCCCGGCTCGTCGTCGATGACCAGCACCCGCAGCGACGGCGTGGGTTCGGTGTCGAGGTAGATGGCCGGATCCGAGCCAACGGCCAGGCTGAGCTTTTCGTCGCTGGGCGGCAGCTGCACGCGCACGGTGGTGCCCAGCCCCGGGGTCGAGTCGATGGCGATCCGGCCACCCAGTCCGTCGACGATGCGCCGGCAGATGAACAGCCCCAGGCCGGTGCCGTGGCCGATCGGCTTGGTGGTGACGAACGCGTCGAACAGGCGCTCGGCGATCTGGGGATCGACCCCGCAGCCGGTGTCGCTGATCGACACTTCCACCTGGCCGTCGTCGGTCAGCCGGGTGCGCACGGTGACGGCGTTCTCGTGCACCTTGCCGGCGCCGATGGCGTGGCCGGCGTTGACCAGCAGGTTGAGGAACACCTGGCCGAGGCGCGACCGGTTGCCGTGGACCGGGGGCACGGCGCCGTAATCGCGCTCGATGCGGGCCCGGTACTTGAGCTCACCGCCGGCGATGCGCAGCGACGACTCGATGATGGCGTGCACGTCGACCGCGGTGTCGGCCTCGTCGTCGTGAGAGAAGGCGTTGAGGTCGCGGGCGACGTTGCGAATGCGCGCGAGGCCGTCCTCGACGTCGCGCAAGCGCCCGCGCACGTCGTCGGCGTGGATGCCGCGGACCAGGTCGACCTCGAGCAGCTGCAAGCTGGTCAGCACGTAGGTGAGCGGGTTGTTGATCTCGTGGGCGACCGCCGCGGCCAGGGTGCCGATCGACGCCATCCGGTCGGCGATGATCAGCCGGCTCTGCAGCTCGCGCTCGGTTGCCTCGGCGCGCTTGCGCTCGGTGATGTCGAGGAAGGTGGCCACCGCGCCGGTGATCTCGCCGCTGTCCGGGTCGCGCACCGGTACGGCGTTGAACACCGCCCACGACAGCTCGCCGTCGGGGCGGCGGATGCCGATGGTGTCGGGTCCCTGTGGCTCGCCGGTGACCAGCGCGCGCGTGACCGGGTATTCCTCGGCGGTGCACGGCGAGCCGTCTTCCCAGATCGTCTGCGGGCTCCAGTCCGCGACGTAGCGGTTGGTCGCCTCGTCCAGGTGCATGCCCAGCACCGACAGCGCTTCGGCGTTGGCGCGCTCGATCGAGCCGTCGGCGCGCACGTGAACGATGCCTCCCGGCATCGCCTCGATGATCCGCCGGGTCAGCTCTTCGCTCGCGCGCAGCGCTGCCGCGTCTGGTCGGTCAGACGACAAGATTTTGATCCCCCCACGGCTCGCGCCGTGCCTGTCGACAGTAAGTGGACAGAGGGGGACGGGTCAATCCTGTCATGTCGCCCCTTGTTGCCGGCGGCGAACCGGTGTCGAATCGAGGGCAGATGAATCGGACGACCGCCAGTTGTTGTTTCGCGATCTTGCTGGCCACCGCGTGCGGGGGAAATGGCGGGGGTCATGCCGATGCCGGCGCCCGTGGCCCCGACGCCATGTTCTGTCCCGCGCTGCCCGACGCCGGAACCCCGGGCGCGGCATCCGGTGACGTCAGCGGCACCTGGGCGGTGCAGAGCAAGACGCTGGCGCAGGTGCAGGGCTTCGGCGGCGCGCAGCTGGCGGTCTCCTCGTGGCTGCTGAAGATCACCCAGACCGGCACCGACCTGACCGTGGTCGAGACCATGTGCTCGCTCAAGATCGACAGCGTCGACGGCAACACCAAGGTGCGGGTGACGCCGGCGTACATCGCCGCGGTGCCACCGGAGAACCGCACCGGCAGCATCGTCGACGACGGCGCGGGTGGCTACACCTTCACCCTGGACGAGAACTACATCGTCCGCGGCGCGACGCTGACCGACGAGATCAACGACCCGCTGCCGACCGACGCCAGCGACCCGCGGGTGGGTGACTGGGACATGGACGGCAACCCCGGGGTGACGCTGCTCATCGACGGCGTCCTGTCGGGCAAGGCGTACGTGGTCCAGCGCGACCACAGCCAGTACACCGGCGCGCAGATCGACGCCAACCGGGTCGAAGGCCGGGAGGTCTGGGGCTCGGAGGAGAACTACCTGGGCTCGGACCCGCCGCAGATCGCGACGCTGGCGTCGCACGCGTTCCCCGATCCCGATCCCAGCAAGCACACCTTCGTCATGGTCCACCTCGACGACAACGCCGACTGTGCGTTCGTCACCACCAACGCCTGCAGCCTGTTCCCCGAGTGATGGGCGGAGAGACGAGATGACCCGACGACTGGCAATGGCACTGGCGATGGCTGCGGTCTGTGGCGGCGGGCCGGCGGCGGCGTCGCCGGTGCTCGAGCTGGCCGGCGGCATCTCCGGCGGTGGCTTCAACGCCCGCGTCGTCGGCACCGGGCCGGAGTCGGCCTACTTCAATCCCGCGTTGCTGCCCCTGGCGCCGGACTCGGTCGACGTCAGCTTCTTCATGCTCGGCGACGACACCCGCATCTCGGTGCGCGATCGCCCGGCCGGCAGCGACATCGCCGGCTCGATCTACAACGCCTGGCTGGGCGACGGGCAGGGCGGTATCGAGCCCCTCGACTCCAGCCCGCTGGCGACCGGCGATCTGTCGCCACGGCAGGGCGGGCGCGTGGCCGGCGGCTTTCGCACCTATCTCGCCGTCGGCATGAGCAAGCATCTGATCGAGGACAAGCTGGTCGTCGGCTTGCTGCTGGTCGTGCCCACGTCGAAGCTGCAGGGCCAGCAGGCGTTCTACAACGACGAGCGTGAGCAGTACTTCAGCAACAGTCTGCACTTCGAGCTGCTCGAGGATCGGCTCGACCTGATCACCTTCGCCTTCGCCCTGGGCAGCCGGCTGAGCGACATGATCTCGGTCGGCGTCGGCTTCACCGCCGGCATCGAGACCAACGCGCGCACCCCGGTCTACACGCCCGATGGCAACGACCTGGGCAACGTGCTGCTCGACTCCGACGTGTCGGTCAACTTCAAGCTGTCGCCGCACTTCGGCGTCACCGCCCAGCCGACCGACCGAGTGCTGCTGGCGGCGTCCCTGCACACGCCCACCGAGATCACGGTCAGCGGGCGCAACGAGCTGCAGGTCGCCAACGGCATCAACGACGTCCAGGAGTTCCAGTTCACCAACGGCTATGAGCCGATGGAGCTGACGCTGGGCGGCGCCGCCGACATCTGGCGCTCGCTGCCCGCGCGGCGCGCGGTGCAGGCGGTGATGACCACCAGCTATCGGACCTGGTCCAACTACATCGACCGTCACGGCGACGCGCCGCTGGACGAGTGGAACGACACCTTCAGCGTGGCCATGGGCGGGCGCTACCGCACCGGGATCACGACCTTCTATCTCGACGGCGCGTTCGTGCCATCGCCGGTGCCGGCGCAGACGGGGCGGACCAACTACGTCGACAACCACCGGGTCAGCGTCACGTCGGGGGTGCGCACCGTGACGCGGATTCTCGGGGTCGACGTCAAGGGCGGCTTCCAGCTGCAGGCGCACTATCTGGTGCCGCGGTCGGTGACCAAGCGCGACGACGCGGCGCACCCGGTGGTCGACGAGTTCCCCGACAACGCGGTCGATCCGTCGGTCGACCCGAGCGCGTTCCTGCCCGAGGCGCAGGGGCTGCAGACGAACAATCCCGGCTACCCGGGCTACCGCAGCAACGGCTGGATCCTCGGGGCGGGGATCACGTTGTCCGCGGACTTCTGAGGGCTTGCCCTTCGCTCAGGCCCGGGCGCGTTCCCGGGCTTCCAGGTGGCGCGCGTAGATGATCTGGCAGAAGCGGCCGACGGCGTCGACGGCGGCAAGGCTGCGCACCGACGGCAGCAGCTCGAAGGCGTGCTGGGCGCCGGCGAGCTCGGCGTAGGCGACCGGGTGCCGCGAGACGGCGCGGAGGGCGTCGGCGAAGCGGCGCGACTCGTCGACCGGCGACAGGTTGTCGCGGTCGCCGTGGAGGAGGAAGAACGGCGGCGCGTGGTCGCCGACGCGGGCGATCGGCGAGGCGCGCTCGAACGAGTCGCGGGCGCGGTCGAAGCGGCACTTCATGATCGCCTGCTCGAGCAGCAGCCTGAACGCCCGGTGCGGCCAGTGGCCGTGGCGGTCGCAGAAGTCGTAGACGCCGTAGTAGCCGACGCAGCCCTGCACGCTGGTGTCGCTGTCGGGGTGCTCGCGCTGATACTCGAGGTCGCCCGGGGTGAGCGCGGTCAGCGCGGCCAGGTGCGCGCCGGCGGAGCCGCCGCAGATGACGACGAAGTCGGGATCGCCGCCGTAGTCGGCGGCGTGTTCCTTGACCCAGCACAGGGCCCGTTTGACGTCGATGATGTGCTCGGGGAAGGTCGCGCGCGGGCTGAGGCGGTAGTTGATGGAGAAGCAGACCCAGCCGCGGGCGGCGAGGTGGTTGACGGTCAGCAGCCCCTGCTGGCGCTTGTTGCCGATGACCCAGCCGCCGCCGTGGACGTAGAGCAGCACCGGGCGGCCGGTCGACTCGTCGCCGCGGCGACGCCCCGCACGGCGATAGACGTCCAGGGTCATGCGCCTGCCGCCGGCGGAGTAGGGCAGGCTGCCGGTGCGCTCGACCTGCGGGTGGCGGATCGGCAGGATGCGCGCGATGCGCAGGGCGCGGGGGCGGTCGTCGTCGCCGCCGTCGTCGGCGATGAGCAGGGGGTCGTCGCCGAACGCTTCGCGCAGGGCGTCGTCGACCTGTCGCGCGGTGTGGCGTGCGCGCCAGCCGTGGCAGGCCAGGCCCAGCGCGGCCACCGCTGACATCGCCAGGCCGGCGGCGCCCCAGGCCGCGTTCGGTCCGTCGAGGCCGCCGGCGAGGGCGAGGCAGGTCGCCGCGCCGGTCACGGCGACGGCCACGTGGATTCCCAGCTCGATCACCAGCCAGCTGGCGATCCATGCCTGCACCACCAGCGTGCCCGGCCAGCGCAGCGGCCGGTGCGAGTGCAACATGACCAGCAGGCTCGCGGCGCCGACGATGAACAGGGCCCAGCTCACCTCCTCCTTCTATCGAGCCGGGACACCGCGAGCAACCGCAAACTTTGCCCGGCCGTGAACCGAATCGCGCTCGGGTGCGTTTACGGCTACACGAAGGCCCTGGCGTCCGCCGGGTCGGGAGGAGAGGCATGTACGGACGAGCGGCAGCGCTCGCGTGCGCGGTGGTCTGCGCGACCCCCGCCGCCGCGGATGCATTTTGTGGTTTCTACGTCGGCGGCGCCGACGCCAAGTTGTTCAACGACGCGACCATGGTCGCGATGATGCGCGACGGTACCCGCACGGTGCTGTCGATCCAGAACAACTACAAGGGGCCGCCCAACGACTTCGCCATGGTCGTGCCGGTCCCGGTGGTGTTGCAGAAGAAGCAGGTCAAGACCCTGCCGCGCGAGGTGTTCGAGCGGCTGGATCAGCTCGCGGCGCCGCGGCTGGTCGAGTACTGGGAGCAGGATCCGTGTCGCCCGTACGGCTATGACCGCGACGAGGGGATGGTGGTGGAGGACGAGGCGGAGCCAGTGTCGTTCGGCGGCTCCTATCGACGCCACCGCAAGCTGAAGGTCAAGGTCGAGGCCAGGTTCGCGGTCGGCGAATACGACATCGTCATCCTCGGCGCCGGCGACTCGGCCGACCTCGAGGAGTGGCTGCACCGCGAGGGCTACAACATCCCCAAGGGCGCCGAGACGGTGCTGCGGCCGTACGTGGCCCAGGGCAGCAAGTTCTTCGTCGCCAAAGTCAACGCCGCCAAGGTTCACTTCCAGGACGGACAGGCGATCCTGTCGCCGCTGCGCTTCTACTACGACTCGGAGCAGTTCAACCTGCCGGTGCGTCTGGGCATGATCAACTCCGAGGGCAGGCAGGATCTGATCGTCCACATCCTCGCCCGCGCTCAGCGCTACGAGGTGGCCAACTACGACAACGTCACCATTCCGACCAACCTGGAGCTGAGCGAGGATGCCATCGGTCACTTCGGCGGCTTCTATGCGGCGTTGTTCGACGCCACGCTCCAGGCCTATCCCGGCGCGGTCGTCACCGAGTACGCGTGGGACGCCTCGAGCTGCGACCCGTGCCCGACCCCGGCGCTCAGCCCCGACGAGATCGCGACGCTGGGCGGCGACGTGGTCACCGAGCCGGGGCGCGGCGGCTTCGTGCTGACCCGGCTGCACGCCCGCTATCGCAAGGGCGACCTGTCCGACGACCTGGTCTTCCGCGCGGCGCCGCCGATCGTCGGCGGCCGCGAGTTCGTGCGCAACGGCACCGAGCTCGAGCGCGGCGCGGTGACCGATCAGATCAACAACTTCCAGGGGCGCTACATCGTCCGCCACCCGTGGACCGGGCCGATCGCGTGCGAGCACCCGCAGCGCGGCATCTGGGGCGGCCCGCCGGGCGGCGGCGCCCAGCAGATCGTCGCCGACAAGGGCGCCGCCTTCGCGCCCACCAAGGAGACGGTGAAGCTGGCCAGCGTGCTGAAGCGCCAGGTCGCGCCCGACGACTACTCGCTCAGCCGCGGCTCCGGGCGGGTGCACTTCCGCCAGAGCGGCATTCAGCCCCACGGCTGCGCCGGTTGCGCGACCGCGGGAGGCGGCGCCGGCGGCGCGCTACTTCTTCTCGCCCTTGGCCTCGTCGTTCGCCGGCGCCGGCGGTGACGGCAGGCGATCCCAGTAGTGCGGGTCGCGGTGGGCCTTGTGGCCCCAGTCGCCCTTCTTGGCGACGTTGGCCCGGTAGGTCGCCGACGTGCCGCCGTCACCGGCCACGAGCGTTCCGGTTCGCGGCAGCTCGTAGATGTTGATCCGGTTGTCGAGGAAGTCGCTGGTCGCCAACAGGCGCCCGTCGGGGGAGACGTCCAGACCAGTCGACTGGTTGCCGGTGACCATGGCGTCGAGCTTGCGTCCGGTGTGGGCGTCGATCGCCAGCACCGTGCCCCACTCGGGGCCGACGTTGAGATAGGTCTCGGGGTTGTTGGTGCCACGGCAGGAGACGTACAGCACCTTGCCGTCGGGGGTGAGATCGATCGTGTTCGGTTTTGGGTCGACCTCGGCCAGCACCTTGGTCTCGCCGGTCAGCATGTCGGCGACGTACACCTTGGCGTCGCCGAGATCGGAGATGTACAGCCGCTCGTCGTCCTCGTCGGCGACCAGGTGGCGCATGCTGTGGGCCTTGTCGAAGAGGGTCGCCCGGGCGCCGGTGTCCAGGTCGAATCGCCACAGCCGGCCCGGCGAGAAGCCGGCGACCCACAGCTCCTTGCCGTCGTGCGTCGCGTACAGGCCGCGCGGGATGCCCGGCGTCTCCAGCCCGCGCCGTCGCTTGCCGGTGGCCAGGTCGAACTCGGTGACCTCGTTGCCCGACCAGTTGGCCACCCACAGGGTCTTGCCGTCGGGCGAGATCTCGATGACCTTGCTCTCGGCGCTGCCGGTCTCGAGCACGCGCAGCAGCTTGCGCTTGGCGCGGTCGACCTCGTAGACGTCGGCGGTCTCGAACTGGCTGGCGTAGACCCGCGTGCCGTCGGCCGAGAAGGCCAGCTCGACGGCGCCGTACTTGCCCAGCTCGACGGCGCCGATCAGCTTGAACGAGGTGGTGTCGTAGACCGCCAGCGCCGGCTTGTCGTAGTGCAGGGCGACCCACAGCTCCTTGCCGTCGGGGGAGAAGGCCAGCGACTTGGGCCGGTTGCCGGTGACCACCCGGGCGACGCAGTGGACGTATTCACCGTCGTGACCGACGCACGGTTCGATGTCGGGAGACAGCTTGCTGCGGTCGAAGTGCGCGCGCCGCGGGGGAGCGGCGTCGAATGGCGCGGGCGAGGTGTGGGCGGCGTCCTCGGGCGCCTGCGGGGTGGTCGCCTTGCCCCCGCCGCTGCAGGCGGCGACGAGCAGGGCCGCGGCCGCGAGGCGTGCCGTCAACGAGGCACCGCCGGAGCCGCGGGCGCCGGCTTGGCCAGACCTTTGCGGAGGATGAGGATGTACGAGCGCGGGCCGCGCTGGATCAGCGCCACGCGCTCGGTCGACTGCTGCTTCTGGAACACGGGATACCAGTCCTCACTGCGCAGGAGCTGGTCGTTTTCGATCAGCTCCGGCACGTAGAGATCAATCTCGACGTAGTGATCGCCCGCGCGCTTGGACAGGCGCGGTGCGTAGGTCAGATCGGCGGTAGATTGGTAGGGATAGAGGTTGTTGTGCAGGGCGCCGCCGTACAGTGCGATCAGCGTGCGGCCGGGCGCCGGTGGGCCCTTGGCGTCGCGCGCGGTGAGCACGCCGTTGGCCACCTGGAACAGCCTGTCGGTGACCAGGAGCAGGAGCTTCTCGTAGTCGACCTCGCCCTTGCCGTCGAGGATCGAGTCGTAGTCGGCGCACGACAGGTGGATGACGTGGTTCTGCACGCCGCCCTCCTTGGTCATGGTCATCAGCTTGACCACTTCGTTCTCGGTGGTTGCCGGGCGCTGAGTCATCTGCTGCACGTTGTGGTTGACCGCGGCGCTCTTGTCGCCGCAGGCGTCGCGCGCCCAGATCTCGACGATCAGATCCGACAGGTGGGGAATCAGCGCGGGGGCGATGTCGCGGTCGAAGCGGGTCAGCGCCGACTGAACGGTGGCGCCGCGCAGCTCGTGCTGCTCGCCGAAGCCGACCACCCGCGGATGGGTCTGGTCGAGGACCGCCTGCACCGCCTCGGCGGCGGTGGCGAAGGTGCGGGCTGCCGGCGCCGCAGGCGCAGCGTCGTCGGTAGTCGCCGGCGCGGGTGGATCGGCGGACGGCGCCACCGCTCCGTGGTGATCGCCATCGCGCGAGCAGGCAACGAGGAGCAGGGCCGCGGCCACGGCGGCGAGACCTGATGTTCGGCGGAGCATCGGGCCCACGAAGCCTAACATCACCGCCTGGCCCGGGCGACTCGGCCCGCGTACCCTAGGGGGCATGCGCGTGCTCGTGCTCTCGCTTCTCGTGGCCTGCGGCGGCGGATCGCTGCCGCCGCCACCGCCGTACACGCCGGTCGATTCGCCGGAGCCGGCCACGCGCTGCCCCGATCAGCGCGCCGCGGCCAAACAGGCGCGCGAGGATCATCTGGAGAAGGGGACCAGCCAGACCCGCGCCGCGGTGGCACAGGCGGTCTTCGCCCAGGCCGAGTGCGAGCGCGACAGCTTCGACAACACCGCCATCGATGCCCCGGCGCAGGCGCGGATGATCGAAAACCTGCGCGCCGCCCGCCAGCAGTATCTGGCCGCGCGCAACCTCTACCTCGAGGTCGCCAACTACCAGGCGCTGGAGTGGGCCGTCGGCGCCCACAGCCGCCACGGCGATCTCGAGGCCGACTTCGCCGACCGGCTGCGTGCCGCGCGGCCGCCGGGAGATATCTCCGACGCTCAGGATCGGGCCGCATTCCTCACCCAGCTGGGCGATTTTGCCCAGACCTACGACGCCCAGGCGGTGGTCGCCTGGCGGGAAGCGCTGCGCGCCGCGGCGCTGTTGCCATCGCTGGCAGACACAGATCGCCGGGTCGCCGGCTGGGTCGACGCCGCGTGTGCCGGGCTGCGGCGCCTCGGTGCCACGCCCGGCACCGAGAGCGCCATGTGCAACCGCAACTAAACAATGACGCATTGACAATGCGTCATTGGGGAAAAGCAACAATGCTAGCGAACCAACGCACACGCCCGGAAAGGAGCCGAATTTCGTCCGCCCTCACCCAAGAGGGGCGGCGAAATTTGGCTCGCGATCCAGGCGTTTGTGTTTAGATCTCGTCGCCGGTGCGGACGATCTTGTCGATGAAGTCCACTCGCAGGCGGATCAGGCTGGAATAGGTCACCGGCTTGATCACCCGGATGTCCGAGCCGGTGGCGCTGGCCACGCCGCCGGTGACGTCGTCACCGTCGTCGATGGCGATCAGCTTGCACTTCTTGCCCTGCTTCTTGGCCCGGGCGCAGTCGTCGGTCTGGGCGGCGTGCCTCTTCTGCGCCAGGCCGGTGGACGGGGCGCACAGGATCGGCAGCGCGAGCGCCAGCAGGGCGGCGCCGAATAGACGGAATGTGTGGTTCATGGAAGGCCCTCCTTGTTGTCAAGGAGACGTGCGGGGAGTCATGAAGTTTTGTGCAACTTCGACTTTCTCGCGGTGTCAAAACCGATCCGCGCTCGCAATCCGGAGGACGCCCCTGGTCTCCTCGGATCGTCTGAGTACAATCGCTCGATGGCCATCTCCGCAGGTTCCGATGTCGAGTCCATCTGCAGTAAATGCGGGGACGTTTGGCACGTGGTCGTCGCCATGGTCGGCGATCAGGTCGCGCGCGTCGTGTGCAAGGAGTGCGGCGGGCAGCACCGCTACCGTCCGCCCGGCGGCAAGGGCAAGGCGGCGCCCAAGACCGCGCGCGCACGCAAGACCGCGACCAAGCGCACGGCGCCCAAGCCGGCGGCCGGTCCGGCGGTAGAGCCCGACATCGCCCGGCCGACAAGGGCGTACTCGCCGCTCGAGAGCTATCAGACCGGCGACCGGGTCGACCACGTGAAGTTCGGCATCGGCGTGGTCGAGGCGATCGAGCCGGGCAAGATGCAGGTGTGGTTCCCGGTCGGGCGCAAGGTGCTGGTCCAGGCCAAGCCGACCGGCGGCCTGCAGCGCCCGGCGCCGTTCGTCCACGACGAGCCCGACGGCTAGCTAAATCTACGACAGCAGCCAGGTGACCACGCCGATCAAGACGATGGCGCCGGCGACCAGCGCGGCGATGAGCGGTGCCCTCGAACGGCCGTGTGGCTCGTAGTCACCGTCGAGCTCTTCTTCTTCGGCCAGGGCGTCGCCGGTCCGGAACCAGTCGAGGGTGCGGTCGCGGAAGCGTCCGGTCGATCTGCGCCGGCGCCGGCGGGAGGCCTTGCCGGTCGGCCGGCTCGAGGCCTCTTTGTCGGCCGCCTTGGTCGAATCCGCGGCGCCGTCGTCGATGCCGGTGTGGGGCTCCTTGCCCACCTTCGACGGCATGCGGAACTTGCGCACCGGCTCGGAGTCGCGGTGCGGCACTTTGACCTGGGGCAGCGCGTCCTTGGACAGGAGGCGCTCGGATCGTGACTTGTCGTCGGGCTCGCTCATCGGAGGCTCACGGTTGTGGCAGCGGCAACGCGAGGCTGTCGCCCGCGGTCTCGTCGGTTCTCCCGTAGTAGACGCGCGGTCCGCGCGGGCTGCGCTCGAAGGTCAGGCGCAGGTCGAACGGAGCCGGACCGTCGACCCGATCGATGCGGTAGCCGGTGCGCACGTGCTCGCCGGTCTCGGGCAGCTCGATCTCCAGCGCCTTGCCGTCGATGGCGAAGCGGAACAACTCGAACGTGCCCTTGAACAGCGTGCGGTCCTGGAAGACACCGCCACCCATCGCCGGGGTGAAGCGGAAGACGTGCAGCCGCTGGCGCTCGTTCTCCGGCCACAAATCCATCCAGTTGCGATCGATCAGCACCCGCGCGGCTTCGGCCGGCGGCAGCGCCGTGGGCGCCGCCGACCGGTGGCCTCGACCGCAACCGGTGGCGGCTACCCCCGACAGCAGGAACAGCACGACCACAGCGGGGACCCAACCGATTCGACGCATGATGATCAATGGTTACCCAGCGCGGGCCAGAAGCGCCAGCGGGTTGTGACCACGGAGGGCGGGCAAAGCGCCGCCGTCGCGATGACTGTCGCGAGCCCCCTTGCCCCGAACCGGAGGGTTTCAGGGCCAGCCAGCGTCAGTTGCGCAGACGACGCAATACGTCGGCGCGGAAGCGACCCTCGGGGTACCGGTCGAGGTATCGCCGCCACGCAGCGCGAGCCGCGGTCGTGCCGCCGCTCGCATGAAGAACCCGAGCCGCCGCCACCAGCGCGTTCTCACCCGCAGGCAGATCTGCGTAGCGCTCGGCGACTTCCATGAACAACACCGCCGCCAGGCCGAGGTCACCGTCGACCATCGCGATCTCGGCAGACAGCGTGTCGGCCTCGGCGCGCAGCTTGCGATCTGGACCGGCGGCGCGGGCCTTGGTGAGATCGTCGCGCGCGGTGTCCGAGTCGCCGCCGGCCAGCGCCTTGCGCGCGGCGGACAGGTAGGTCGCGGCCGAGGTCAGCGCCAGGTCGTCGGTGCTCACCGTCTGATCATCGACGTGCTCGTCGGCGGCGACGGTTGCTTGCTCTTGCCGGGTGCGGACCGCCTTGCGCTGCGCCGGGGGCTCGGCGGCGGCGGATCGGTGGTGGTGTCGCGGTTGGTGTCGCGCGACGACCGCTGCCGGCCCGGCTGCCGGTATGGGTGCGGGTGCGACGACCGCTGCCGGCTCGGGTGCCGGTGTGGGTGCGGATGCGACGATCGTTTCCGGCGCAGGCGCTTCGACCACCGGAGTTGCGATTGGCGCGGGAGTGGTCTCGGCCACCGCCACCGACGGTTCGGTAGCGGGGCTCGCGTGGTCGGCGGCCCGGTCGGGCCGACTATCGCCGTGACTACCGAGATACGCGGCCGCACCCCCTGAGAGCATGATCCCGGCTGCTGCCGCGATCCACACGATCGGCCGGGTGTTCCGCCGTGGCCCGATCACCGCCGAATCCGCAGTCAACGCGGCACGGACTGCACGCGTGCGCTGGCCCGGGCGCAACGCACGGGGCTCAGCGCACAGGCCAATCAGCCTGTCGAGCATCCCGGCGTCGGCCCGGCAGCGCGAACACTGGTCTAGATGGGCCTCCAGGCGGACTTTGTCCGCCTCGTCGATTCCGCTGGCCCTCGCTGCGAGCAGCGTTCCGGCCTGTTTACAGCGAATACCCATCGCTCTCGTAGTGACAGTTGCGACAGCGACCCAATCGGTTGCACGAAAGCGTGGACCCTGGTGTAGCTACCGTTACGTACATTCTTTTTTGATAGTTTTCTTCAACCTGTGGGGGGCACGGGGCAACTGCAACCTGAGGGCGAGGGTCGGCCCGGGCTCGACCCTCGCTCTCAGGACGGGATCGGGGGACTCTCAACGTGCAGACTTCTCGCTCGCACCTGGCGCTGTCGCTGGCGCTGTGCCTGCTGGCCACGACCAGCGCGTGCAACATCGATCCGTTCCGGCTCGGCGGCAGCTCCAGTGACGCCGCAGTCGGAAACGATGCCAACAGCGGCGACGACGGTGCCGCAAACCTCGCCGACGCGTCGCCACCCGACGCCATGCTGCCCGACGCGTGCATCCCGTCGCCCGAGTCGTGCAATGAAATGGACGACGACTGCGACGGGATGATCGACGAGGACTTCAACCTCGCGTCCGACCCGCGCAACTGCGGCGCCTGCGGCACGCAGTGCGAGCTGCCCGGCGCCGCGGGCACCTGCGAAAACAGCGCGTGCACCTACGACTGCCTGCCGGACAACTACGACCTCAACGGTGATCTGAGCGATCCGTCGTCGAACGGCTGCGAGTATTTCTGCGGCGTCACCAATGGTGGCACCGAGGCGTGCGACTTCGCCGACAACGATTGCGACGGCACCATCGACGAGGGCTTCAACCTCGACACCGATCTGAACAACTGCGGCGCCTGCGGGCGCAAGTGCCAGATCCTCAACGCGGTCGAAGTCTGCGACATGGGCAACTGCACCTTCACCGACTGCGACGCGGGCTACGCCGACATCCTGTCCGGCGTCCCCGGCTGCGAGTACCAGTGCCCGGTCAACCCGCCGCTCGCCGACGAGGTGTGCAACGGCGTGGACGACGACTGCGACGGCGTCATCGACGAAAACGTCCCCGGGCTGGGCGCGGACTGCACCGACCCCGGCTTCGAGAGCATCGGTGACACCGGCGAGTGCGCGTTCGGCCAAACCAGCTGTCTGTTCGGCTCCGAGGTCTGCGTCGGCTATGTCCGCCCGCAGCCGGAGACCTGCAACGATCTCGACGACGACTGCGACGGCACCGCGGACAACGGCTTCGACAAGCAGAACGACGTCCGCTACTGCGGCGGCTGCAGTCCGTGCCAGCTGGACCACACCCAGACCTATACCTGCAACGCCGGCGTCTGCGAGGTCGGCGTCTGCGCGCCGGGCTACGTCGATCAAGACGGCAAGGACCCGGACGGCTGCGAATACCAGTGCACGCCGAGCGGCCCCGAGGTCTGCGACGGCGTCGACAACGACTGCAACGGGGTCACCGACGAAAATCTGGGCACGCCGCCCGCGATTTGCAACAAACGGTCCGGCAGCCCGTGCCAGAACGTGACCGCCGAGTGCAAACCCAACTGCTCCGGCACCACCACCTGGGTGTGCGACTACCAGGCAGCTGGCGCCGAGACCGACGGCTGCTTCTCCACCCTGGTCGCCAACGAAGCCCTGTGTGACAACGTCGACGGCAACTGCGACGGCCTGGCCGACGAGTCGTTCTCGCAGAAGGGCCAGGCGTGCGACGACGGCGGCATCGGTATTTGCAAGGGGACCGGCACCTACCGCTGCGACCCGGCCGACTCGTCCAAGGTCGAGTGCAACATCATCGTCGCCGGGCAGAGCCCGGGCCCCGAGACCTGCAACGATCTCGATGATGACTGTGACACCAAGGTCGACGAGCAGGCGCCGGGCGACATGATCGGTATCCCGTCCGGCGCGCCGACCTTCTGGATCGACACCTACGAGGCCGCGCGCCCGGACGCCGACGGCTCCAGCGCCGGCGTCGCCGAGCACCGCGCCTGCTCCAGGCCGGACGCGGTGCCGTGGGTCAACGTCACCTACCTCGAGGCGACCGCCGCGTGTGCCGCCGCGGGCAAGCGGCTGTGCACCGAGAGCGAGTGGCAGGGGGTGTGCGAGGGCTCGGGTCAGACCGCCTACCCCTACGGCAACACCTACGACGCCGCGGCGT
>Ga0114931_10002651_pt1 | contig 22739 bp, 18 predicted proteins | sample 2SBtaG_FD_89579 | JGI IMG/M metagenome (GOLD analysis project Ga0114931, IMG submission 89579) | Deep subsurface microbial communities from Kolumbo volcano to uncover new lineages of life (NeLLi) - 2SBTROV14_V59a metaG | ecosystem: Environmental > Aquatic > Marine > Volcanic | place: Kolumbo... | reverse complement strand
GCTTCGGGTGCATAGAAGAATTCAGAATGAATGCGTCTCAGATCCTTCAGGGCGGCGAGGGTGTCCCCTGTAGCCTCGTAGCCGGACGCGCGCCGCAGCAAAAGCCGGGGTAGATAGTCGCTCCTGGCGTGTCTGGCAATGAATTCGGATGCTTTGGTCACCATCAGCGAATCTTCATTCCTAAGTTGCAGGCATTGCAGGAAACCGTCGTAAAGATCGCCACGATGTACGGCTGTTTCGTCTGACAAAATGCTCTCGTAAATTGTCAGGGCTCGTTGCAAAGCAGTCGTATCATCGGGCGCCCGCTCAAGGTTGTTCCGCGCCACCCAACCCAAAACTTGGTTTTTGTAAGTTCCTTGTGGGTATTCCTGCAGCCACCGCTCATAAGCAGCTTCCAGTGTGTTGTTTAGTTGCCCTGTCGATGTGTCAGCCAGCGCTAATCTGACCAACAGGTAATCCGCTTCTTCCCGAGTAGCACCATTTGGCTCGTTCTGGGCGACAAAACCCAGGCTGATGGCAGCACTGTCATAAAGTGCGTGGGAAAGTTGTGTATTCCCCAGGAGCCCCGCTTTCTGTCCGGACCGGAAGTAACTCTTACCCAAATAGGAAAAAACACTACTCCGCAGGGCGCTATCATCTTTTTCCTTGAGCAACTCTTTGAGTTGACCGATCGCCGCCTGGAAAGATTTGAGCTGAAAAGATGTCTTGGCAATGGCAAATTCGGGGTGTTCAGTAGATTTGCTGAGCGTTAAGTAAAGGGATGTCACTTGCTGCAGGCCGTTGTCGGAATCAAGCGGGATGGTGGCCTCGATCACTGCCATTTTATCGCGGACCTCCTCGAAGAAACCCCCACCAGGATAGCGATCCAAATAATTGCGGTACTCCTGCAAGGCTAAATGGTAATCTCCCAGTTTTTCATAGCACTGCGCTATCTGGAACTGCGCCGCATCGATTTCTGCCTGCTTTGGAAAATCCTCGACAACATTTTGGTAAACACGCAGCGCTGCGCTATAGTTGTGCAGAACCGTCTCATAGAGTGACCCTTTCAGCATCATCAGCGCTGCGAGTCGGCCACTCTCAGGATGGCGTCGCTCGTACAGGCGCGTTAAAGTAAGCATTTTTTGGGCGTTACCCTCTGCGAGAAAAACGCGGGCCAACACATAATAAGCGTCACGAATTTCATCGGGTGGTTCGACGTCGCCGCCGACCCTGCTCGTGTCCTGGCCCACCAGTTTCTGCAATACGACGCCGGCTGTGGAATACTCGCCTGCCTTGACCAATCCCACGCCAAGGCGCAAGCGCATTGGAGATGACAATTCGTCCAAACCGGTAGCGGCAGCTTGTCGTAACGCCGGTAGCGCTTCGGCATCCCGACCGAGTTGTTGCAGAATCAGCCCTCTCGTAACCAAAGCCTCTGACCTAGCTCCTGAGCCTTTCGAGACAGCCAGGAATTTGTCCAAATGGGTTAGTGCGCCTGAGAGATCGCCCTGGTCTCGGCGCAGCCGTGCGAGATGAAAGATCGCGTCGACGGCAGAGTCGGTCTGCGGGAATTCGCCCACAATTTGTTCATACAGGCTTTCTGCTGCGCTTATCTGGCCTGTTTTCTCGTAGATTTCGGCTCGCAGTTGATAAACCCGCGGGTCTCTGAGGCCCGGTCCAACGGATTTGAGGGCCAGGTCACTCTGAGCTATTGCTTGCGAATAAGCACCCTGGTCTGCGTAGAGCCCGATAATTTGGAGGTGGGCTTGCAGACGCTCAGGTGAGGTTGGATAATTACTCAGCACCCTGAGATTGGTGGAGAGCGCTTTTTCAAATTGGCCCGCCAAACGATAAGCATCCGCGGACTGTAAGAGCGCGCGGGGTGCAATATCGCTCTCGGGATGAAAATAGGCAGCCCGCCGAAAGAGCTCTGCCGCGGCGGCGTAGTCGTGCTGGTTCAACTGCGATTGGGCCATCAGCATGCGCGCCTTAGGCATCAGGTCCGATTGCGGATAACTGAGCTCCAGTGTCTTGAAAAGCTGAAAGGCCTGTTCGTATTCACCAATTCTAAAATATGCGTCACCAGACAAGAACGCGGCATCATCAGCGTGCGTGTCATTAGGGAATCGGTCAACGAAGGTTCTGAATTCGTTGGCGGCAAGAGAAAAAAGGCTGTCCTCATAAATCTTACTGGCAAAGTTGAATTCTATTTCAGCCGCTGATGTTTGTGCGAACAACGATGATTGTTCGAGGCAGACCAAACAAACAACAAGAAAAACACCTCGTATACTCAGAGCCATTTTGGCGTTATCCTATGATCTCAAGGTTTGCGTATTTGGCCAGCAACTTCTTTTGTCCCACGGTCGCGAAACGAACCGTTACCTTAGTGCCTTCACCCACACCTTGCACCGATGTGATTCTGCCAACCCCAAATTTACCATGTTTTACTTCGCTACCGACATAAAGTTGTTGCGATTCCTGAGAAAAATCCTCGTAGGCCGGCATGCCATCTTGTTTTCTTGAAACCCTCGCTCCTGCCTTGCGTCTTGTGTCTCGCCGACCTGTCGGAGCTTTCAGGGTCTTGTGTTCCACCAGGTGCGGAGCAATTTCACTGATGAATCGGGAGGGTAAGTTCTCGAAGAATTCCCCGAACCTCAGCCGGCGCGAAGCCCACGTCAAACATAGTTTTTCGCGAGCCCGGGTCGCTCCCACATAAAACAGGCGGCGTTCCTCTTCAAGTTCCTCGTTGCTGTTAAAACTTCGCGTCAAAGGAAAAAGTCCTTCTTCGAGCCCTGCCACAAAAACCACGGGGAACTCGAGCCCCTTCGCACTGTGGAGCGTCATCAACGTCACGGCATTAGAGCGGTCATCCCAGCTATCGATGTCCGTTACAAGGGAGATTTCCTCCAGGAAAGTCTCGAGACCGCCGTTCTCCTCCTGCCGATAATTAGCAATAGCGGAGAGTAGCTCAGAAACATTGTCATAGCGCCCCATCGACTCCTCGGTGCCGATCTCCTTAAAAGTCCGCAGCATACCTATTTCTTCAACCACGGTTCGGGCGAGTTCTGCGGGAGATAATTCATCGCGCAGGCCTGAGTACTTGTTGATCAGGTCCGTAAATGCGGCTATGTTTTTCGCGATGCGGGGCGAGATGCCTTCAACTTCGTTGACCCTCTCTCCTGCCCCAAACAAAGACAGCGATTTTGATCGCGCAAACTTCTCTAACTTGGCCACCGAAGCTTCACCGATGCCTCTGAGAGGCACGTTGATTACGCGCTTGAAACTAATGCCGTCCTTGCGGTTGCAAATGAGGCGGAGATAAGACAAGACATCCTTAATCTCCTTTCTTTCGTAAAAGCGAACCCCGCCGACAATGATGTAAGGAATACCATGGCTCGTCAGCGTATCTTCCAAAACGCGCGACTGAGAATTTGTGCGGTACAGCACCACAAAGTCACCAAAATTTCGTCCTTTTTGCGCAAGCTCTTTCTTGATGGCCTGCACGATAAATCGAGCTTCGCCGGTATGGTCGTCCAGGTCGGTGATCGTGACCTTCTCCCCCGCGTTATTGTCGGTCCAAAGACGTTTTTCACGACGCAGTACGTTATGTTGCACAACTGAATTTGCGACTTCGAGTATATTCTTTGTGGATCGGTAGTTTTGTTCCAGGCGAAAAATCTTGCAGTCCGGATAGTCATCTTCTATATTGAGAATATTCGTAATGTCCGCTCCTCGCCAGCGATAAATTGACTGGTCGTCATCTCCAACAACGCAAAGATTCTTGCTCTTGGCGGCCAGTTTTTTCAGCAGAAGGTACTGTGTTTTGTTGGTGTCCTGATATTCGTCGACCAGAATGTGACGGAATTTATCCTGGTAGTAATCAAGCGTTGCGGGACTTTCTTCAAACAGATAAATCGGATTGATGAGCAGGTCATCGAAATCCATCGCATTGTTCGATTTCAGCGACCGCTGGTAGGCAGCGTACACCTGCGCAACTGTTTCTTCGAACGGTTCCTGCGCAACGTTGCGGTACTCTAGCGGGCTGACAAAATTGTTCTTTGCACTCCCGATCGCGGATAAAATTCCTGCGGGCGGGTTTTCTTTTTCCGACAAATTCATCTCCCGCATGACAGACTTCAAAAATCGCATCTGGTCGTCTCTGTCGAAAATCACAAAATTTCGATCATACCCAATTTTCTCAGCCTCTCGACGCAAAATTCTCGCGCAAACAGAATGAAACGTGCCAATCCAAATATCCCGACCCGTCATGCTCGTCAGCGCCAGAATTCGCTCCTTCATTTCGGTAGCAGCTTTGTTCGTGAATGTCACCGCAAGAATTTCCCATGGTTTGACCCCCCCATTAGTGAGCAGGTAGGCGACCCGGTAGGTCAATACGCGTGTTTTGCCGCTACCCGCTCCAGCATGGATTAGCAACGGTCCCTCGATGTGTTGCACAGCGGCAGCTTGCACCGGGTTCAATGAATCGTTCAGGAAAGTTGGGCGCGCTGCGGTTGCTTTAGCCATTTTTTTATCTCATGCTTCCTTGTTTGACTTTTTTTCGGATTCGGTTAAATCTCGCCTTTGCCTTGAGGTGTGCGCCCAGGGTTCGGGAAAATGTGTGCGACCCGTCACCTGTCGCCACAAAATAGAGATAGGGAACATCCGCTGGAAAAATGCTGGCGACGATGGCTGCGCGACCCGGATTGTTGATCGGGCCGGGCGGTAACCCCGGATACTTGTATGTATTATACTTAGAATCGATTTCAAGGTCACGGTTCAGAAGGCGGCGGGGGCGACTTTTCAGAAGGTACTGAATCGTGGGGTCAGCCTGGAGCAGCATTCCTTTTTTTAGCCTGTTGTGATACACGCCTGAAATAATCACCCTTTCTGAATCAACCATCGCCTCTCCTTCGATGATGGAGGCGAGTGTAAGAAGTTCCCGGAAGGAATAGCCCGACCTGCTTGCGGCTTGACGCAAAGAATCGTCAATTTGTCGATTGAATTCCTTTACCATCATGCCGATAATTTGTTCTTCGCTCATCCCCCATCTCAAGCCGTAGGTTTCGGGAAAGAGGAACCCTTCCAGAGAATTCGCCCCGACCCCGAGGGAACGGGCGAAAACACTGTCATGAGATAGTTCGACAAATCGGGTCGAATCAACCTCGATCTGCCGCGCGACGATGCCCGCTATGTCACGCGCGGGCAGGCCTTCCGGAATCGTGACCCATTCTACCTTCGCCTTACCTTGCACCAGTTGTTGCAGGAGTTCATAGCTGGACAAACCGCCTTCGAGCTCATACCGACCAGCCTGAATGCTGCTCTCGACACCAAGAAGTCTTGCTACGACTCTCGGTCGAAAAGTGCTGGATAGCGTGCCCTCCCGATTCATCCTCACCAGGACTGTGCCGAGAGATGACCCGGACAGAATCTCCACCTCGTGAAATGTGTCCTCCCTGCCACTTACGACCGCCGAATTGAACAGCCATGCAATCCACGCAAGCATGGAGACACTTACTGCCAGGAGAATCAAGATTTGCTGCCGATTCATCTGACGAACGGGGGCTGCTCCGATTGCAGACTCGTGTGATAGTCGGCTATGATCTGCGCGTGGTCAAAGGCCAGTTTTTCCGGCAGTTCGTCCTGTGCGAAGCAAGCAGCCTCCCGGGCATCGTCTGCTGCGGTAAGAATGCCGCGGCCAACAGCCGTAAACACGACGCTAACGGTATGCCCTCTGGGGTCTCTTGCGGGATCCGAGTAGACACCAAACAAAGTCGGAGCCACAATCTCCAGCTTCGTTTCCTCCCTGGCTTCGCGAATTGCGGCATCCAGCACTCTTTCGCCATGATCTACAAATCCCCCGGGTAAGGCCCACCCAAATGGTCTATTTTTGCGTTTGATCAAGACGATTCCGCTCTTGTCATCCTGGTTGGCTGAAATGATGATGTCGACCGTGAGCGAAGGACCTTGAATCGTAGACATTTTTATCTGAACATCAAGAATGTGTTGTAGAGCGCGTGCGTGTACACTGTGATACCGAATCCTCTTAACGTGAACAAGATGCAGAGGGCGACGCCCGCCATAAATCGAAAAAGAAAAGTGTCAAGCCTGAATGCTTCCCCGAACCAAAACCAATAGTGAAAAGCGGCGAACAAAAGTGAACTAACGATTGCAGCCATCGCGTAATGCACGCCCGAGTTTGCTCGTTCGATTTTTTTTGCAATCTGAACCAGCCCCGCAAAAACTAGCACGCGAAAAAATAGTTCTTCATAGATGCCTTCTCCCACGTGGGTAATCAGAGTTGCCAGCCGGACTCTTGGTTCGTGGTGTTCGACGCTTAGCAGAACTCGGTCACGCCGCCTACCGCAACGCCGAAAACCGCGGCATACAGGATACTTTCCAGCAACATGTAACCGAAGTAGATCCCGCGAATCTCGGATAACCCTTCCCGGTTCGACGCGAAAACCAGGCTCAGGACGAAAATGCCTAGAACCAGGATAGTTGACCAGTAGCCGGGCAGCGAAAGCGCAACAAACACTCTGGCCAGTAGATCGTCGAGTCCTGTGCGTGCATGTACGCCGGCACGGCCGAAGCGGAAAACCCCATATTCATAAAGCACCCACAACGGAAGGACAAGTAGTGAACCAACGACCAGTCGTCTCGATGCGCGCCAATAGTTATTTTGAAAAAATTGCCCCCTGCGTAAAGTGCCGGCCAGCAGACTGTCCTGTTAATTTGGGTGGTTATTGCTTCCTCTAGCCATTTCCGCCAGCGTGATTACCCGTAGGAAAAATGTACGTCAGGACCCAATGCTGGTAACGGCCACTAATGCTGAACCCCGATCCACAAAGACCCGACTCAAACGGTGTAAAATATATCGATTCGGTTACGGAATGTCAATATTTAACTCCAACCACAGCCTGTTTTCAACCTATTTTTGACTTGACATTCGAGGCAATTATGATAAATTACGCTTGCTTCTAAACTAAATTATTTTAGCAGGTTAAAACGAGAAACACACTATGCTAGCACACGTTTCTTTTGTCCCTACCGGAACCGGGGAAGAACTGAAGGAGTTGCTTGCCCGGGCAGCAAAAATTATCGCCGGGAGTGAACTCGACTATCAACTCACCTCCATGGGAACCATCATTGAGGGAGAATGGGACGAGATTGTGACGATCATCAAAAAGTGTCACGATGAAATTGCTCGTTCAGCGGAACGCATCGTCATGAATGTCGTGATCGACGACCGGCGGGGCCTGAGCCACCGGCTCAAAAACAATGCTCTGGAAATAGAATATGCGATAGGTGAGGAACTTGAAACCAACGGTCTTACCTAAGCACAAACACCTGGCGGTTCCACCCTTCTTCTTTTCATCGCCTCGCCGGGCCGCTTGCTGATGCAGCTGCAAGACAAGATTGCTTTGGTAACCGGCGGGTCGCAGCGGGTTGGCCGGGCTATCAGCATCGGTTTGGCCCAACATGGCGCTAAGGTTGCGCTACATTACCACCACTCGGAAAAGCAGGCCAGAGAAACAGTCCACCATATCGAAGCTGCGGGTGGTGAGGCCTTCCCGATCGCCGGAAATTTCGCCCGGCTTGAAGAGGTCAGAAGGACAGTCAAAAAGTGTGTCGCACACTTTGGTGGGATCGATGTTCTGATCAACAACGCAGCTGTCTATTTCGAAACGCCCTTCGGCAGCACTACGGAAGATGAATGGGAACAGCTCTTTGCCGTCAACCTGAAGGCGCCATTTTTATGTTGCCAGGAAGCTGCTAAGATAATGAGGAAACAACAGTCGGGTAAGATCGTGAACATCTCAGATGTGGCAGGGATTCTGCCGTGGGCAGATCATTTACCGTATTGCGCTACGAAGGCGTCGCTCATTAGCGTTACCAAAGGGCTGGCAAAGGCTCTCGCCCCTCACATACAGGTAAATGCAGTTGCGTCGGGGACAGTCCTTCTGGCAGACGATGCGAGTTCGGAATTTCGTGAAAAAATTGAGAATGGGACGTTATTGAAAAGGATCGGATCCCCGCAGGATATCGTGAACACCGTTCTTTTTCTCCTGACCGGGAGCGACTATGTTACCGGGTCGGTTATCCCGGTTGACGGCGGTAAACTACTTGCCTAACGAGGAAGGAAAACATCAGAAGAACAATGACCGTTTTGGGAACAGTCCAAAGATCCCACCAGTGTGTATGAAAAGCACATTTTCCCCTGGTTTGAATCTCCCTTGTCTGACCTGGTCGACCAGGCCACGCAAGGCCTTGCCCGTATAAACCGGATCCAGGATAATGCCATCCTTCACAGCCACTTGTTTTATCACCTCGATTTCGTTCTGACTGCTCAATCCGTAACCTTTGCCGACATACCCGTCGATGATGCTTATCTCCTTTTTTGTGCTCTTCAAATCTAATGAAAAACGTTTGCACACCTTATCGATTATTTGTGAAATTTTGTTGGTAAAATAAGCTTCATTGTCGCAGACGTTAATGCCGTGAACCGCGACAGGCAAGTCAAACAAATACTTACCCAGCAAGAGTCCTGCATACGTGCCTCCTGAACCGACGGGTACGACAATGTGATGCAGTTTGAGTTGCAATTCCTTGAGCTGTGTGGCTATTTCCTCGGCAGCCTTCACATATCCCAAGACTCCGAATTCGTTGGAGCCGCCCTCCGGAATAACGTAGGCCTTGCCCCCTTTTGACTTAATATCCAAGGCGACCCCTTGCATGATTTCATTCACTTGCATGTATTCCGCAGGTGTCACCTGTTGAATTTCGGCTCCAACCAGCCGACTCAGGAAGAGATTCCCTTCCATCGCAGTGCTCATGCCGTTGCGCAGAACCAGGTGACAACGGAGACCAAGTCGGGCAGCCAGCACCGCGGTCGTTCTAGCATGGTTGGACTGATACCCACCGCAAGTGATCAAATGGCTGCATTTCAGTCTCTGAGCTTCGGCCAAAATGAATTCAAGTTTTCGGACTTTGTTTCCCGTTTCCGCAATGCCGGTGTAATCATCTCGCTTAATATAAATCTCCGGACCTTCGAGACTCGCCGTGAGCCGACTTAATTTTTCGATGGGTGTGGGTAACTGGGCCAACTTGATGACAGGAGGATACGTCAACATCATTTTTTGAATTTCCTTCAAAAGTGCGTCGCTTGGTGAGGCCTAATATAGGCAACATCCCGGCAACTACCAAGGCACGTGTCAAGAATTTATTAACCTCCACCTACATGATAATCGGCTCGGGCGTAAACGAAAGAATGAAAATAATCAGGGCCACAAAGCCAATGAAATAGCGGCCCTGATCCAGCGGCCTTTCATCAAATGTCGGCGGGTGGTTCCTTCCGAACCAGAGCAGCAGCAGTAAGAACAGGAGCCACGGTGGATATCTAAAAACTGCTACCAACCCGAAGCAGACCAGCCCAACAATCGTGATGATCCGGTGGTGTTTACCAAACAAAGCGTAGACCAGATGTCCACCATCGAGTTGTCCAATCGGCATCAAGTTCATCGCGGTAACCAAGAGCCCGGCCCAGCCAGCATAGGCTAGCGGATGCAGTACCAGGTCCTTGTTTTCCAATGTACCGTGCCATGCCCAACTTGAAAGATGCGAAAAAAGGATTGATTCACCGAGGCTAATCAGGCCATCCGTGTTGGCCTTGACGGGTTCCGCAAGGCTCGACCATTTAGCCCCAAAATAGATCGCCGGAATCGTTAAAATGAACCCTGCTATGGGTCCCGCCACCGCCACGTCAAACAGGGCTTTACGACTCGGTATGAACGATTCCATCTTGATGACTGCTCCGAGGGTGCCAAAACCGAACGGAACGAATGGAATAAAAAACGGTAAGGTTGCTCGAATACCATACCTCCGGCACATCAGATAGTGTCCCATTTCATGCGCCGTCAAGATGGAGATGATGCCAAAACTGTACCAGAATCCTGCACGCCAGTCCTGCTGGGGTAGCCAGCCGGCGGCAAAAGTCGTGAAACAGGTGGTGAGAAACAAGACCAGATTGACCTTGGGCCGGTCACTGCGGAGCCGCTCCAAGAACGCAATCCGGCGGGGTTGGGACCTACTCGTAAAGGTGTTGGGTGCGAAGGCGCCTGTATCCCTGGCATTGGACCCGTTTTCGAAAAATCTCATGCCGTACTGAGAGTGACTGTGTTATGTGCGGCAAATGCTGCCTTCGAAGCGCGACTCATTTCAATCCGGCCAAAATCAAATAGACATCATCTTTTATGGGATTCGGACTGAACTCATAGATGCCGTTCATGATAGTTTCAACGATTTCGGACGCCGACAAATAGATACTCGACTTGAAAAAGTTTATGAAGCCGTTGATTCCCAGTTGTTTGCCCTGTGCATCCTCGGCTTCGATGATACCGTCTGTGTACATGAGAATCTTGTCTTCTGCACTCACCATGGCAACGTCCTGCACGAAACGACTTTGCTTACGCTTCTCATAACCGATGATGATGTTTTGAGATTCCAACTTGACGAACTTGTTTTCGCGGCTGCGCCACAAAATGACCGCCGGATGCGCACTGCCAGCATAGGTAAAGGAGCGCTTCCGTAAGTTGAGGACGCCGCTGAACATCGTCAAAAACATCGCCATCCCATCAAAGGAGTCGAAAATGAAGTTGTTCACCGTGTACAGTATAGAAGCCGGGTCGCGCCTTTCCCGCACAAGATGCCTGATTTCACTGCAGATGCGGTTTACCAAAAGCGCTGCTGTAATGCCATGTCCGGTCACATCGACGAGGGTGAGATAAACATTCTCCGAGCCATCATAATATATATCGGCAAAATCCCCGCCGACACCTATCATAGGCAAGTACTTGACACACACATCCAGATCGGGAAGATGCAACGGCTCAGGCACCAGACTCTCTTGAACCTGTTCCGCAAGTTGCAAATCCTTGCTGATCATTTCTTGCTGTTCATGCAGCTCACGCCGCTGTTTTTGAATCTCCACCCGGAAACTTCGTCTCTCCAGCGCTTTTTGCACCTTCAAGCGAAATTCTTCCATATCGATGGGTTTGGTCAGGAATTCGAATGCGCTCAGTTTCATCGCCTCGACAGCGGTCGAGATTGTGCCATGACCAGTCAAAATCAGCACTTCTGTGTTTTCGTCCCGTTCCTTTACGGTTCGAAGCACCTCGAGTCCTCCGACTTCGCCCATGTGCAAGTCTGAGACCACCAGGTCATAGTTACGCTTCCTGACTTCATCCTCGACCAATCTACCATCAGAGAGCGTCTTGACAGAATGCTCATCTTTACGCAACACCTCTGCCAACAAATACGTGATCGATTTTTCGTCATAAACGACGAGAATATTCGCCATGATTCGTCTCTACTCGGGTCAACTTTCGCACGCGTGTTTTGTCTCGAACCGTTGACTTCCCAGGTTCTATGCCCGAAAACCGGTGACACCTACGATAAGCAGGATTAGATCAGAGAGTCCCCAGCGTTTGGGAAGGGTGACAACAGTAGGATGCTGTAGACCAATATTAGTGAAAGCCAACGCAAGAAACAAGAATAAAGGTGCTCATCTTGACGCACCAGTCTGCCTACGCCTTGCCAGGACAAACCGACCGCAGGCCCATGCGATGCAATCATGCACCACGTGTTTGGGATCAGCACAATTTAGGTGAAGTGGAAGCCCGGTTCGTACCCCCGTCTTTTTCTGGTCCGAACCGGAACGCCGTGCAAGCATCGGCTGGAGGTTTGCTATTCAACCTTGAGAGTTACGACCGTTATGTCGTCTGCTTGTGGACAGCCCGACGAGAATTCCCCGACCGCCTGGGTTAGACTTTCCAATAGTTCTGCAGCACTGGCACTCCGATTCTCAAGAACATGTTTTTCGATTCGCGGCTCCCCGAATTCTTCTTCGTCCTGATTCATCGCCTCAGAGACACCGTCTGTGAACATGACGATGCAATCGCCGGATTTTAGCGCTTTCGTTTCTGAGTCGAACGCCACATCTGGCATCATGCCGAGAATCAATCCTCCCTCTTCGAGCGGCTCGAATCGGCCGTCGGCGTGAAATAGGTAGGGGGGATTGTGGCCGGCGTTCACCGACGAGAAACTCTGATCACACACGTTCAGGAGACCCAGGAAAAACGTAATAAATTTATCTGAAGGCGTATTGCGGTAAATGATATTGTTAATGCGCGCTGTAATTTGACTCAGTGTCAGGCCTGTGTCCATCAACGAGTGCAAGCTAGCCTGCAAGTTCGACATCAGAAGAGCCGCTGGTGCGCCTTTGCCTGAAACATCAGCAATGCAGAAGATGTACTCATCATCATTCAGCTTAAAACAATCGTAGTAGTCGCCGCCGACCTGCAGTGAGGGGTGATTGCTACCGGCCACCTGATAGCCCTTTATCGCAGGACACTTTTCCGGCAGCAATTGCCTTTGAATCTCACTGGCAATATGCAACTCCTGTTCAAGTTTTTTCTTCTCAACTTCTTGTTCTATCAACCGTGCCGTCTCGATTGAAATCATGGACCAATTCCCGAGCATTGACAAGAAATCAATCTCGTCGTTGACAAAAGGCGCCTGGGTGATCTTTTCGCCAAGGGCTATGACACCCTTGAACTCGGTCTCGATTCGCATGGGAACTATCACGGCAATGCCGGCCTGAGAAAGCAACGACAGGGCCTCATTCTTTTCCGTACCCTGCAAAATCACAGGTTGTGACAGACCGTAAATCTCGGCGACATGTTGAGGGTCATTGGTTACGCGTGTTACTTCCTCGGGCGAGAGACCTCGATTGAGCGACATCTCAAGCTGCCCATTTTCGGCCAGACAAATCAGACACTTGTTGACCATCAACTCGCCCATAATGGAATAGGCCAGCAGGTTGACCACTTTGTCGGTTCGCAAAGTGGACAGGGTCGAATTGAGCTCCTTTTCGATTTCAGAGAGCGTGTTCAACTCTTGAATCTTTTTTTCCAACTTGCGATTGGTCTCGTGCAGCTCTTTGAAAATGAGGCCATTCTGAACAGCCGTGGCGGCAATATTGCTCAGAGAATGCAGGTAATCCAAATCCGAGTCGGTGAAAGCCCCTCCCAGGCTTTTTTTCCCAAATCCAAGCACACCCAATTCAAGATTGTTATGCAAAATAGGGATCACAATCTCGATCCCGTTCTGGGCGAGCAGGGTGCCCCAATTAGAAGAGGGCAGTTCAGAAATGAGGCATGGGCCCTCAGGCAGATCCTCAATTTGCAGGACGGTTTCGGTTAGAGCCCGATTGATGCCTTTCAGAGTTTCGATACCGAATTTCTTTTGCCCTTTGGCAATGAGGACAACCCCCTTACCTATGAGAAGCTTTCCCATGGGTGTTAGCAGGAGCGTGTCGAGAATGGTTCTTAAATTGAGGGAGGAGTTTAGGGCTTTGCTGAGATCGAAAAGGGCCTGCAGTTCATATTTTTTCAGGTCGCTATCGGCGTCACTCATGGTTGTAACTAGGAGAGGTACTTAACCATCTTAACCTGATTTTTGGTGCCCGGGTTCATTTGGAAGTCAACTTTGTCCATCAACGTCTTGATGAGGCAAATTCCGAGGCCTCCGCGTTTGCCCGTCCGAATAGATTCACTTAAATCAGGTATCTTGATTTTGTCAGGATTGAATCCTTTGCCTTTGTCGGAAACGACAATCGTCAGTTTCGTTTTTTCTATCTTAATTTGAATATCGAGAACTTCATTGCTATTGGAGCCATAGGCGTGTTTGATCACGTTTGTGCACGCTTCATCAACTGCCAGCTCGATCTTGCCTGCCTCCTCGCTACTGAGCCCTACCTGAGCAGCGACCTTACTTACCAAATCTCGAATCAGGGACAAATTATCCGACTGACTTGGCAGTCTCAGCTGGTACATTTTCTTGTTCTTAGGCAAGTCGGCTCACCAACAAGTTAGCCCCTCTATTTCGTATTTCCGCATGAACCTGTCACTCTGATGATTGCCGTCACGCATTATTGAATTTTTCGATTGCCGACTGTTCTTCATCGACTATGTCATACAGGGTTGGGAAACCCAGCAGGTCGAACACACGAAAAATCTTGGGCGTCATATTCGTGAGCTTAATGTCCCCGCCATGGTTACGCACATCTTCTATGAACCCCATGAATACACCCAAACCTGCGCTGCTGATGTAACTCAGATCCCTGAAATTGACCACAATCCGATACTTCTTCTCGTCGACTAATTGTTGAAAGGCGTTCTCGAGCTCAGGAGCTGTATGCGCGTCTAAATAACCTTTCAGAGCCAGAATCGAAATTTCACCATTCTGATTCTTGGTTACGTCAAACCCTTCCATGAACTCCTCCTTTTACAGGTAAAATACACATCGGTTTCATCAATCACGACCGTTCGTTCGATAGTTCAAGACAGAGCAAGAACCCATCATAAATACTATAGGCAAAGGTCGACGCGCAATAATCAGTAGTTGTTGCCTATCCTCTACGCAATTGTTTGCGAAAGGATTCAATCGAACGCGGTCTGATCATATGGCGTCGCTTATGGCTCATTCTGTATGCCGACAGCTATGGGAAATCGAAACTCCCGGACAATTCTCACATCGCTGCCGTCAGAAGCTATTCTCACAACGCGGTTGTTTCTTGTGTCGGCAACCAGGCAACTGCCGTCAAACGAGTTGACGGCGAGGTCCTCGGGTTCATCGAAGCCATCGATTTTGAATAATTGCTCCCCGGTCTTCAGATATTTGGCTACCGATGAGGGCGACCAGTTCAGCACCCAAAACTCGCCGGTACGTTGGTTCACGGCGAGCTTGTAGACGAACCCGGCAGGTGGCGTCACCCTAAATTCCAATTCACCTGCGGTGCTGAGGCGCAAGATCGCTGTGCTGTCCGAAACCCAAACTGCCCCATCATTCGAATCCACATCGAGCCACCGCACCGAACTGATCGTGGGTGACACGTTCAGGCTGCGTGCCCCGTCTATGCTCAACTTTATGACCTGCTGCAGGCCGCGGTCGGCCACCCAGCAAGATCCATCGCGCTGGTCCACGGCAAGGGAACTGGGAATCTCAAAATCTGGGATTCTCAGAACGATGTTGTTATTTTGCCCGTCGATTTTTATCACACTCTTATCGAGGACGTCTCCAACCCATAAATCACCGGTTTCATGGTGCAGAGCCGCATCGCGAGGCCCTTGCAAGTCTACTAGTGGGCCGGATAACTGCCCATCGGGCGTCAGTTTCACTACCTGGCCAAGAACACTCGCGACGAAGTCGATAACCCATGCCTCGCCCGTAATCGGATTGGGTTCGATGTCAAGCGCGGTGATGAAACCAAAGGTTGTCGCAAGGATGTGTCGCGCGTCATGCGTCAACTTGAACAATTGCTGACTGGCATTGTCGGCAATCCAACTGAAGGTCGGACCTGGCTCAACAAGAACCACATCCGATCGCAGACTCTCAAACTCGTTTCCCTTTGCGGAAATCTGATAGCTGTGTTCGATTCCAAACGCGACCGGTACGTCTGTAAAGCTCGTTACATCCGCCGGAAGCAATGCAAAAGGAACAAATTCATTTTCTGATTCCGTCTTGCGGTACAACTGGATCCCAGTAATATCACTCAAGCCCAGGCGGTCCCACGTCAAAAAAACACTATCAGCACGAGAAACCACCTGCAGACCACTGGGTTTGCCCAAGGTATTGGGATTCTTCGGATCCAGCGGATTGGATCTATCCCTGTCAACACAGCCAATAAACAAAAAAACAAGCAGTAACGGTAGTATCCTTGACAACTCGTTGATCGCTTCTGTGGGGTTGAAAACATGCCCTTTGGAAAAAGCGAAGTTAAGGAATTGTGTTTTGGGAGTCAAGACAAAATGCCGACATGCGAGGCGGGGAACCGCCACTCCCTTACTTAAAGAAGCGGTCGACAAATTTTGCTTTGAGACGCGGGTTTGACGAAACCCTTGCCCTTTTTTCGGTGTTGCCGTTGCGGTGATGATTCTCCGAACGCTTTTTGGATTTGACGTACAGAATTCGATTGTCGATGGCCACCGAAATCTGGTTTGCCATGATTTCCAGAATGCGGATGTCTTCCTGGGTTGGGACATGCCCATCCGCTGGATCGTCGGCCATGAGGAGCCCCACTATTTTACCGTCCTTACTCTTGATAGGGACAAGTAAAAGACCACAAACAGGCCAGCGTCCGTCATTTGTTTCGCTCAGACGGGCGCCATAATATACTCCTTTGAAAGGTTTAAGGACTTCCTCTTCTCTCCGAACAAAGTAGGCGCGCCCACAACTGTAGTCAGCCCTCAGGAGGTCGTTCAACTGATTCAACGGTATGCGCACGTCCGACAGTTGCGACGATTTGATCTTGTCCTTGCAAGCGATGGCCTTAAGCTCTAGATGGCCGGAACGCTTGCTAATTAAACCTAACGCCACAAGATTGAAGTTCAACGAAAACTTGATCGACCATACAACTTCGTTCAACAGATCGTTTAAACTCAAATGCAGTTTAAAAATGTTGCTCGTGACCAGGACCTGCTTCAATCGGCGCGAACGTTTTTCAAGCGTGGAAATCTGGTAGTAGTTCTCAATTGCAAATGAGACGAGCTGCCCAAATATTTCGAAATTGTGAAACGTATCCCGGGTTGGGTAGTGAGAGGTTTCGGGCCTGTCGAGAGAGATGTAGCCAAAGGTTTGTCCGTCCTGGTTGGTGAGATTTGCGAGCACCAGATCCCGGGCATGCCAGTCGCATGACAGTCGCCGCTTCTGTGTCCTGCGTTCCGGAAACTTGGAGTTAAGTGATTCCGCCGGGCTACGATGATCCTGGTTGTGGTAAATGACTTTGACTTTAAAACGATTTCCAAACACGCTGTCAATAACTTCCTGGGGAACCTCGATGCGCTGGCCTTCGCTTACCGGAAAAGAAGAATACCCTACCATTGCTTGCTTAACAAATACCTTCTTACGTTTGTCCAACAGGGCAATCGTGGAACGCTCAAAGCGAAAAACCTGACATACTAACTCCGCAAACCTCTGCAGGAAAACGTTGAGAGGTTCGTCATAACAGGACGTAATGACCTGCGAAATTTGGCGGACCATCTGCAATTGATCTATGCTTTGATTGACGAGGGGTGCGCCGCTGTCGATGCCGGACTTTTCAGAGAGGCGGCCCCGATAACTCACCACATTTTGGTTCTCATCCTTTACCGCTGTCAGGAGTACCTCGAGATAGACGCGGTTGCCATGTTTGTTCACGACTTCAGTCTGAAAGGTCTTACCCGATTTCCCGTTGTTAGCAATGCGCTCAAGCCAGGCATAGAAAGGTCCTTCACGTTCCTCAGGCAGTAAATCGCTGAAACTCAACTCAAGGAGCTCGTCTTCCGAAAAATCGGTGGCGTGTTGAATATCATGGTTAGCCGCCAAAATGCGCCCGCGTCTGTCAAGCAAGAAATAGGGTGCAATGCTCGCCGCCGGTTGCGGCTGAGATACCTCCGCATACGCCTCGACCTCAGGAGCCACTAGGCTACGTTGTTTCAAAAACTTACGCAATGTGAACGGCAGAGCGGTTAAATAGCCACGCACCTTGAGCACGTAATCCGAAGCACCCCGATCGATGGCCTGAATGGCTTTTGCCTCGTCCCCTTCGTCGATCAGGATGATCAATGCGCCGGAAGTTGTTGCCTGAAGCCGGTCGATGATCTCCAACCCCGTGATGTCTCCGAGATCGTAGTCGAACAGAATGAGGTTGTAGGGCCGCGTAGCGGCCTTTTCAATGCAGTCGGCACCGCTGTAGGCGAAATCGACACTGCAATTCTGATAATGGAATTGCAGCATTTTTTTTGAGATTTCCAGGTAGGAACTACTTGCGCCGGCAATAAGCACCGCGAGGTCTGTCATTGGTACTCCATGAAAATGAAATTAGATAGCGCTTTTAGGGCTATCTAATTTCGCAAAATGGTTAGACAAATTCAACTGATTCTTTTTTCTGCGTCCTGCTGGTCAAACATCACCGTTTGTCAAACACTCCCTGCTTGCGGTTCGTCCTGAAAGGTCAGGTTCGGAAGGAATGAAAGCAACTCAAGATCGGCTACAGCCTGGCGATGTACCCGCGAGCTTCGTCCGCAAACTCGCTGTACGGATACTCGGATATAAGCTGATTGAAGGCTTGCCTGGCTTGTTCGCCGGAACCGACTTGCAAGTACGATTTCCCAACAAAAAAGAGAGCGTCATCTTTCTTGAAAGAACGTCGGTATGCAAGCACTTTGCCAAATTCATCAATTGCTTTCGGATATTGATTCATCGAAAAATAACACTGTCCAACCCAGAATTGGCAATTGCTGGCAAGACTGTGCTCTTTGTATTGCGACAGCAACAATCTGAAGAGCGAAATCGCCTCCGAGTAATTCTTGTTGTAATAGTTCGTCAGAGCTTCCTCGTAAATCTGAGAGAATCCGGACATCGACGACCTGCGGGGACGTCGCGTAGCCGGCCTGCCTTCTACCTGCTGTTCGAGGGAGGAGAGGCGTTGCCTGCGACCACTTAAATTGTTGCGAAGGCCTGCTATTTCCTGTTCGCGTGAGTCTACTTTTGAACTCAGTTCATCGATCCTCGACTTCAGCTTAACGTATTCCGCCATGTCTTGCGAGGACGCACTCGGGTCCGTCGCGTTTGTGGTAAAATCCTGATTCCTGCGATTCGATTCGCCGTCAATTTCATAGAGTGGCGCGCGCGCTTCCGCTACCACTTGCGGGGACTGACTCCTACTGCTGCCAAAATTGTAATTAAACCCTGAGCGAAAATTCATGTACGCATCTCGCCACTGCCCCTCCTGGATGACATTGTCGAACGTATCACCAAAGCCGTAGCGATAATCAGCGCCGAGATAGAGGCCGAAGACCGAACTCAATTGATAACGAACACCTAACCCGCCGAGGATCTCCGCATCCCATACGCGCTTTAGCCCGGAATTACGAATTTGATAGTTGAGGGCGCCGAACCCAACCGTAAAGTAAGGACTGAAATTGCTATTCGGCATTACGTCAATGTTGCTCTTGATGTCCCAATTGAGCATGTCTGTTATGCTTCCCGGTAGATTTTTTGTAAAAGCGTAACGTAACTGCTGGTAGCCGAACGTCACTCCCACATCAGCAAAGGGCAGGACCCGATAAGTAAAAACACCCTCCGTGCCAAACCCGAAGCTCTGTCTACCGCCCTTGCCCGCGCGGTCACCCAAGATTCGGGTGGCTCCCGTGTTCAACCCAACACCAAATTTCTTACGGTCTTGTTGGCCGTAAACCATGGATGATGTGATCACCATCAGGCAAACGAGGATCATGGTAACTTGCTTCTTCATTGCAAAGCTCCTGTCAGGGAAATGATTAATTGAGACTAAATCCTGTTCAAACAGATCGTTAATTGCCAAGCTGATTGAAGTACGTTCGCAACTCAAGCGGCATGACGTCGTCAAATGTTACATGACTCTCGGCATGCGCATTATACGCGTCAATCAACTCCTTCAATCTGTTACCATACTCAAAAATATCCAATTTGCGTAAGGGACCGTTGACAGCGGCACGAATTTGTAAAATCGTGTTTCCAATTTGTTCGAAGTAATACGAGGTCATCGACTGGTCAATCAAGCTGCGCACGGAACTTCTAACTTCCCTTTCTTTCTCCTTCAAGCTTTTGACGGTGTTCTTGAGGTGGAATTGATTGAGATCCTTGACGAGTCGACTATTTATTCCAACATAGTTCAGCAACGCTGGACATTTCCGGTAATAAGCCGTTTTCAGTGCAATATTTGTGAGCAAGTATTGTTCCACCACCACCCTTTCGCCGAAGGATAGCTCCCTGTGTGAGTGGTAATTGATAGCGTTGCCCTCTTCCTCGTAGCGGACCTGAATCATCAAATCAGAAGAAGAAAAATATAGCAGCTCTGTCATGCTTTGCCCCGGATGCCTAACAATGATGAAAGAATGGTAACTTTTGAGTTAGCTGCACTTTCAAACATTGTGCCAGCATCCCACGACCAGGGACTGGGCTATATTGTCCTCTAAGCCTAATATTTACAACTAAAACCAGCCTCCTCTGTTCCCAAGCATTCGCACGCGGGAATGTACTGGTGCGATCCAGTTTCCCTGCCTTGATACAATTTATTCTACATCTTTGACCAATGCGTTGGCGATGACGCCGTCAACGTCTTTGACGAAAGTGAATGCTAGTTCCTCACGAACCGTTTCCGGAATGTCGTCATAATCAGTACGATTTTTTTCCGGAAGGAGGACCCGCTTGATACCGGCCCGATGGGCTGCGAGCACCTTTTCCTTAATCCCTCCGACTGGCAGAACCAAACCGCGCAGGGTGATCTCACCTGTCATCGCGATGTCATTTCTTACGCGTCGATTCGTCAATAATGAATAGAGGGCAGCAAACAGTGTCACGCCGGCGGACGGTCCATCTTTGGGAATGGCTCCTGCCGGAACGTGGATGTGCAGGTCTTGTTTCTTGAATTGGTCGTTAGCAATCTTGAGTTCGCTTGCCTTGGAACGCAAATAGGTCAGCGCCGCCTTGGCTGACTCTTTCATCACATCCCCCAATGACCCGGTTAACGTGAGTTGGCCGGTTCCGGGCATTTTGCTCGCTTCCACAAAAAGAATATCACCTCCGACAGGGGTCCACGCCAATCCTGTCGCCACTCCGGACTTCGAGGTCCGTTCGGCCACGTCAGAAAAAAATTTGATGGAACCGAGGTATGTGTTCAAATCATTTCCAGAAATCACTTTGTCGCCTTTGCTTCCCTCTACCACCTCACGTGCGACGCCGCGGCAAACGGAAGCAATCTCGCGTTCAAGATTTCGGACCCCAGCTTCCTTCGTGTATGAATTGATGATCCCTTTGATAGCGCTGTCTTCAAACGCGACCTGGTTTTTCTTCAAACCATGCTCTGCCTGCTGCTTTGGGATGAGATATCTTTTTGCGATGTGTAACTTTTCCTGTTCGGTATAACCCGGAAGTGGTATGATTTCCATTCGGTCGCGCAGGGCGGGAATAATCGGATCGGCTAAGTTAGCCGTGGCGATGAACATGACCTTTGAAAGGTCGAATGGCACCTCCAGATAGTGATCGGAAAAATCAAAATTCTGTTCGGGATCCAGAACCTCGAGCAAAGCCGATGACGGGTCGCCGCGAAAATCCTGACCTACCTTGTCGATCTCATCCAACATGAATACCGGGTTATTGGAACCGACCTTCTTCAGGCCCTGCACAATCCGCCCGGGCAATGCCCCGATGTACGTCCTCCTGTGCCCTCTGATCTCAGCTTCATCGCGCACGCCACCCAGGGACATGCGCATAAACTTTCTTCCCAGCGCCCGCGCTATCGATTTGCCGAGCGATGTTTTGCCTACACCTGGAGGCCCAACGAAACAGAGAATGGGCCCGCGCATGTCCTTCTTGAGCTTCCGAACCGCCAGATACTCCAGAATTCTTTTTTTGATTTTCTCAAGGTCATAATGATCTTCGTCCAGCACCTTGCAGGCCGCGTCGATATCGAGATTGTCTGCAGTGCTCTTGTTCCATGGTAGTTCGATGAGCCAATCAAGATAGGTGCGGGATACGGTATATTCTGCCGCCGCTGGCGGCATTTTCCCAAGTCGGTCCAACTCCTTCAAAGCAACCTCATTCGGCTCCTTGGGCATTTTGGCTTTCTTTATTTTCTGGCGCAGCTCTTTTATTTCGGCTGTGCGGTCGTCCTTGCTTTCGCCAAGCTCACGACGGATCGCCTTCAGTTGTTCTCTCAGGTAGTACTCACGCTGTGTCTTGTTGATCTCTCCCTGCACTTCCGATTGAATCTTGCTGCCCAGTTCAAGTATCTGTAGTTCTCTCGTCAAAATGTAGTTGAGCTTTTCGAGACGCTCCTTAATATTGGTAAGTTCGAGAATCGACTGCTTGTCGCTGGTGGCAATATTAAGATTCCAGGCGACAATATCAGCCAGCCGGCCAGGCGAATCCGTGTTGCCGACCAACATCGCGTGCTCCGGCGTAAGATACGGGGCCAAACTAACGATTTGCTCAAACAGGCTCCTGACATTGCCGATCAACGCCTCGATGTTCATGCCTTCCGACGAGACTTCTTTCTGTGTCTGAACCAGAGCCTTGAGGAAAGGAGAGAGCTGCGTAAATTCCAGCACCTTGGCCCTACCCAATCCCTGAACCATGACGCTTTGTGTGCCGTCCGGCATCTTGAACACCTTCATAATGCTTGCCACAGTGCCATGACGATAAAGGTCTTCCGCACGCGGGTCTTCGATTTTGCCGTCCTTCTGAGCAATCAGAGTGACGAGCTTGGTATCAGCAAGCGCCTCCTCGATCAGCATGATCGATTTTTCACGCCCTACTGAGATGGGTATAATTTGCTGGGGAAAAACGACTGTATTTCTGAGCGGCAAGACTGGCAAAACCTGAGGAATATTGAAATCAACACCTTGTTCGTCCGCACTCCCCGACACTTCTTCAGGGGTCAATTCGTTGTCTATTTTTTCCTCGGTCGGGTCACTGGAAACATCCTTTGGGAACATATTTGCGGCCTATTGTTTTGGTTGCCAATTCGTCAATTTACAAAAGATGGTGAGAGAAGCGCAACTTTCATTCCAGTTTTTTAACAAACCCTCTATCTCTCAGTTTTCGCACGAATTACTATCGCTTCAACGTTTGGCTAGGTTACCTGGCATTCAGTTCGTGAGACATGCCGTCAGTCACCGTCT
>Ga0114931_10002650_pt1 | contig 22740 bp, 18 predicted proteins | sample 2SBtaG_FD_89579 | JGI IMG/M metagenome (GOLD analysis project Ga0114931, IMG submission 89579) | Deep subsurface microbial communities from Kolumbo volcano to uncover new lineages of life (NeLLi) - 2SBTROV14_V59a metaG | ecosystem: Environmental > Aquatic > Marine > Volcanic | place: Kolumbo... | reverse complement strand
CTTGATCTGACGCCGATTCATCGTCTGGAGCAGTCCGCCGGTGACCGCGACGATGCCCTTGTTCGGGCTGCGACCCGTGGCGAAGGCGTTCGGGCTGCGCTCGTGGGGTACGAGGTACAGCCGCGGGGTCGGGATCCCGGCGTTCTTCGCGATCTCGGCGAGATCCGCGTGCAACCAGGGGAGCTCGTTGTCGGGCACGGGCACCGCGTGGGTGCTCTTGATCACCAGGGTGTCGGCGAAGAACCAGGTGCCGAAGTTGAGGAGCGTCGCGACGATCAGCATCACGAACATGCCGGCGACCGCCCCGCGCCAGTCGCCGCGTGTCGCCCCACCGCCCGCCACCGCGCCGATGAGCACCATGATGCTGCTCATCGCGCCCAGCAGGAAGGTCGTCTTCAGAAAGTTCCACATGGTCCGGCCCCTCGGGGATCCATTGCCCACCGGACTCGCCCGAGGCAAGCCGGTCGCTACTCGCGCCCGTCCAGGGCGGCGCGGATCTGGGTCGCGAGCTGCGGACCGATGCCCGGTACGCTCGCGAGCTGCTCCGGGGTCGCCTGTACGACCGCTCGGGCCGAGCCGAGGTGCTTCAGGAGCGCCTTGCGGCGGGCCGGGCCCACGCCGGGGATCGCCTCGAGCACGCTGTGCAGGGTGCTCTTGCGGCGGCGCTTTCGGTGGTAGCGGATCGCGTGAGCGTGGACCTCGTCGCGCAGGTGCTGGAGCATCCGCAGACCGGGGTGGTCGGCGCGCAGGCGCAGCGGCTCCTTGCGGTTGGGGAGCACGAGCTTGTCGGTGGCGCTCCGATCGCCGCGGGCGTGCTCGGTGCGGGGCTTGGAGATCCCGATCACCGGCTGGTCGTGCAGCCCGAGGTCCTGCAGGACGGCCATCGCCACCGCGAGCTGCCCCTTGCCGCCGTCGACCACGAGCAGGTCGGGGCGGGTGTCCTCGGCGATCGCGCGCTTCATCCGCCGCTCGATGATCTCGCGCATCGTCGCGTAGTCGTCGGCGCCGAGTACCGTCTTCACCTTGTAGCGACGGTACTCGGCGCGGTCGGGCTGGCCTTCGATGAACACGCTCATCGCGGCGACCGGGTCGGTCCCCTGGAGGTTGGAGTTGTCGAAGCACTCGATGCGGTGCGGCGGGCCGGGCAGGTCGAGGACCTCGGCGAGGGACTCCAGCGCGCGGCGACGGCGGGTCGCCTCGTCCTCCTGCTGCAGGAAGTGCACGCGGGCGTTCTGCTGGGCGAGCTGCACGAGGCGGGCCTTCCGGCCGCGCTGGGGCTCGTGCACGGTCACCTTGGTCCCGCGCCGCTCCGAGAGCACCTCGGCCAGCGCCTCGGCGTCGGTGGGGAGCGCCGGGAGCAGGATCTCCGGGGGGATGAAGGTGCCCTGGGCGTAGGCCTCGTTGAGCAGCGAGGAGATCACCTCGACATCGTCGCCCGCCAGCCCCTTCAGGGGGGACAGGCGCGGGCCGCCCATCATCCCGCCACGCACCGGGACGATGGCCAGCGAGCCGCGATCGCCCTCCCGGTACAGCCCCCACACGTCGCGGTCGGCCAGGCGCGGGTCGACCACCTTCTGCCGCTCGAGGGTGCGCTCGACCGAGGCGATCAGGTCGCGCACCCGGGCGGCCTCCTCGAAGGCCTCGGCCTCGGCGGCCCGGCCCATCCGGTCGCGGAGCCGGGCGAGGAGCGGCTTGCGGCGGCCCTCCAGGAAGAGGATCGACTCCTCGACCAGCTCGCCGTAGGCCTCGCGATCGACGAGGTCGACACAGGGCGCGGCGCACCGCCCCATCTGGTAGAGCAGGCACGGGCGGCGCCGGCTCCCGAGCACCGCATCGCTGCAGGTCCGCAGCGGGAAGGCCCGGTGGAGCAATGCCTGGGTCTGCCGCGCGCTGGAGGCCGAGTGGTAGGGGCCGAAGTAGCGGGCCCCGTCGTGTTTGATCTGCCGGACGAGCTGGTAGCGCGGCCAGGGCGCCTTCGGGTCGATGCGCAGGTGCAGGAAGTTGCTGTCGTCGCGGAGCTTGACGTTGTACCGGGGCCGGTGCCGCTTGATCAGCGTGTTTTCGAGGAGGAGCGCCTCCTTCTCGCTGTTGACGACGACCACCTCGACGTCCTTTGCGGCCCGCACGAGGTAGGGCACCATGAACCGCTCGTCGTTGCCCTGCAGGTACTGCCTGACCCGCGCCCGCAGGTTCACCGCTTTGCCCACGTAGAGCACCTTGCCGCGGCGGTCCTTGAACAGGTAGACGCCCGGTCCGGTCGGAAGGGTGGCGGCCTTGTCGTGCAGGGTGCTCATCACCCCGAGGCCTAATCACCGCAGGGCGCCCTCCCAAGCCGGAGCTCGGCGAGGGGCGCCTGTTGATCGGCGTGAGGGCTGGGGTTAGGGTCCGGACCCCTCGTCATCGTGCGCAGTGGGGCCACGGGAGAAGTGATGAAGCGCGTGAACACCGCGATCGAGAAGGGTCGGTGCGTCGTCGCCGTCGCCGGGTCGCTCCTCAAGGACGCGAGTCTGATGCTCGCGCTGACGGAGCGATCGGCGCTTCCGTCGATCGCCCTGTCCGGCCCCGCGGTGGCCCCGGTGCAGCCGCCGTCGCCCGACGCCGTGGCGCGCGCGGTGGGACAGCCGGGCGGCGTCCTCGTCCTCGTGGAGCCGGAGCTGGTCGACATGGGCGGGGTCAAGACCCTGACCGACATCGCACGCCGGGCCCCGCACCAGCCCGAGATCGTCGTCGTCTCCAAGGCGTTCAACCCGTTCTTGTTCGGACGCACCTTCGAGGGCTTCAAGGTCACCCACGAGAAGGGCCGCGGGCAGAGGTTCGTCCTCGACCTGCCGATGCCCCCCTCCGAGGAGGCGGTGCCGGCGCCGTCGGTCGAGGTCGTGCGGGCCGCGAAGAAGGGCCCCGAGGGCATGCGCTTCGTGTTCGTCGGTCGTGACGACGAGGTCGCGGCGCTCGCCGGGCTGCTCGGCGAGGGCGGGCCGATCGTGGTCTCGGGCCCGCCGGGTGTCGGGCGCTCGCTGCTCGTCGAGCACGCGGTCGAGGCGGCCGGGCTCGCTCGCCTGCCCGACCTCGCCATCGGCTTCGGGAGCGGCGCGGACACCCTGGCCACCCGCATCGGCGCCGTGGCCGAGGCGGGCGGGAGCGACCTGCTGGTCCAGGCCCTGAGGGACCACGCCAAGCCGGCCCGTGTCGCGGCCGCCGCAGTCGAGGCGCTCCAGGCCGCCGCGGGCACCGAGGGCCAGGTGATGGTGATCCGTCACCTCGACTGGGCGATGGGACGCCAGGCGGACTTCTTCCGCAAGAGCCGCCTGGAGATGCTCCTCGAGGCCCTGCTCACTGCGCAATACCCGCTCCGCCTCGTGTTCGTCAGCGAGCGGCAGCCGACCTTCTACCGCGAGGCCCACAACCAGGCGATCCGCCGCTTCGAGGTGGGCGGCCTGAAGGGGCGGTTCCTGCGCGAGATCTTCGAGGCGTTCCACGCCCCCGAGTTCCCGGCCGAGAAGTTCGGGCCCATCGCCGAGCGCACCCACGGGCACGCGCTGGCGGCGCGTACCTTCGCGGTCTCGGTCCGCGAGCGGGGCGACGGGCTGGAGCGGGTCGACGACCCGAAGTTCCTCGCCGCGAAGTCCCTGGACGACCTCAAGCCCCTGGAGAAGGAGCTGGGCAAGCGCGTCGAGAAGGTCAAGGGCGGGCTGCGTCAGGCGCTCGCGACCGCGGCGCACTTCGGCAACCCGGTCAGCGGCAAGCTGCTCGCCGACATGGGCATCTCCCGCAAGGACCGCACCACGCTGATCCACCTCGGGCTGCTCGACGTCGTCGGTACCCAGGAGGGCGCCAAGCGCTACCGGGTGCATCCGCTCGTCCGGCAACACCTCTCCCTGCGCGAGATCTCCGACTTCGACACCCTGCGCAAGGCCGCCGACCTGTGCGGGTCGCGCGCCAGCCGCGCCGAGGGCGTCGAGCGGGTCTACTGGGCGCAGCGCTCCGCGCGCTACGCGGAGCTCGGGCGGGACGGCCGGGGGGGCTATCGCCTCGATCTGCCCGACGACGACGCGTTCCTCGACAGCATCTCGGGGCTGCTCCGCCGCAAGGAGCCGCGCTACGACATCGTCGAGCAGCAGGTGCGGCGGATCCTGAACCGGAACTCGGCCAACGCCGACGCGCACCTGCTGCGGCTGCGCGCCATGTTCCAGGCGCACGCCAAGCAGGAGGCCATTGCCGGGGCCATCGAGCAGGCCATCGAGCAGGCGCCCGTCCCCGAGGTCTACCACCAGGCCGACACCTTATGGCTGCACCGGCGGGCGCGGGTCAAGGCGATCCAGGTGCTGGAGCACGCCGTCGAGGCCCTGCCCGACCACAGTCGGCTGCGCGCGCGACTCGCGGCGCTCCTCATGAAGCAGGGCCGCCGCCCCGAGGCCATCGCCCATCTCCACGCCGCCATGGAGCTGGACCCGCAGCTCCCGGACGCCTACGGCCTGCTCGGCCTCGCCCGGCGCGAGGAGGGCACGGACAAGCTCGACGAGGCCGAGCAGCTCCTGCGCGAGGCGGTACGGCTGGCCCCCGAGGACGGCGCCCAGGTCTCGCGCCTCGCCGGTCTGCTCCTCGAGAAGGCCCGCGTCGTCGAGTTCGAGGAGCGCGACAACCTCCGCGCCGAGGCCCGCGAGATCCTCGAGCGCGTGCTGCGAGGCAAGGACAAGCACCCCGAGATCCAGCTCCTGCTCGCCACCCTGATCCGCGAGGAGGGCGGCGATCCCGACCGCGCGGACTGGATGCTGAACAAGGCCAAGAAGAAGGTCGATCGCGGTGACGAGCGCCGGTTCCGCATCCAGCTCGAGCAGGCGCGCGTGCAGGCGGTTCGGGGCAACCTCGACGCCGCCGAGAAGCGGATCCGCGAGCTGGCCGACAAGGACCCCTCCAACGACCGCGTGTTCGCGGCGCTGGCCGAGGTGCTCGTCGTCCGCAAGCTGTTCATCCCGGCCCACGCCGAGTACATGCGGGCGCGGGAGCGCACGCCGCCGAAAAGCCTCGCGCGCCAGGAGTACGAGACCGAGATCACCCGCCTGCAGGCGCTGATCGAGGCGCAGGCGGCCGGGCTGTACCACGAGGAGGAGCCCGCTGCACCGGCCGAGCCGGAGCTGCACTCGGCCTCCGCCTTCCGGGTGATCCGCCGCCGCAAGGACGAGGAAGCGGGTGAGCAGTCCGAGGAGGCTGCGCCCGTCGCCGCGCCCGCCGCGCCCGCCGCCGAGGAGGCCGCGCCCGCCGCCGAGGAGGCCGCGCCCACCGAGGACGAGGCCGCCGCGCCGACCGGGGAACAGCCCAACGTGAGCTGAGTCGCGGCGATCGAGTACCGCGACGCGGCGGGTCCGGTGCGTTCGGCGGGAGCCGGAGTAGCGAGGGTCGCGGCGATCGCCGGGTTGAAAGGGATGGCCGCGCCCGGGTAAGAGGACGGTGTTGTCAGGAGGTGGCCATGCTCAGGCCGTTGTTCGTGATACTCGGGCTGACGATCGCGTGCAGCGGGCCGAAGGCGGCCGAGCCGGCCGCGGCGCCCGCCCCCGCCCCGGCGGCGACACCTGCCCCGGCGGCACCCGCCCCATCTTCGCAGGAGGGTCAAGTGAAGGATTTCGTCGGAAAGTGGACCTACGCGAAGGACCCGCAGGGCAAGGCCCCCTTCGACTCCCTGTACGAGGGCAGCACCATGGACTTCCGGGCCGACGGGTCCTACGTGACCCAGCTCGGCGGTGGCGAGATGAAGATGGAAGGCAAGTGGACGGTCCGCTCGAGCACCGACGACGAGACGATCCTCGACATCGTGTACTCGCCCGAGCGAAAGACCGTCTACCACGTCGTTCCGCGCAAGAAGGACGGCAAGGTGACCGGGCTGCTGATCTACGAGGGCGAGGACAAGTCGATCCCGCCGCGCTGGGTCGTGCCGGCTTCGTGAGCGAACCGCCCAGCGGTCGGCTATACTCGGCTTCCATGCGGCTCCCCTCGCCGTAGCCGGAGTAGGATCCATGGTCGCCCACAGCCCCCTGCACAGATCCCGGCGAGCGGAATTACCGCACCGGGCTCCTGCCTCGGGTGCGGACGCGCAAGCGTTGATTCGGGTACGGATGGCAGATCCGGGCTTTCGGGAGGTAGAGGTCGATCAGGCGGGCGGCGCGCTCCCAGCTCGTCCGGTCGTTCTGGCTACGGCGCCGAAGCGCACGGTGCCCGAGTCGTCCGATGGCGAACCGAAACGCCGTGATCCGGGGCCCGTTTCCGGGCACTCCGAAGTAGCGGACATGTCCGCGCACGACGGCTGCGAGCCACTTGCCGATCTCCGGGATGGGCCGGTGCCAGCGCTTCCGCAGGGTGGCTTCCACCTCTGCGAGCACGCGCTGGAACCGCCTCCTCATCGTCTTTCGCGTCACCTTGAACCATCCCTTCCGGGTCTTCCCGCAGATGTGCGTGAAGCCCCGGAAGTCGAAGGTCTCGGGCTTCCCCTCGCCTCGGCGCTCCCGGTCCTTCCGCGCGAAGCGGCCGAACTCGATGAGACGCGTCTTCTCGGGGTGGAGCGTCAGGTCGAACTGCGCGAATCGTTCGCGCAGTGCGGCCAGGAACCGCTCCGCGTCGGCTCGATGCTGGAACCCGACGATGAAGTCATCGGCGAAGCGAACGACGATCATGTCTCCGCTCGCGTGCCGACCCCTCCACTGCTGGGCCCACAGGTCCAGGACGTAGTGCAGGTAGATGTTCGCAAGGAGGGGACTGATGCTCCCTCCCTGCGGCGTCCCCCGCTCGCTGACCGTCCGGACCCCGTCCTCGACCACACCCGCCGTCAGCCACTTTCGGATCAGGCGGGTGATCCTCTCGTCTCCGATCCGGTGCTCGACAAAGCGCAGCAGCCAGTCGTGGTTCAGTGTGTCGAAGAACCCCTGGATGTCTGCGTCGAGCACCCAGTTCACCTTCCTCTTCTCGAGCCCGACCGTTACGGCGTCCAGCGCATTGTGCTGGGACCGTCCCGGTCGGAACCCGTAGGAGAAGCCGAGAAAGTCGACCTCGTAGATCGCGTTCATCACCTCGACGAGGGCGCGCTGGACGATCTTGTCTTCCAGCGAGGGAACTCCCAGCGGCCGTTGTCGGCCGTCCGCCTTGGGGATGAACACTCTCCGGACCGCACTCGCTCGGTACCCTCCGCGCTTCAGCCGGGCGGACAGGTCCTGGAGGTTTTCCTCCAGGGCCTCCCCATACGACTGCCACGTCACGCCATCGATTCCCGGAGCCGCGCGCCGGTCCAGGGACCCGTACGCGAACGCCAGGGTGTCGGTGTTGTAGACGTGGTGCACAAGGGCGGTAAACCGCTGCTTTCCGTCTCTCTTCGCTGCTTCGCGTACGCGTGCCAGCCGCTGGTTCATCCGTTCCCGACTCAGAGTCCGGTGAATGCCGGCTTCGCCCGCGTTCCCCTTTGCCAGGGCCCTTTCCTCCATCCCCTCCGCAGCCGTTCCCACGGCGTTGTTCGAGGACTTCTCTGGTACTACGGCCCTGTCCGGCTTCTCACGACCGTTCATCGTCGCTGTACTCCTTTGGATTTTCGACGCGGACTGCGGGCACCCCCGCAGCCGGTCGTGAGATCTCCCGGTTCCCGTGCAAGAAGCGTCCACGCGTGCGTGGGGTCTCTGACCGCGCGGAGTCCGGGCGTTCCTGACCATGACGGCCCGCCCGGTGTTGCCTTCCGCCTACCTCCACGGCGTCGGCACTCCGGAGTGAAACATGGATTTCGCGGCTCAATACCCAGCCCGCGCTTTCCCCTGTCAACGCTTCGACACGCACCTCGCGGTGCGCCCCGCATGACTCGGGGCCAGCGTGGTGGGCTCTACCTTCGCTGTGAGACTCTTTCATTCTCTACTTCTTGCCGGTTTTGACCGGCGCAGGGAGGTCCATATGCCCGGTGTCTGCCGACAACCGCCTGCCTCGTCTTCTGCCCCCGCGTCCTCGCCGTCGCGGTCGTCCTCGGCGATGAGCAGCGGCAGCTTCGACGAAGAAGCGGGGATGTGTTTGGACGAGAGCGGTGGTGGCTCCGGTCAGGGCGTCAGCGTCCAGAGCAGCGACCTCACCGACCGCGGCGGCGAGATCCGCGAGCACACCGAGGACATGGGCCAGGTGCACGACCTCGGCGGCGGGTTCTGCCAGAACGCCGGCAACCTGGTCGACTTCCTCGTGCCCAACGAGGGCGACAAGGGCAAGCTGCAGGTCAACGTCAACGTGCCGGTCGACCAGAGCGGCACGGTGCGGATCAGCTTCGAGTTCATCGCCGAGGTCGAGCGCGACGAGCACGGGGTGAAGGGCCGCATCCAGGTGGGTGGTGGGGTCACCGCCCAGACCCACATCGACGCCTACTTCTTCACCGTGGACGCCTTCGCCCGCGCGATGGTCTTCGGGTACGTCGAGTCCTACGGCGAAAACGGCACCCAGATGTTCCAGCTCATGAGCCTGGGGCTGCAGCAGCGCGTGAACAGCGTCAGCTCCCGGGTCGCCGACGCCGTGTGGGATCGCGACTACATCGACAGCACGATCCAGAACATGGACGACGACGACTACGTCGAGTCCGGGCTGGGCGCGGAGCTCACCGCGGGCGTCAGCGCGCACGCGGGCGACGAGGGCGGCGGCGCCGGTGCCGGCGTCGGCGCGTCGACGGGCACCCGGCTGTCCTCCAACGGGCACGGTGGCCTCAACCAGACCTCGGTGAGCCAGGTGTCGGGGCAGCTCCAGGGCGAGGCGGATCCCTTCGGGCTCGACGGCAAGCTCACCGGCAAGTGGGAAGAAGGCCAGTTCCACGCCCTCGAGGGCGAGTTGTCCGGCCAGGCGATGATGGACGCTGGCGACCTGAGCGAGGTGATCGTCGGCGGCCGCTGGCTGTCCGGCATGATCAGCAACCTCGCGAGCATCATCGGCGGTGGCGCCGGGCTGCTCGACGACCAGAACGCGGCTCGCCGGGTCGGCGGGCTCGCGGCGTTCATCCACCGCTCCTCGGGGATCGGCGTGATGGCCGAGGCCGCCTCGTCGCGGGCCATCTCGCAGCTCGAGGGCATGGGCGTAAAGCTGGGCCACAAGCTCTCGGTCAAGGGCACGTGGGAAGAGGGCAAGGGCTTCGGCCTCGAGATCAACCTCGAGCGCGTGAGCCAGATCGAGTTCGGCGAGAACCCCCGCGCGATGGTCTACGTGCTGGTCGAGAACGTGCAGCGCGTGTTCCGGATCCACGCTGGCGCCTGAGATGGGAACCGTCGCCGACGAGGTGATCCGAATCGCGCCCGCGCTGCAGCTCCACGCCCCGGGCGGCGAGGAGCTGCAGGTGCGCGAGGTCCGCGCACGCATCGTCTACGACGGCGGGGCCCTGCGCGACGTGCAGCTATGGTTCGACGTGACCCCCGAGGACTGGGCGCGGATCGACGCGGGCCACTGGTTCCACCTCGATCCCGAGGTGCGCGGCCCCTGCTTCGCGGGCGGGTTCCACGACCGGGCGCCGATCACCATCGAGGCTCGACTGGGCACCGACCAGACCACCCTGATCAGCCTCGTCGGCGAGGGGATCTGGGAGATCGGCGCCGTGCTCTACGGCGGGGAGCTCCACCCGGCCGTGCACCAGACCGAGTCGTGGTACGCGCTGGTGGTCAAGCAGCCGCGCGGCCCGGTCTCGACGGGCTTCATGACCACCTACGGCGGGTGGAAGCCACCCTCAGCGGCGGTCGACCCGGACGCCGGCGACGCCGCCTGAGTAGGGAAGCGCGCCCTCGAAGGGCCCGCGCTCCTCGCCGGCCATGTCGACGTACAGGGTCTCGAGGTGCGCGCCCTGCCGGGTGACGATCGCCTCCCCCTCGGAGACGCCCGCCTCGACGGAGCGGTAGGCCGGCTGGACCACCCAGGTGCCCTGCTTGTCGATGAACCCCCACACCTTGTCCTTCTCGGCGCCTGCGTAGCCCTCCGAGAAGGGCTGGACGTTCTCGAAGGGGCCGGGGATCACCGTCGCGCCGGAGCGGTCGACGAAGGACCAGCCCGAAGGGCCCCGCACCGCGGCGAGCCCCTCGGAGAAGGCGCACGCGTCGGACCACGGGCCCTAGAGCACGGTCGCGCCGGTGCGATCGACGAAGGACCACCGGTCGCCGGTGGCCACCGGCGCGAGGCCGCCGACGAAGTCGCCCGCGCGGTCGTAGGTGGGTGGGATCACCGGGTGGCCCTGCAGGTCCACGAAGCCCCACTTGTCCTGGATCTCGACCGCGACGAGGCCCTCGGAGGCGTCGCGGGCGTCCACCATCCGGTTGGGGGCCTTGCGGTCCTGCACGGGCGCGATCACCCAGTGTCCGTCCGGGTCGAGGAGGCCCGCCGTGAGCTCGGGCACCGCCGAGGTGATCCGCGAGGTACGCAGCCCGATGGAGACCCGGACGACCGCGAGGCCCTCCGAGAAGCCCCAGGTGTCGTACAGGGTGGGGTCGATCACCCACGCGCCGCTGCGGTCGATGTAGCCCCAGCGCACGTTGTCCGGGTCGCGCACCGCCGCCCGGTCGGGGGCGAGGAAGTCGCGGGCGTCCTTGAAGGCGGGGGCGACGACCATCGTGCCCTTCGCGTCGACGAAGCCCCAGCGGTCGCCCTGCCGTACGGCGGCGAGCCCGTTGTGGAAGGCGCGCATCTCGTCGAACTGTGCGTCGGTGACGCGGTCGCCCTCGGCGTCGACGATCTCCCAGGCGTAGCGGTCCTCGTCCAGGCGCTTGATCACGTTCCCCGCGAGGATCAGCCCCACGAAGCCGACCAGCACGATCGCCATCGCTGCCGCAAGGAAGTAGGCCACCAGGTTCCTCGTGTGCACGGCCGCACCATACCGTGCCGCAGCGCCGCGGGTCAGGGGCGGATCTTCACGACCAGCGCCACGTCGGGCCACGCCCGGTCGGTGTCCAGGGCGAGGTCGACGCCCAGGGTCACGCACCCGGACGGGTGGGTCCAGGACAAGCCGGCGCCCCGGTGGAGCCAGGTGAGGTGGGCCAGGGCGGCGCGGACCGAGGCGTGGACCTCCCAGTCCCGCGCCGGTCCGGGCAGGCGGGTGCGGAGCCGTCCCCACACCTGGTGCAGGGCGATCCCGGTCGCGCCCGGCTCGTAGAGCGCGGCGCTCGGGGCGTACAGCCAGCCGCCGGCCGCGCCGAAGTCCGTGCCGTCCCAGGCCAGCCCGATCGTGCCGGTGCCTGCGGTCGGCTCGTCCACGGGGGCGTCGACCTGGGCCCAGCCCTCCCAGGCGCCGGCGTGGACGTCGGCATCGAGCCGCGCGCGGGCGCCCATGGGGGTGATCGGCACCGCGGCGCGGGCCTCGATCCATCGGTCGCGCAGGGTGCGGCGCCACAGCACCGAGGGCACGACTTCCCACGGAGGCGGCGCGGTCCCGAGGGCCGGGCGACCCCAGGCCCGCGCCACGGCGACGTCCACGGTCGGCTCCAGGCGCTCGAGGCCCCGCCCGGCGTAGCGCCAGGCCGGCAGTCGCGCCTGCACCCGGGCGAGCGCCCAGCCGGACGGGACGCCCCCGAGCGCGGTGGCCTCGCCCTCCACGCCGGCGTCCGCCATCAGCACGCCGAGCCGCGTGGGCCGCTCCGCGGTGACGTGCGCCCGCGCGACCAGCGGCTGGGGGCCGTCGGCCTCGATCGGGTCGGTCCAGCCGAAGCCGAGGACCGCACCACCGAGCACCCCCGCGCCGAGATCGGTGACCGGCTGGCGCCAGGCGAGGTCCACCTGCGCTACGGTGCCGCTATCCCACGCGCGCAGGGCCTCGGCGTCCGCCTCGAACCGCCCCGCCCCGAGCAGCGCGCGGGCATGGTCGAAGGGCTGGCCGCGGTCGAGGAGCGCGTCGCCGTAGTCCTGCCAGTAGGCGGGATCACCCGCCCACCGCCCGTCCGTGGCGACGAGGAGCGGGCCGCGCGCGAGCGCCTGGTCCCAGGTGCCGAAGCCTCGGACGGTGCCGGTCTGCCCGTCCCACCCCGCTGCGCCGCGCGCCACGCCCTTCCCGCCCCGGGCCGCCCACCGCACGGTGCCGAGCAGCCGCGCGGAGCGGGCGGTGCGCACCTCGGGGGTCAGGGTGAGGTCCGCGCCGCGCCCCAGGGTCAGGTACAGCGGCTCGGCCAGGCGCAGCCCGTCCACGCCGAAGCCGATCCGCGGCAGGAGGAATCCCGAGTGGCGCGCCAGGGGGAACGTTGTACGTGGAACGGGGAGCACGCGCACTCCGAAGACCCGCACCCAGCCACCCCGCAGGGTCACTTTCTCGCCCGGCACGATGGTCGCCTCGGCCGCGGAGAGCGACCACGGGGGGTGCGCGCACGCGCAGGCGGTCCAGGTGACCCCGGTGCCCTGCCAGGCGCCGTCGCGCAGGGTGAGCGTGTCCGCGGAGATCCACAGCCCGTCCGACCGGACCCGGACCGTGCTCCGCGCCTGCACCGTGCCCTCGTCGAGGACCAGGTGATCGGCTTGCAGGGTCGTGTCCTGGGCGAGCGCGACCCGCCCGAGGGCGAGCAGCCCGAGGAGGATCAGTCGTGGGCCCAGCGGATCGCGGCCCCGGTGTAGAACCGGTGCTCGTCCTCCGGGGGCGGGGTCTGCTGCAGGGTGGTGGGAGAGGGCCAAAGCACGCTGCCGTACCCCGCGTCGGGCAGCAAGCGCCACACGGTGCGGAACCACCCACCGTTCGCGGTCACGTAGAACTGGTCCTGCTCGCTGTCCATCGCGAAGGCGGCGGGGGTGAAGTCGATCGGCTGGCCGCTCGAGTCCTCCCAGGGCGCGAAGAGCACGAAGGCGCTGCTCGTCGCGTCCCAGCGGAAGACCCCGGTGGTGAAGGTGCCGTCCACGAGCGCGTTGCCGAGGGCGAAGACCCGGCCCTGCTCGTCGGCGGTCGCGTCGGAGAAGGTGGCCATCGGGTGCTGCGGGTCGTCGCGCACGACGAGCGCGTACCCCGCCTCCGCCGACCAGGTCGCCACCCCGCCCGACTGGCCGAGCAGGGTCACCTGCCCGCGCGGATCGGCGGCCACCGCGCTCGCTTGCAGGTCGCCGGTGCCGTCGGTGGCCGGCGGATCCCAGGAGGCGAGCACCGTCGCGGTGCCGTCGCTCCCGATCTGCACCAGCCGGTCGCCGGTGCTCGTGAGCACGCCGGCGGCGGAGGGCGCGGCCCCGTAGAGCGCCATCGGTGCCGGATCGAGGCCGGAGCTCCCCGAGACGCTCCACAGGACGGACGCAGCGCCGGTCTCCGAGACGTGGAACACCGCGAGCGCGTGGCTGTCGACGAGCCACCAGCCGCCGTCCGTGTCGACGGCCATCCACTGGGCCCAGGTGTCCGCCGCGGCGGTGCCCGCCAGATCCCAGTCGTCGGCAAGGTCGCCGAGGAGGTCGACGGCGCGCGCCCGGCTGGCGATGGCGCCCGAGGTGTCGACCTGCACGACCATCACCGCGTCGAAGGTCTCGTCGACCATCCCGTCGCAGTCGTTGTCGATCCCGTCGTTGCGCTCGGCGAGCCCCGGGTTGACCCACGGGTCGCGGTCGTCGCAGTCGCCCGCCTCGACGGTCCAGCCGTCGTGGTCGGCGTCGGTGCCCTGGACGCTCGTGTCCGCCGTGTCGAAGGCGCTCGTGTCCGCCGTGTCGCCGGTGTCCGACGAGCCCGTGTCGCCGGTGTCTTTGGACGACCCGGTGCAGGCGGCGAGGAGCAGGAGGGGGAGCAGGCGCATGAGCAGCACGTTCACAGCCTAGCGTCGGTCCGGCGTGCTCGCTCTGTCGCCGCGATCACAGCTTGACCGGGCCCTCGTCCTTCTTGGGGATGTAGGTGATCAGAAAGCGGAGGTAGCCGAACTTGTCCATCTCGGAGATGCTCATCCAGTCGATGTCGCCTTCCTGGTCGTTGACCTTGAGCTTGCCCAGGGTCCGGTCGACATCGGTGATGCTGACGACGTGCTTCTTCTTCTCGACGGTGACCGCGTTGCGGCCCTCCAACGCGGAGGCCACCTTCTCGAAGGCCACCTTCGGATCGCCGTCGAGGGGTACCGTCTCGGGGCGGCGCGCCAGGAGGCGGACTGCGGTGTTCTGGCCGTAGCCGCCCTCGTCGATCTTGTCGTACCCGCCGCGGGACTTCGCGTAGGCCTTCTCGATGATCGGGGCCCAGATGTTCTCGGTCTCCTTGGGCTTGGCGAAGACCATCTCGTTCGTGAGCTTGTCCACGGGGAGCTTGTGGTCGACCGCGATCCACTGGGGCTGGGGATTCTTGCCGGCGGTGTAGATCCGCACCCGGAACTTGTCGTCGTCGTCTACCTGGATCATGTCCTTGATGTAGTCGGGGGAGTTGGCGACGATCGCGGCCACGGTGGCCAGGAAGAAGCAGTCGCCGAGCTCGCCCTGGCGAACGTCGGAGACCTGCGGGCCGTGCTCGTCCCACAGGGGCTGGTCGATTCGCGACATCTTGGTGTCGACGCCGTCGACGTCGACGGAGGGCTGCTCGCGGTATTTCGAGGTGTCGGGCCGGGGGCCCGGGGTGTTCCAGGAGCCGGTCTTCGGCTTCTTGCTCTTCTTCTCGACGAGCGGCTCGGGCAGCGCCTCGGGGGGCAGCGGGATGTCGAAGGGGTCGAGGTCGTCGAGCTGCTCGAGGTCCTTGACATCGCGGACCGAGCGCACCTCCTTGGTGGGTGCCTTCTTCTTCTTCGCGAGCGGATCGATCAGCGGGTCCGTCAGATCGTCGCCCTGGATCGTCCAGTTGCCCCGGCTCCGGCCGGTGTGCTGGCCGAGGTCGACCATCCCGTTCTTGTCCTGCCGGGGCTTGGTGGTCACGTGCTGGCCGAGATCCACCATTCCGTTCTCGTCCGGCTGCGGACCCAGCTTCTTCTTCCAGTACGGCATGCACCCACCCCCACGCTGCGAGCCCAGGATATCCCACGGTGCCCCGTCGGGTCGAAGCGGGTAGCTTGGGGGCATGCCGACCCAGTGGCCTCCGACCCAGTACGAAGCCGGTACGATCCGGCAGACCCGCCCCTTCCACCTCGTCGCCAAGCACGAGCCGACCGGCGACCAGCCCCAGGCGATCGAGAAGCTGGTCGATGGGCTTCGAGCCCACGTCCCGCACCAGGTGCTCCTCGGGATCACCGGCTCGCGCAAGACCTTCACCGTCGCGAACGTGATCCAGCGGGTGAACCGGCCGACGCTGGTGCTCGCGCCGAACAAGACGCTGGCCGCGCAGCTATACGGCGAGTTCAAGTCGTTGTTCCAGGATAATGCCGTCGAGTACTTCGTCAGCTACTACGACTACTACCAACCCGAGGCCTACGTCCCGAGCAGCGACACCTACATCGAGAAGGACAGCCTGATCAACGAGCAGATCGATCGGCTGCGCCACGCCGCCACCAAGTCGCTGCTCGAGCGGAACGACGTGATCATCGTCGCCTCGGTCTAGTGCATCTACGGCCTGGGCAGCTCCGAGGCCTACGAGGGGATGCTGCTCCACCTGCAGGTGGGCGCCGAGATCGGCCGGCAGGCGATCCTCCGCAAGCTGGTCGAGATCCACTACGAGCGCAACGAGGCCGACTTCCACCGCGGCACCTTCCGGGCCCGCGGCGACGTGATCGACGTGTTCCCCGCCTACGAGGACGATCGCGCGGTGCGGATCGAGCTCTTCGACGACGAGGTCGACGCGATCCACGTCTTCGACCCGCTCCGGGGGCAGCGCCTGTACGATCTCGACAAGCTCGCGGTCTACCCGGCGTCCCACTACGTCACGCCCAAGGAGCGCATGGAGCGGGCGATCCGCGACATCAAGCTCGAGCTGGCCACCCGCCTGGAGGAGCTGGCCCGCGATCAGAAGCTGCTGGAGGCGCAGCGGCTCGAGCAGCGCACGATGTTCGACCTCGAGATGCTGTCCGAGCTGGGCCGGTGCAAGGGCATCGAGAACTACAGCCGTCACCTCTCGGGCCGAGCGCCGGGCGAGCCGCCGCCCACGCTCATCGAGTACTTCCCGAAGGACTGGCTGCTCGTGGTCGACGAGAGCCACGTCGCGATCCCGCAGCTCGGCGGGATGTACCGCGGCGACCGCGCCCGCAAGGAGACCCTGGTCGACTTCGGCTTTCGGCTGCCGAGCGCGCTCGACAACCGGCCCCTGAAGTTCGAGGAGTTCTTCGAGCACGTCCACGAGGCGATCTACGTGTCGGCCACCCCGGGCGACTGGGAGGTCGAGCACGCCAACGGGCACGTCGTCGAGCAGATCATCCGCCCGACGGGGCTGCTGGATCCGACCGTCGAGGTGCGTCCGGCCTCGATCCAGGTGGACGACGCGCTGGACGAGATCCGCCGCCGCGCCGAGGAGGGCACCCGGGTGCTGGTCACCGTGCTCACCAAGCGCATGGCCCAGGAGCTGGCCGACTACTACCGGGAGCTCGGGGTGCGGGTCCGCTACCTGCACAGCGACATCGACACCCTGGAGCGCCACGAGATCCTGCGGCAGCTCCGCCTGGGCGAGTTCGACGTGCTCGTGGGCATCAACCTGCTTCGCGAGGGGCTGGACCTGCCCGAGGTCTCGCTGGTGTGCATCATGGACGCCGACAAGGAGGGGTTCCTGCGCAACGAGCGGAGCCTGATCCAGACCATGGGGCGCGCGGCACGCAACGACCACGGCCACGTGATCCTGTACGCGGACCGGGTCACCGACAACATGAACAAGGCGATGGACGAGACCCGCCGGCGGCGCTCGCTGCAGCAGGCGTACAACGCCGAGCACGGGATCACCCCGCAGACGATCGTGCGCCCCATCGACAACCCGCTCGCCGCGCTGGTGCAGGGCGACTACGTCGAGGTGTCCCTGGAGTCCGAGGAGCGGCCCCCCGAGATCCCCGAGGACATCGACCGCGCGGAGATCCCGCGGCTGGTGCAGCGGCTGCGCAAGGAGATGAAGGCCCATGCCGCCGCGCTCGAGTTCGAGGAGGCGGCGGAGCTGCGCGACCGGATCCGCACCCTGGAGCAGTGGAGCATGCAGCTCGGCTGAATCAGGTGCGGCGCCGTCGCCAGGCGAGCGCCAGTAGCCCGAGCCACGCCAGCCCGTCGGGGGCTCCGCCGGTGCCGTCGCAGCCGCACCCGCCCGAGCGGGCGGCGCCCGTGTCGGCGGTGCCGGTGTCTCCGGTATCGCCCGTGTCGCCCGTGTCGGTGGGCTGCGGGGGCCCGACGACGGTCGCCGCCAGGGTCAGGGTGGTCGACAGCGGATCGGTCGGGTCGTCGTCGGTGACCTTCACGTCGAAGGTCTCCTCGCCGCCCACGTCGCCGGCGCTGTAGACGACCCGGCCGCTGGAGAGGATCTCGACGGTCCCCAGGGTCGGGGCGCGGACCACCTCGAAGCGGTGGCGCTGCCAGGTCTCCGGATCGTCGATGTAGATCGTGGTGTACCCGTTGACCCCGGCCTGCGCGCGGATCGGGTCCGCTGTGGCCGTGGGGGCGTGGTTGTCGCCCGGGACCGCGTCGCAGGTGGGTTCGGGCAGCGTCTCGCCGGACTGCGCCTCGATCCAGTCGAGAATCGCGTCCGGGCGCACGTAGATCCCGCCCGCCGCGCACGGCTGGGTGACGTTGTCGTAGGAGCGCGACGTGGTGCCGACGAGGAAGTCGCCGTCGGGGGTGACGAGGTACAGCGGACCGCCCGAGTCGCCGTAGCAGGCGTCGATCCCGCCACCGCCCGCGCCCAGCTCTCCGCCGGGGCTCACCGCGGGAAAGCAGCCCGAGTCGAGGTCGGAGCAGTCGGCGTCGGTGATCGTGGTGTACGCCTCGTGCAGCTCCGAGGTGTAGTGGTGCCCCCACACGTCGACCGCGCCGTAGCCGACGATGGTGACCGCGGCGCCGTCGGCCAGGTACTTGTCGCGGGCGCAGCCGGTGGCGAGGGTGCGCGGCGGGGTGGTCGCCGCGTGGTCGAGGATCAGTAGCGAGACGTCGTAGTTGCCCCAGGAATCGGGGTACTCGATGGTCTGCGCGACGTCGATCCGCTCGCCACCGGTGGTGTAGTCGGTCGTGTCGAGGATCACCCCGGTGATGTCCCCGGCGCAGTGTCCCGCGGTGAGCACGAGATCGGGGGCGATCAGCACCCCCGAGCACTCGATGTCGCTCGGGTCGTCGTTGTAGACGATCGCGGCGGCGGCGGGCCAGTCCCCGGGCAGGACGACGTGGCCTCCGACGACGCGTTGCGCGCCGGCGTGCGCGAGCGGGAGCGCGAGCAGCAGGGTCAGCATCGATCCTCCGGGACGCACGAGCCTATCTCACCCGATCGGGGGACGCGCGGCGCGCCTCGGATCCGCGAGGGTGGCGATCGATACGACGACGGCCGCGCTGTACTCGGGCGGCCGGGACCTGTTCGACACCGTCGAGGACGCCGCCGCCTACCAGCGGTTCGTGACCGGCCCTGGCGACGCGCGCGGGCCAGGAGCATCCCGGTCATGCCGGGCTCGCCCGGCCGCGCCTCGGTCAGCCACGGGCACAGGATGTGCTCGAGGTCGTGGGGGCCGTACACCGCCTCGTAGGCCGCACGCCGGCGGTGCGCTTCGCCGGCGAGGGTGCTGGCGGGGACGATGCGGGGCCCTGCCTCGAAGCGGGCGTGGACGTGCTGGGTCGGGTCGCTCTGCTGCAGCTCCGGGCCGTGGCTCGCCATCGCCTGGGTGAGGGAGCCGCCGAGCACCGCGAGTCGACCATCCGGCTCGTAGTGGTACAGGAGGGATCCGTTGGCTCCCGCGAGGGACTCGAGTGCCGGCAGGGCGTGTTCGGTCAGCTCTTCGACCGCGACCACCTCGGCGGCGGCGGCGTGCACCTGTCGCGGGCTGGCTCGCATGCGGCGATTCTCCCAGAACTGCGCCATGATTGATCGGCGGAGGATCGCGGAAGCGCGGGGTTCAGGCCTCGGCGGCCCGGGTCGGCACGAGGCGGGCGAGCACGGCCCGCAGCGCCTTGCCGCGGTCGGTCCGGGTGATCGCCTCTAGGAGGTCCGCACGGGCGTCGGGCCGGGCGGCCTCGAAGGACTCGAGCAGCGCCTCGCGGACCTCCTCGCGGTGGGAGAGCGCCCCGATGAGCGCCTCGACGGCGTCCGGGGGGACGGTCTCGACCAGGATCGCGGGGAGCCAGGTGCGGATCTCGTCCGGGTCGCCGTGGTTCACGAGCGCGATGCACTCGAGGTCGGTGAGGCCGGCGTTGCGCAGGCGGGGCAGCAGGCGGGCTCGGAGCGCGGGATCCGAGAGGTCGGCCAGGGACCACGCGGCGCGCAGGAGCGCGTCTTCGACCGAGGCACCCGGCTGGAGCGGATCGGCGGTGAGGAGCAGCCCGGTGTCGAAGGCATCCAGCGCCAGGAACACCAGATCGGCCAGCTCGTGGCCCTCCAGCGCCACCGCGAGACGGGCGGCCTCGGCGAGCGCCGCTGCCTGGTCGCGGCGCTGGAGCAGCGCGGCGACGAGCCCGACTGCGAGCTCCCGCTCGAGCGCGCCGTCCTGCACCATCGCGGCGACCCAGCGGCAGGGGGGCTGGCCGTCGACCACCGCCCCGCCGCCCTCGCACGCGTCGGTGCCGACGTCGGCCAACAGGGTCGGGCCGTCGTTCCAGGTGCGCGATCCCCAGGTCACCGGAAAGGGCATGAGCGGAGCCTACCGCGAAGCGGCGAGGTCGTGCGCGACCCACGGGCGATGGGACGCTGGATCGACCTGGGCGAAGGCCCGCTTGTAGTGGGCGAAGCGCCCGCCCGCGTGGACCGCGTCGAGCACCGCGAGGCCCGCCTCGGGACCCCCCTGGGCGAGCTGGTACTCCGCCCAGGCCCAGCGCGCGGAGGTGGGGCGCACCTCGGCGCGGCCGCGCAGCCCGCGGGTCAGGCGCTTCATCCGGCGCTCGACCGTCTTGATTCCCCCGAAGGGCGTGCCGTCGAGCGGGGTGTTGCGCTTGGCGACGAAGGGGGCGACCCCGAGGGCGACCCGGGCGTGTCGCGCGAGCTCCAGGGTGAACCGGATCAGCTCTTCGACGTCCTCGTCGGTCTCGCCGGGCAGGCCGAGCATCATGTAGACCTTGAACGCCTCGTAGCCGAGGGCTCCCGCCTGGCGCGCGCACTCCACGAGGTGCTCCTCGCGGGTGCCCTTGGAGATCGCCTTGCGCAGGGCCTCGGTCGCGGCGTCGCTCGCCACGGTCAGGGTGCGGGCGCCGCTCCGGCGTAGGAGCGCGGCGATGTCCGGCCTGCGGGCGACCCGGTCGGCGCGGAGCGAGCTGACCCCGACGCCGCGCCCACTGTCCACCAGCGTCCGCAGCAGGTCGACGAGCTTGGGGTGGTCGCTGACCGCCGCGCCCACCAGTCCCACCTTGGGCGCGTCGGGCGGCACCAGGTCGAGGAGCCGGTCGGGACCGACCAGTCGCATCCCGCCGTTGGTGCTGCGGCGCATCACGCAGAAGGAGCACGTGCGGTGGCACCCGCGCTCGGCCTCGACGAGGAACATGTCCGCGAGCTCCGTGTCCGGCGAGCGGATCCGGCTCAGGGCGGGGAGCCGCGCGTCCGAAGCGCGTGCGAGGGGCGGCAGGCGCGCGCCGTCCCGCTCGGGGACGTAGCCGCCGGGCAGCCCGTGCACGGCGTCGAGCCAGCCGTCGCGGGTCGTGGCCTCGAAGGAGGCCATCACCGCGGGGAGGGCGGTGTCTTCAGCCTCGCCGAGGAGCATCGCGTCGACGAAGGGCGCTGCGGGGAGCGGGTTGCTGAAGGTGAGTGGGCCCCCGAGGAGCACCCGCGGATCCCCGGGGCCGCGGTCGGCGCGCAGGGGGGAGATCCCAGCCAGCTCCAGCACCTCGATCAGCCCGGCCAGTTCCATCTCGTAGGCCAGCGACACCGCGATCAGCGGAAAGTGCGACAGGGGCGTCTCGGTCTCGAGCGACAGCGGCGGGCGGCGGGTGGCGCGCCAGGCGGCGACGTCGTCCGGCAGGCAGACCCGCTCGGCGGCGACGCCCCCGTCGCGCAGGAGCCCGAGCACCTGCTGGTAGCCCAGGGAGCTCATCGCGACCCGGTAGGGCGAGGGGTAGAGCATCGCGACTCGCGGATCGCCCGCGGCGAAGGGCGGACCCATCTCGCGTGCGACCCGGTCGCGCTGCACCTCGATCTGGTCCCAGCGGCCCGTCATGGCAGGGGCCTATCACGGGGGGGCGCGCCGAGGGAATGCGCCCGAGCGCCGCAGGGTCCCTCGTGCGCGGGCATTGCCGCGGCCGCCGTGGGTCGGTAGGCTAGGACGCCGCCCCGCCGTGCGCGCAGCCCCGCCTCTCCCTCCCCTCCCGGAAACGCCCCATGCTCGTGCTCTCCGTCCTCGCCGCCGCCGCCTTCGCCCAGGCGGCTCCGTCCTCGCCGGCGCCGCACACCCAGGAGATGACGTGGCAGGTGACCTACCAGGGCAAGCCGGTCGGCGAGCGCACGGTCACGGTGAAGTACGTGCCCGAGAAGCTCGGTATGCGGCGGATCATCGAGAGCGAGACCTCGCTCGACGGCCACCAGGCGGGGCTCCCCTACACCTTCGCCCAGCGGATGACCGCGACCGCCGTGGGGCGCTCGCCCGCCTCCTTCCACTCGGTCGTCGACGACAACGGCACCCCGCGCGAGGTGCAGGGCCGGCTCGTCGGCGGGCAGTGGATGGTCACCCTGGTCGAGAGCGGGCGGTCCAAGACCTGGGAGGTCAACGGCAGCGACATCGATCTGTCCACCGCCGACCTGTTCGACCCGCAGTCCTTCGTGCCGCTGTCGAAGTTCTCCACGGTCAAGGTGCTCTCGGCCGAGACCGGCGACATCTGGACCCAGCCGGTGGGGCGCCTCGGGCCCTCCGAGATCCCCATCGCCGGCAAGAAGATCCCCGTCGAGGGCTGGGCGGTCGAGCCCCCGCAGGGCAAGGCCAGCTTCTGGTACACGACCGACGGCGTGCTCGTCCGCTACGACTACCGCTGGATGGGTCGGATCGTACAGGCCGAGCTGACCGCCCCGCCCCCGCCCGGCGTCGATGACGCGCCGGTCGCCCCATCGGGCGTCCAGGCCGTCCGCGAGACGAACCTGTAGGGTCTACTCCACGTACAGCGCGAGGCTCTCGAGGTACCGCGTCTCCGGGATCCCCGGCACCACCGGGTGATCGGGGGCCTGCTCGCCCCGGCGGACGAGGCGCACCTCGCGCTCCGCCCGGCGAGCGCCCTCGTGCAGGGCGGCTTCGAAGCGGTCCTGTTGCACGTGGAAGCTGCACGAGGACGCGAAGAGCAGCCCGCCCGGCTCGAGCAGGCGCATCGCGAGCGCGTTGACGTCCCGGTAGCCCTTGAGGGCGGCGGTGGCGGCCTTGCGGCTCTTCGCGAAAGCGGGCGGGTCGACGATCACCGCGCCGAAGCGCTGCCCGCTCGCCACGAGGTGCTCGAGCGCGTGCTTGCCCTCGGACTGGAGCACGACGAGCCGGTCCCCGACCCCGTTGAGCGCGCCGTTGCGCTCGGCCTGGGCGCAGGCCTCCTCGGAGCGGTCGACCACGATCGCCTCGGCGGCCCCGCCGCACAGCGCGTGCAGGGCCCACGCCCCGTTGTGGCTGTAGACGTCGAGCACGCGGCGGTCCCCGCACAGGGTGGCGGCGAAGCGCCGGTTGTCGGCCTGGTCGTAGAAGTGCCCCGTCTTCTGGCCGGCGAGCGGGTCCACGAGGAACCGCACCCCGTGCTCCTCGATCTCGACCGTCTCGGGGACGGCGCCGAACCACGGACCCTTGTCCAGCGCGAGGCCCT
>Ga0114931_10002649_pt1 | contig 22744 bp, 16 predicted proteins | sample 2SBtaG_FD_89579 | JGI IMG/M metagenome (GOLD analysis project Ga0114931, IMG submission 89579) | Deep subsurface microbial communities from Kolumbo volcano to uncover new lineages of life (NeLLi) - 2SBTROV14_V59a metaG | ecosystem: Environmental > Aquatic > Marine > Volcanic | place: Kolumbo... | reverse complement strand
GGTCGGCATGGCGGCCTATCCACTGGCAATCCTTATCGCGACACATGCCAAACTGCAGTTTGCTCATCCCCGCTCGCGGCTGATGCCTGGCTTTGCTGCGCCGCATTTGTTTTGGGCCGTGGTTGGCATCCTGCTGGCCGCAGTCGGCCTACCGTTGCTACAGGCCCAATCAACAGCCACCCATCCACTTCCCATCCTCTGTTGGTGTGGCTGCCTGGTCGCGTCGGTAGTTTGGGCATTCCATTACAATTCGCCAACGGCCTCACTCCTTGCTCTGGCGATATTCGGCAGCTTTGCCATGGAAGCGGGCCGCAATTTCTGGGGATTTTCCGCGCCGCAGGCCTCGGATAGCGCCCCCCTTTATCTGTGGCCGATGTTGGCCGTCGCTTGGGGCGCGCTGGCTACTTGGCTGGTGCGGCTCGCGGGCCTGCACGAAGAGATGGACGAATACGAATTCCAACTCCCCCTCTCGAACTGGGATCGGAGCCCACGCAGCGCGCGGCTCGAAGGACGCCGTTTTCGACTGGCCGAGCGGAGCAGGCTGTGGCGGATCTCGCGCTGGTTGGTCGACTGGTGGCATGACCGGATTGCCATTCGCAACCAGCGCGGCACAGCAACCCGCCAGTTTCTTTGGCAGTATGGATTTTCTGCTACGCCCGGCTATATACATGCCGTGTGGGCGGCCGTTTTCATACTTGCCATGGGAATGATCATGGAGGCGTTTGCACAACCACACGCGCACGATGGCGATTTGATGATGATTACCTGTTTTTCATTACTATTACCGACTGTCTTGAACATAGGGTCGCTTGTTCAGCGCTGGCCACGATTAGGTTCCGAGATGCTCTTGCCGCACACACGCGAGCAATGGATCGACGGTTTGCTGCGGGCCCTGGGTCGCGAAACGGCCCTCGGGGCGGCGGCTATGCAGTTGACGCTCGTGCTGATGTGCATGATCTGGTTCCCGGAGCAGGTCACCTTCGGTGCGGTGGTCGGCTATCTACTGTTGGCGTCTAGCATGACCTATCTGAACACGGCCGTCACGACTTGGATCGCCAGCCGTTATCAAGGTCTAATGGGATTTTTCTCCACCTGTGCGCTGTTCCTGCCGTTGCTTGGCGTCTTCAAGCTGTGGCTGGGGTTGCGTCAGAGCAATGGCGACGGGATCTCCGTCTTGTTGGCGGCGCCGATTGCCTGGGCCGGTTGGTGGGCGATGCGCCGCGCCCGACAGCGGTGGCTGGAGGTGGAATTGGGGGGAACCTCGCGGGGATGGTTTTTTCGCGGATGTGGTTGACCGTGGGCGGTAGTAGTGTACGTTTGTTAACGTTTGTATCTTACCGCTCCAGGATGGAGCGGCTATAGCCCGACCATCCTGGTCGGAATACGGTTCACCACAAAAAGAGGGGGAACTTATCATGTCACAACTACTAGGTATCCATTGGATAGTCACGACGCACGGTTCCTGGTTGCACGGCGATCCTCGCGGGAGTTGGCATCTGGGAAAACTCATCGGGCCCGATCCATTTCTCGAGGCGGCCGTTCGTCGGCGGATGACGCACGATGCGGTGGTGCTCTCCGACGATGAATGCGACTTGGTGAGCGAAACGGTACGTGCGATCTGCTCAGAAAGGAAGCACCGGATTCTGGCTCTGGCTGTGCAGCCGACGCACATGCATCTGGTTTTTGCGCCGATGGAGGAGCCGATCAAAATGGTCGTGGCGCGGTTGAAGCGGCGGTCGGCGATCGAGGTGTTGGGGGCGCGGCGCGCGGTTGCCGGCCAGGATGGCCGGGCCATGGTGGGACGTTCGTTGTGGTCGGCGGGGCGGTTTGTCGTGTTGATCGACGATCCGCGGCATTTGGAGAATTCGATTGCGTATGTCCAACGACACGCCGGCGGGATGGCGGTTTGTGGGGATTGATTTTTCGCTCCAGATCCGCTCCAGGATGGAGCGGCTATAGCCCGACCATCCTGGTCGGCATCCTGGTCGGCATACCCGCCCAACTCACAAAAACTTCGCCAGCACCTCATCCGGCGCAGGCTTGTAAGTGCTGGGCTGCATCGAACAACTGGCCCGGCCTTGGCTCAAGCTGCGCATCGCGCTGGAGTAGCCGAAGAGCGTGGCCAGCGGGGCTTCGGCATGGAGCACGGTGCGGTTGCCCCGGTTTTCGGTTTAGTGAATGATTGCGCGACGTTGCTGCAGGTCGCCGACCAAATCGCCGACGTGTTCGTCCGGAGTGCTGATCTCTAGTCGCATGATCGGCTCGAGCAGGACCGTGCCCGCCTCGCGCAGAGCGGTGTCGAATGCCAGACTAGCCGCGGTGCGAAAGGCGATTTCGCTGGAATCGGTCTCGTGCATTTCACCACTGAGTACTTGGACTTTGATTCTCATCAATGGAAAACCTAGCACGCCGCCGCTCTGCCCGGCCGTTTCTAATTCTTCCAACACCACCGCCAGCATTTCGGGCGGCAAACCATGGTCCAACGAGTTGCCGACCACCACGCCGGGCGTGCCCCAGGGTTCCATGCGCAAATGAATTTTCGCGCGATGCTGGACGCCGTTGATGAGCCGGTTGCATTCGCCGGCGACCTCGACAGGGTCGCGAATCGTTTCACGATAGCTCACGCGGGGATGGTGGACTTTGACGTTCAGCTTGAAGTCTCGCTGGAGCCGATGCTGGATCACTTCCAAATGCAACTCGCCCATGCCGCTGATAAGCGTTTGGCCCGTCTCTTCGTTCTCGGCAGCGGTAAACGTGGGATCCTGCTTGCGCAGCATGTTCAGCGCATCGGCCAGTTTTTTCTTGTCGGCGGTGCTCTCCGGCTCGATCGCCATGGAGATGACCGTTTCAGGAAAGTCGATCGATTCGAGCAAGATGGGCGAGCGGGTATCGCAAAGCGTGTCGCCGGTGACCGAATCGCGCAGGCCGATGATGCCAACGATGTCGCCCGCCTGGGCCGACGGTAGCTGCTCATCCTTTTTGCTGGCGTGGATCTGCCACAGTTGGGCCACGTTTTCCTTTTTGTTGCGAGCCGGGTTCAACACGCGGCTGTTGCTCTTGAGTGTGCCCGAGTAAATGCGCACCCAGTAGAGATCGCCTGTCTTGTACGGCAAGATTTTGAACACCAGGGCGCAGAAAGGCTCGTTAGGGTCGGGTTTGCGAACGACTTGAGCCGCTGCGGCGACACGATTGGTTTTGCTTTTGCTCTTGCTTTTGACACCGGTTTTTTCCGTGGGATCTACACCGACAACCGGTGGCATTTCCAACGGGTTGGGAAGGTACGCGGCCACGGCGTCGAGCAACGGCTGCACGCCTATGCCGTGCAGGGCAGAGCCGCATAGCACGGGCTGAATTTGATGGTGGACCGTGGCGCCTCGGATCACGCGGTGAATCAGCTCGGCGGGGATCGGTTCCTCGGCCAATGCCAATTCCATCAGTTCGTCGCTGTAGTGGGTCAACTCGTTGACGAGTTCCTCGCGCCACAGCGCGGCGGAGTCGGCCAAATCGTCAGGGATAGGTTTGGCAACCACCTTGCGGCCTTCCTTGCCATCGGGGAAGGTAAGCATCTGCTCGCCGATTAGGTCGATGACGCCTCGAAAGGGATTGTCGACGTGCGCCGGCCCCAGCCCCACGGGAATTTGCAGCGCGACCGGATTGGCGTCGAGCCGCTCTCGGATCTCGTTGAACACGGCCTCAAAGTCCGCGCCCTCGCGGTCAAGCTTGTTAATGAACGCCAGTCGAGGAACGTGGTACTTGTTCGCCTGCCGCCAAACCGTTTCGCTCTGGGCCTCGACGCCTTCGCGCGCGCTGAAGACGATCACCGCGCCGTCCAGCACGCGCAAGGATCGCTCGACTTCCGCGGTGAAATCGACGTGGCCAGGGGTATCGATCAGGTTGATCTGCACATCGTTCCACGGAAACACGACGCAAGCCGAGTAGATGGTGATGCCCCGCTTGGCCTCTTCGGCGTCGTCGTCGGTCGTGGTGGTGCCGCGATCGACCTCGCCGACACGATGCTTGGCTCCGCTGATGTAGAGCATCTGCTCGGTGACGGTCGTTTTGCCGGCGTCGATGTGGGCAATGATGCCGATATTGCGGAGATGGGAGAGGCTAGCGGGCATGCAATCAGCCGTGGTTTAGCAGCCCGTTGAACAAGTGCCGGGAAAGGGTGAGGTCCCAGCTTTCGGCCCACGATTTACGAAGTGGCGACCCTGCCTCGCCGAAAATTGGACCAGACCCCGACTTCTTCAACAGGCTGTTAGGGGCATTCTCGGTTTTACTGTAGCGGCGGGCAATCAGACAGGGAAGCCCAAGAGGTTGCGGGAAGCGGGGAAGCCCAGGGCTTGCTGCAAACAGCGCACAAAAAAAACCAGGGGCGCGCGGGCTCGTAACCCACTCGTTCCTAGCTCCGTCGGCTACCACCCAAAATGCGCGAACGCCTTGTTCGCATCGGCCATGCGATGCACATTTTCGCGGCGCGTCATGGCGGCGCCTTCGCGGTTGAAGGCGGCCGCGAGTTCGTCGGCCAGTTTTTGAGCCGTGGGGCGGCCTTTCTTGTCCCGAACGGCCATCAGAATCCAGCGCAGGGCCAGCGATTGTTGACGAATGCGGTTGACTTGCATGGGCACTTGATAGGCGGCCCCGCCAACCCGTTTGGAACGCACTTCGATGCCCGGCTTAACATTCTCGACCGCCTGGGTAAAGACCTCGATGGGCTCTTCCTCAGGTAGTCGCTCCTTGATAATGTCCAACGCACCATAAAAAATCTGTTGCGCGACGCTTTTTTTGCCGTCCCACATCAGGCAGTTAATGAACTTGCTGGCCAACAACGATCCGAACTTCGGGTCCGGCTTAAGCTGCTTGCGACTGGCGGTGATTCGAGGCATGTGTGTTTCGAGGGGTTAGGATCTAGGAGCTAGGGATTAGGGGAAAGCGGGACAACACGTCCTCGCCCCCTAAATCCTAGTTCCTTGGATTAGCTTTTCTTCGCTCCGTAACGGCTACGCGACTGTTTGCGGTCTTCGACGCCCAACGTATCCAAAGCACCACGGACGACCTGATAGCGCACCCCCGGCAGATCGCGCACGCGACCGCCCCGCACCAACACAATGCTGTGCTCTTGCAAGGTATGGCCTTCGCCGGGAATATAGACGGTTACCTCCTTGCCGTTGGAAAGACGCACGCGCGTGATCTTCCGCAGGGCGGAGTTCGGCTTTTTGGGCGTCATGGTGCGCACTTGCAGACAAACACCGCGTTTTTGAGGACAACGGTCTAGCACTGGCGATTTGCTAAGCTTGCGCTTCGCCTTGCGGTTCTTGCGGACCAGTTGGTTAATGGTTGGCATTCGGAGCAGCTTTCGAGAAATCTCGCTAAACAATAGTGAACTAGCCAATTTACTACAGCGTCAGAGGCTGTCAACCGCAGACGCCCGTCACCTGGAAATCCGTCAATGGGACCAACGCAGCTCCAGGCAACAAACCTCCGGGTGAGCTATTCATGGGCTACCTGTCCTCTCGGACGTCGTCTGGGGGGGGTGGCTCGGGGTTTCCGCCTGGCGTTGCCGCTTCTGAAGGCGGTGATTCCAGCGTTGGTGATTCCAGTGTGGGTGATTCCAGTGTGGGTGATTCCAGTGTGGGTGATTCCAGTGTGGGTGATTCCAGTGGCAATGTTTCACCCCCACCGTCGGCTGGCGTATCGCGCACACTTTCGCCCAACAGCGAGTCCAGTCCACTGGGCGTTGTTGCGCTGCTGGTCGAAGCGGAGCCGCCACCTTCGCCGTTGCTATCGGCCGGTCCTCCACTGGTTTGCAATGCCGAATCCAGCAGTGGGAACGATCGCTCGAGTACGCGCTGTTTTTGGGCCGCCAGTTCCTCAAGTGCAGCAGGTTGAATCCGCACTTCAGCGTCCTGAATGGTGTGAAAGCCGGTGCCAGCCGGTATGAGGTGTCCCAGAATGACGTTTTCCTTCAAGCCGACCAGCGAGTCGGTGCGGCCGGCCAAAGCGGCCTCGGTAAGCACCTTGGTTGTTTCCTGAAAACTGGCCGCGGAGATAAAACTGGAACTCTGAACCGACGCCTTGGTAATACCCAACAGTTGGGTGCTGGCGGTGGCCATCTTGGGTTTGACACCCTTGGCAATGTCGCCGCCCAGCGCCTCGATTTGGGCGTTGGCCTGATCGAGCGCGTCCTTGGGTACGACGGCGCCTTCGGATAAATCACTATCGCCTTGGTGCGTGATTCTCACGCATCTAGTCAATGCTTCGTTGGACGCGCGGAAATCGAACTTGTCGATAACGCTGCCTGGCAACAGGTGAGTATCTCCAGGAGTCTCAATAAGCACCTTGCCCAACATCTGCGAGGCAATAATTTCGATGTGTTTGTCATTGATCTCCACGCGTTGGCTGCGATAAACGTTTTGAATCTCTCGGATCAAGTATTGCTGCACGGCCTCTTCGCCAGAGATGCGTAGAATGTCGTGCGGCACCAACGGCCCGTCCACCAACGATTCGCCGGCACGCACCATGTCGCCCGCATGTACCCGGAGATGCTTACTGTGGGAAACGAGGTGCTCGCGCTCGATGCCCGTTTCGCTACGCACGATAATCGAACGTTTGCCTCGTTTCTTCTCACCCGAGATTTCAACCTGTCCGTCGATTTCGGCGATGACTGCTGGGTCCTTGGGCTTGCGCGCCTCGAAGATTTCAGTCACACGGGGCAGGCCGCCGGTAATGTCTTGCGTACCCGAGGCCTCGCGGGGTGTTTTAGCAACCAGCGTACCAGGCGAGATGACGTCGCCTTCGGCAACTTCCAAGTGAGCCCGTTCGGGCATGTAGTAGAAGTCGAGAATCTTTCCATCCTGGGGATCTTCGACCACAATCTGTGGATGCAGGTCGCCCTTGTGTTCGGACACCACATAGCGCATTCTGCCGCTGGGATCCTTTTCGCCGCGAATGGTTTCGCCTTCAATCAGGTCCTCGAAGCGGATTTTACCACCTGTCTCGGAGAGAATGGGAATACTGTGGGGATCCCATTCACAGAGCACGTCGCCCGCTTGGACAACCGCGTTTTCCTCCACTTTTAGGACGGCGCCAGTAGGAACTTCGTACTTTTCCACCTCACGTCCTTTGTCGTCTACCAGCGACACCTCGCCATTACGCGCCAAGACAATGTGCTGACCCGCGTCGTTGGTCACCACCTTCAATCGGGCGTACTTGGCGACCCCTCCCTTCTTGGCCTTGATGTCGCTGTCTTCGATGTCGCGCTGACCCACGCCTCCGATATGGAAGGTACGCATTGTCAACTGGGTACCCGGCTCGCCAATGCTCTGGGCGCCAATGATCCCGACAGCCATTCCCTCCTCGACCATCGAACCGGTCGAAAGATCCATGCCATAGCAGCGTCGACAAACGCCCAACGGGGCGTCACACGTTAGGGGACTGCGGACCTGAATCTTCTCCAAACCGAGTTGTTCGACCTTGCTCGCCACATCGGTGGTGATCAACTCGTTTTCGGCAACGATTACATCGTCGGTGATCGGATTGACAATATTCGCCCGGCTCACCCGACCGCGAATCGAGTCGGCCAGACTCACCTCGACCTTTTCCCCTCGGTAGATAATACCCTTGGTAATGCCTTGAGTCGTCCCGCAGTCATCCATCGTGACAACCACGTTTTGAGCCACGTCGGCCAGTTTACGCGTGAGATACCCTGAATCGGCCGTCTTGAGTGCTGTATCGGCCAAACCTTTGCGGGCGCCATGGGTGCTGCTGAAGTACTCCAACACCGTGAGCCCTTCGCGAAAGTTCGCCTTGATCGGGGTCTCAATAATCTTGCCAGACGGTTTGGCCATCAAGCCGCGCATGCCGCCTAGCTGGCGCATCTGTTCGACGCCGCCGCGAGCGCCGGAATGGGCCATCAGAAAGATCGGGTTGACGTATCCGTCGGTGCGGTAGTCGCTCTCGAGGCCGGCCATCATTTCGGCAGTGATTTGTTCTCGAGCATGCGTCCAGGCGTCGAGCACCTGATTGTAGCGTTCCACCTCGGTGATGACGCCGCGTTGAAAGAGTTTATTAAACTTCTGAACCGTCTTGTCCGCCTCGGCAATGATTTTGCCCTTGGTGGGCGGAGTGATCAGGTCGTCGGTACCGAACGACAAGCCACTTAGCGTGCTCTGCCCGAAACCAAGCTGGTTCATGTTGTCCAGCAACTCGATCGTCGCTCGACGACCGATGATTGCGTAACAGTCGGAAATCACACGCGCAAGTTCCGAGGATCGAAGCGGCACATTGTAGTAAGGCATGCCCTCGGGCAAGATCCTATTGAAAATCACTCGACCGACGGTGGTTTCGATCCGCCGACCTTTTGTGGAAGCGGAATCAAGATCTTCGCGCAAACTACGGCCCTTCGGCAAACGCACCGTAATCCTCGCATGGGTGTCAACCTTGCCGGCCGCGTAGGCGGTTTCTACTTCATCCAAGGTGCTGAAGCACATACCGTCGCCCAGCGCCTCGGGAATGTTCATCGTTAGGTAGAAACAACCCATGACGACGTCCTGCGAGGGACTGATAATCGGCGCGCCGTTGCTAGGGCTGAAGATATTGTGCGTACTCATCATCAGCGTGTGTGCTTCAACTTGGGCTTCGATCGACAGCGGCAGATGAACGGCCATTTGGTCGCCGTCGAAATCCGCGTTAAAGCCCTTGCAGACGAGCGGATGGAGTTGAATCGCGTTGCCTTCAACCAACGTAGGCTCGAAGGCCTGGATGCCCATGCGGTGGAGCGTCGGCGCTCGGTTCAACAGCACCGGATGGTTGGTGATTACCTCCTCGAGGATATCCCATACCTCCTCGTCCTTGCGCTCCAGCATTTTCTTGGCGCTCTTGATCGTGTCGGCGTGGCCCAGTTCCTTGAGCCGCCGAATGATGAAGGGCTGGTAGAGCTCTAAAGCAATCTTCTTGGGCAAACCGCATTGGTGCAGCTTGAGCCGCGGGCCAACGACGATGACGCTACGCGCCGAGTAGTCGACGCGTTTGCCGAGCAGATTCTCTCGAAAGCGGCCCTGCTTGCCCTTGATCATGTCGGTGAGCGACTTCAACGGCCGGTTGCTGCTTCCCAACACGGGGCGCTTGCAGCGGTTATTGTCGAACAACGCGTCGACCGATTGCTGCAACATCCGCTTTTCGTTGCGGATAATTACCTCGGGCGCATTCAGATCGACCAGTTTTTTGAGCCGGTTGTTGCGATTGATAATGCGGCGATAGAGGTCATTCAAGTCGCTCGTGGCAAAGTTGCCGCTATCGAGCAATACCAACGGTCGCAAGTCGGGCGGAATCACTGGAATCACGCCCAGCACCAGCCACTCGGGCTTATTATCCGAGTCGCGAATGGATTCGACCGTCTTGAGACGATTGATCAAGTCTTTGGCCCGCTGCTTCGAGCCGGTTTCCTTGAGCTCTTGCCGCAAATCCTCGGAGAGCTTGACCAGATCCAGCTTGGTCAGCAACTTGCGGATGGCCTCGGCCCCCATGTCCGCCTAGAAGGCGCCCTCGCCATACTGGTCGCGCGCTTGCCGGAATTCCTCTTCGGTGAGCAACTGCTGTGGTTTGAGGGGTGTTTCGCCGGGGTCGACCACCACGTAATCCTGAAAGTAGATGACCTTTTCCAGGCTCGTGGTCTTCATCGCCAGCAAGCTACCCAACCGGCTGGGCATGGCTTTGAAAAACCAGATGTGGACAATCGGCGCGGCAAGCTCGATGTGGCCCATGCGCTTGCGACGCACACGGCTGTGCGTGACCTTGACGCCGCAGCGGTCGCAAATCATGCCCTTGTACTTCATCCCGCGATACTTGCCGCAGGAGCACTCCCAGTCTTTTTCTGGACCGAAGATGCGTTCGCAGAATAAGCCGTCCTTCTCGGGTCGGTAGGTGCGATAGTTAATCGTTTCCGGCTTTTTGACCTCGCCAAAGGACCAACTGCGAATGTCGTGCGGTCGGGCCAGACTGATTTTCACCGAACTGTAGTCGTTGATGCGGTCGTAATTCGTGCCTTCGAGAATGCTCATATTTTAATCCTCACCGTGAGATCGCTGCTCGTGGCGAGCCACTGGGTCGTTTTTGGTGGATGCCCCATGGATTGCCGGTTGGCCACAGGCCAAAGTGCAATTCCTACAACTGTCGCTTCTCCAATTGCATGTTCAGTCCCAAGCCGCGAATCTCGTTGGTCAATACGTCAAAACTGGATGGCGTGCCAGCTTGCAAGGTGTTTTCCCCTTTGACCATGGATTCATAAATTTTTGTACGGCCCTCGACGTCGTCACTCTTGACGGTCAATAGTTCCTGCAAGATGTACGCAGCGCCGTAGGCCTCCAAAGCCCACACTTCCATTTCTCCAAAACGCTGTCCGCCAAAACGGGCCTTGCCGCCTAGCGGTTGTTGCGTGATCAGCGAATACGGACCGGTACTGCGGGCATGCACCTTGTCGTCCACCAAGTGATGGAGCTTGAGCATGTAGATGTAGCCCACGGTGGTTTCCTGTTCGAACGGTTCGCCGGTGCGACCGTCGAGCAACTTCGTCTTGCCGTGCCGGGGCAGCCCCGCCTGTTCCAAGGCGTCGTTGATTTCCTCTTCGGCGGCCCCATCGAACACGGGAGTCCTCGCCCGAAAACCCAGTTTCGCCCCCGCCCAACCGAGATGCGTTTCCAGAATCTGCCCCACGTTCATCCGACTGGGAACGCCCAGCGGATTGAGCATGATTTGCACCGGGGTGCCGTCTTCCAAAAACGGCATGTCCTCGATGGGCAAAATCTTGGAAATGACGCCCTTGTTGCCATGCCGACCCGCCATTTTGTCGCCGACGGAGATCACACGCTTCGTGGCGATATAGACTTTCACCATCTGCAGCACGCCGCTGCGAAGTTCATCGCCCCGTTTCATCGAATTGAGCCGATGGTCGCGAGCGTCGATGGCCTCCTCCACGGCGGACCACATCGTGCGATAGATTCTATCGACGTCCTTTTTCCGTTGTGGACTGCGTATTTCAATCGCATCGATTCGGAACCGCGTGGCCTGATCGGCAATGAACTGCGGTTCTTGACTGTGAACGATTTCATTGCCGTCTTCGTCGGTAAGCTTCTTTTGCAAAATCTTTTCGATTTCGAGGACCATCTCGGTAAATGCAACGGCAATGCGTTGGTTGCCTTCCTTCTCGGTTTCCTTGAGCGATTTTTCAAAGAGCTTGCGCTCGTCTTCGCCCAAACTCATGCGACGAGAAAATTTCTGCGTGTCGATCACAATCCCCTCGACGCCCGAGGGCACCTCGAGGGAATCGTTCTTCACGTCTTCGCCTGCCCGACCAAAGATGGCGTGCAACAGTTTTTCTTCGGGTGTTAATTCCGTCTTCGATTTCGGCGAGACCTTGCCTACCAGGATGTCGCCGGGAGTGACAAACGTGCCAATCTGGACAATGCCGTTTTCGTCGAGATTGCGCAACGCCTTCTCGCTCACGTTGGGAATGTCGCGGGTGAACTCCTCGCGACCAAGCTTGGTTTCGCGAATTTCCACGTCGAATTCTCGATGTGGATCGACGTGTAGGTGTCGTTCTGAACCAGCTCCTGGCTGATGATGATCGCGTCCTCGAAGTTGTAACCCTCGTAAGACATGAAAGCCACCAACACATTACGACCCAGAGCCAGTTCGCCCCCGAAGGTGGCAGCCCCGTCGGCGATCACATCGCCCTTCTCCACTTTGTCGCCTACGCGAACCAGCGGCTTCTGGTTTTGGCAAGTCCGTTCGTTGAGACCGACAAACTTGCGCAAATGATGCACCTCGGGACCGATCTCAATGCGGTTGGCGTCGGCATAGGTGACCGTGCCTCGGTGTCCGGCGCGGATCAACATGCCTGAGTGTCGAGCCACGTCGCATTCCAAACCGGTGCCAACGACCGGTGGTTCGGCAATCAACAACGGCACGGCTTGCCGTTGCATGTTGGAACCCATCAACGCCCGGTTCGCGTCGTCGTGCTCCAAAAACGGAATCAAACCGGCCGAAACGCCAATCATCTGACTCGGGGCAACGTCGGTGTACTGGATCTTGTCCACTGGCACGAGCACGAAATCCGCGCGGTAGCGCGCCACCACCGTTTCTCCTTGAATTTTGTTTTCCTTCACCGGCACGTCGGCCGAGGCCACGTAAGCCTCCGATTCCTCGTCGGCACGCAACCAGACCACCTCGTCGGTGAGCTTGCCCTTGCTGACTTTGCGATAGGGCGTGATCAAAAAGCCGTAGTGATCCACCGAAGCGTACATTGCCAAACTGGAAATCAACCCGATGTTCGTTCCTTCGGGGGTCTCAATGGGACAAATACGGCCGTAATGTGAAATATGCACGTCGCGCACTTCAAAACCGGCCCGTTTTCGATTCAAACCGCCGGGCCCCAGTGCCGACAGACGCCGTTCGTGCGTCAGCATCGAAAGCGGATTGGTCTGGTCGACCACCTGCGAAAGTTCGCCACGGCCAAAGAAATATTCGATGGCCGCAGAGATGCTCTTGGGATTGATCAGGCTCCGCGGCGTCATGTCGTCCGCGTCCTTCAGACTCATCCGCTCTTGCACGGTGCGGCGAAGCTTGAGGAAGCCTTTGCGGATTTCGTCGCACGCCAACTCGTCGATGGTCCGCAAGCGGCGGTTGCCCAAATGATCGATATCGTCGACCTCCGCCTCCGGGTCTCCAGCGACTAGCCGCAGCAGGTACTGGATCGAAGCAAGCAGATCCTCCGGTCGCAACACCATTTCGCTTTCCGGAACGTTCAGGCCCAACTTGCGGTTAATGCGGAACCGACCCACGCGCCCCAGCCGATAGCGGTTGGAATCGAAGAACTTCTCATGGAACAGCGTCCGAGCTTTTCCCAACTGCGGCGGATTGCCAGGACGAAGACGTTGGTAGATGCGCAGGAGGGCCTCTTCGTGACTGGACGTATTGTCGTCGGCCAACGCGTTCAAGAGATGCGGCGTTCGAGGCAACTCCATCACCTCGATGCTTTTCACGCCCGAGGCGCAAATAATATCAGCGATGTTCTTGCTGATGCGCTGTCCCGCCTCGATGATGATCTCGCCGGCCCGTTCGCTGCCGACCGGATAGACCACGTCGTCGACCGCCACCTTGCCTTCGATCTTGGCGGCACTGCGCCCGTCAACCACTTTTTGTTTGGCGACTTCGTAGAACGTTCTCAGGATTTGCGCATCCAAGCCCATTTGAGGATCCATGGCCCTCAACAGCGTCATCGCCGAAAATTTGCCGCTTTGATCGATGCGGACGGTAATACTGTTCTTCTTGGTGGTGTTAAGCTCGATCCAGCTTCCGCGTTCAGGAATCACGCGACAACTGTGCAGGTGGCGATCGCCCGCGTCGATCTCCGAGATGAAGTCAATTCCTGGGCTGCGATGCAACTGGCTGACCACGACGCGTTCGGCCCCGTTGACGATAAACTCGCCACCGCCGAGCATGATGGGAAGATCGCCCAGGTAAACCTCTTCCTCGACAGGCTGATCCTTGACCAATCGCAACCAAACACGAAAAGGCCGGCCGTAGGTTAGCCGCAACTGCCGACATTCGTCCGGTGAATAACGGGGTTTACCTAATTCGTAGCGGAGATACTCCAGACGAATGGTCTTGTCGTAACTCTCGATGGGGAAGATTTCTTGGAGGACACTCTCCAGACCCTCGTTTTTGCGCTTTTGCGACGCACCGCCGTTGTATTGGAGGAATCGCTCGTAGCTTTCTGTCTGAATTTTAGTTAGGTCAGGAAGGGCGTAGCTTTTTCTACCACTGCCAAAATTTCGTATTTCAGAAGTCGCTAAACGTCGCTGAGCCGTGACTGCCATAGGGCAAATGCTCCATTGTCACAAGGTAGGGGCTTGACGACGCGCGCTGACCGGCACATGGGCGCAGGTGCCGGTTCGCTACCGCTATTCGCCAAGAAAAATTAGTGGAAACGCCATGGAAGCCGGTACCGCGTACATCGCCCTGATGCGATTGCCAAAAATATTGCCTTCCGTTGCTCATCGGCGCCCAAGGAATCCGAATCGAAAACCTGCCTGGCAACCGCCCCGGACTCCTGGTCGGCCAAGGCGATCGCCCGCACCGGTTCTCTTACTTGATGGACACCGTCGCGCCCGCTTCCTCCAACTCGGTCTTGAGCTTTTTGGCGTCCTCCTTGGACACGCCTTCCTTGACCTTGCCAGGAGCTCCTTCGACCAGATCCTTGGCCTCTTTGAGACCTAAACCCGTCGCGCTGCGGACTACCTTGATCACCGAGATTTTGTTGCCGCCGAAGGATTCGAGCACCACGTCGAACTCGGTCTGCTCCTCGGCCGCGACACCGCCGCCTTCACCAGGCGCGGCCATCACCACCGCACCGCCGCCAGCGGCCGGCTCGATGCCGTGTTCGTCCTTCAAATAATCGCTTAACTCTTTGGCCTCCTTGAGCGTAAGAGCGACAATCTTGTCGCCTAACTCTTTGGCGCCGGCCGAGTATTCTACTGCTGCATCAGTTGCCATGGTTGAACCTGTCCTTTCTGACTGACGGGCTACTCACCCAATAAAAAATCAACGTGTGTTGTAAGTGCGTCTCGCCAATGACACGCAGAGACCTGTTTTCATTCACAATCTTTACTCTTCCCCTTTTTGCTCGATCTGGCTGGCAAGCTGGCTGCCAGGACCCAAAAGTTGTGCCGACAAACTGGCTCCCGGACCAAGGATTTGGCCCATCAGTATGCTCAGCTGCTCTTCGCGGTTGGGCCATTTGCTAACCGCCTGCACATCGTCGGCAGAAAGTTTTTCGCCTTCCATGACGCCGCCCTTGGGCCCGAACGGCTTGTACTGCTCCTGTCCAGCAAGTCGCATGACCTCCTTGGCAAGGGAGACGACGTCCTCACCGCCCCAAACGACCGCCAGCGATCCCTCGGCGTCTTCGAACATGGGAGCCAGGCTCGTTCCCTCGGCAGCACGATGAGCGAGACTGTTTTTTACCACCATCAGATGGATCTTTTTTTCTCGCAACACCTTGCGTAGCTCGACATTCGCGTTGGCTTCCATCCCGATGACGTTGACAACCAGCGCATCGCTAACGCCTTCCAAGCGGTTTTTCAACTCGTCGGTAATCAACCCTTTAAGATACTTGCTCATGTTTTTTCAATCGAATGATGAATTTCAAACAAGGCGTGTTGAACTTTGAAAGCAGACGCTCACGAAAAAAGTCCGGTTTCAACATCTATCACGGCTTACTCAAATTCCTGTTTTTTACTAACCAAAAACGCTACAAAACGCTTGCTCCGCCGCCTACACGGCAAGCTTCACACTGGGGCTCATCGTCGCGCTAAGGTGCGCTGATTTTACGTAGGTGCCTTTCACGGCCGTGGGCTTCATGCCCAGGATGGCGTTGATGAACGACTGAATGTTCTCGACCAACTTCTGCGGCTCAAAACTCAGCTTGCCCACGATGGCGTGGATATTGCCGCCCTTGTCGTTGCGAAACTCGACCTTGCCGGCTTTGTATTCGGCAATGGTCTTAACCACCTCGGGCGTCACCGTACCGGCGCGTGGCGAGGGCATCAGCCCACGCGGCCCCAGCACGCGGCCCAACGGACCAACGACCTTCATCATGTCGGGCGCTGCGATACAAACATCGAAATCGGTCCAGCCTCCTTGAATCTTCTTCGCCAAATCCTCGTCGCCAACGAAATCCGCTCCGGCCTCCTTGGCCGCCTCAGCCATCGGACCCTTGGCAAACACCACCACACGCTGCTCCTTGCCGATGCCGTGAGGCAAAACGATCGACCCTCGCACAATCTGATCCGCCTGGGTGTGGTCAATGCCTAATCGCATGGCCAACTCCACCGACTGATCGAATTTCGTACCGTCGAATTGCTTTAGCACGTCGACCGCCTCCGACAGAGGCAGCGCACTTTTAGGCCTTTTTTCAGCCATTGCTTTCATTCGTTTGGTTAACTTGGGCATTCTTATCACCGTCTATTTGTTGGCGCCATTTGAAATTTACAATCGCCAATTTCCCCTTGGAAATCTCTCAGCCCTCGACCTCCAGGCCCATGCTACGCGCCGTCCCGGCGATTAAGCGGACGGCATGATCCAAATCGCTGGCGTTGAGATCATTCATCTTGGTGTTGGCAATGTCCTCCAACTGGGCACGGGTCACTTTGCCCACCTTGATCTTGTTGGGCACGCCAGAGCCCTTGGCAATGTTGGCAGCTTTTTTCAACAGCACTGCCGCAGGCGGACTCTTGGTGATGAAGTCGAACGAGCGATCGTTATAAACGTTCACCACAACCGGGATCATCATGCCGCCGGCGTCTTTGGTTTTATCGTTAAACGCCTGGACGAATTGGCCCAGGTTGACGCCGAACTTTCCCAGCGCTGTTCCCACGGGAGGAGCCGGCGTGGCCTGCCCTCCTGGGATTTGAAATTTGGCGGATCCTACGAGTTGTTTTGCCATCGTTTGCTCTTATTCTGCTACCTGCGTTTGCTTTGGTAATGATTTGTCTGCGTGGGGGCCTCGTGGTCGTCGACGCCAACGTCGCCCCACTGCCTCACAATAATTCCACTTGCCAATGCTCTAGTTCGACGGGCGTGCTGCGGCCAAAAATATTGATCATCACGGTAATACGACCACTCTGCGCGTCGATCGCACTGACCTCGCCTTCGAAACTTTCAAACGTCCCTTCCTTGATCTTCACCTTGTCGTTCAACTCGAAGTTAATGTTCAACTTGGGCGCTTCGGCGGTTTCTTCCTCCTCGGTATGAATGATGCGCGTTACTTCGTGCGGCAACATCGCAGTAGGCTTGCCCCCGGAACCGGTGAAATCGCCGATGCCGGACGTTTCCCGCACGGCAAACCAGGTATCGTCGTTGATGTGCATATGCACGACGATGTAGCCCGGGTACAGCTTTCGCTCAACGACCTTCTTCTTGCCGCCCTTGAACTCGGTCACCTTTTCCGTGGGTACCACGATCTCGCCGAAATACTCGTCCAAACCCTCGATGGCCACCTTACGTCGCAGTGCTTCGGCGATCGAACGCTCGCGATTGCTCTGAACCTTCAGGATGTACCAATCCATGGCGGGCGATGTATCGGCCGCTGGACTATCGCTCTCGAGCTGCTCCGCGTCGGCTGTTTCTCCGCTCTCTTCTTCAGCCTCTTCGACATCCTCCACGCTCTCCTCTTCAGCAGCCTCTGTTTGGACTTCTTGCGACTCGCTTGCCTCCTCAATCGCTTCCGCCGCGGCTGTTTCGTCCGCCGCGGCGCCTTGCTCGTCGAGAGACGGTTCTTTTTCGACGTCGGCTGGCGGCGCAGCTTGTTCCTCGGCCGCCGGCTGGGTAGCCGGGCCGGCTGAAGCTTCTTCGACCAGCTTGTTTGGTTCGTCGCTCACGTGAGCGTTCCTCAGTTCGATGGTTTTAAGGTCTTGCGTTGCTACAAGCCGAATACCGCGTTCAAGACAAAATCTAAAATAGCGTCGTACAAAAACAGGATCCCCGCGAGCAGGAAGATCACCACAATCACCACCACCGAAGCCCGCCACAGCTCGTCACGTCTGGGCCAGGAGACCTTATTCATCTCCGCCTCGACCGAGATCAAAAAATCGGCAAGGCGGGGGATATTCACGATACGAAAGCTGGCCCACAATCCGACCGCCAACACCACCACCGGGACGACGTACTGGCCAACATCCGTCGCCCCCATCGCGCTGAGCTTCCACGCGCCTACCGCCACGATCACCGCCATGGCAGCAAAAGTGACCTGTCGGGCCATCTTGCCCTGGCTTCGCTTATAGCGCGAAGCGTTGAACATTCCTGCGATTAGCTCAGCCACGTTATTTTCCAGTCACCCACAAACGGGAAATGACCCCCCCTGCCCAAATCGCAATAACCAATTCCGGGATACGCCACGGGAACACTGCGATCACATCCATGCCACCCCCTCTTGGTCACTGGAAGATGGGCCCTTCCGCAGTCCCAAGTGGCTATGACGTGCTTAATCGTTATCTCTATCTCGAATTCTTTTGTATGGCAGGGGTGGTGGGACTCGAACTCACAACCCCCGGTTTTGGAGACCGGTGCTCTGCCAATTGAGCTACACCCCTAGGGAAAGGGAAAATGCGAAAGGGGAAATGCGCACTGTTGAATCAATGGCCTGCTTTCCACTTTCCACTTTCGCCTTTTATTATTCAACAATCTTGGTCACGACACCGGAACCCACTGTCTTTCCGCCTTCGCGAATCGCGAAGCGGACGCCGTCGTCCATGGCAATGGGTTTCATCAACTCGATGGCCAATCGGGCATTGTCGCCAGGCATGCACATCTCGGCATCGCCTACCAGGTTGGCCGTGCCTGTCACGTCGGTCGTACGGAAATAAAACTGAGGACGATAGCCACTGAAGAACGGCGTGTGCCGACCACCTTCTTCCTTGCTGAGGATGTAAACCTCGGCCTCGAATTTGGTGTGCGGCGTGATGCTGCCAGGCTTGGCCAACACTTGACCACGCTGAATCTCCTCGCGCTTGATGCCACGCAGCAGACAACCGACGTTGTCGCCTGCCTGCCCTTGATCGAGACTCTTGTTAAACATTTCCACCCCGGTGCAGGTGGTCTTGGCCGACTCGCTGGCCAAACCAACGATCTCGACCTCCTCGCCGACCTTGATCACCCCCCGCTCGATACGACCCGTGGCGACCGTGCCACGGCCCTCAATCGAGAAAACATCTTCAATCGCCATCAGAAACGGCTTGTCGGTCTCGCGCACCGGCTCGGGAATGTAGGAGTCGATCGCCTCCAGCAACTCGGTGATACACTTGCCTGCTTCTGGGTCTTCAGGATTTTCGATGGCTGCCTTGGCATTGCCTCGCACGAGCGGCACTTCGTCGCCAGGAAAACCGTAGTGGGTCAAAAGTTCGCGAATCTCCAATTCGACCAGTTCCAACAACTCCTCGTCATCGACCAAGTCGCACTTGTTCAGAAACACGACGATCCGCGGCACGCCGACCTGGCGCGCCAGCAGAATGTGCTCGCGAGTCTGCGGCATCGGTCCGTCGGCGGCCGAGACGACCAAGATGGCCCCGTCCATTTGGGCGGCGCCGGTGATCATGTTTTTAATAAAGTCGGCGTGACCCGGGCAGTCGATATGGGCGTAGTGCCGGTTTTCGCTTTCGTACTCCACATGAGCAACCGCGATGGTCACGGTTTTGGTTTCATCGCGCACCGTGCCGCCCTTGGCAATGTCAGCGTACGATTTGACCTTGGCCAAGCCCTTGGTTGCTTGAACGGCCAGAATGGCCCCGGTAAGGGTCGTTTTCCCATGATCGATGTGGCCGATCGTGCCGACATTCACATGCGGCTTGGTGCGCTTAAATGTATCCTTAGCCATTTTTCTCCCTAACTGTTAAAATGGTCGCGAGTTTCAGTGACAAAAAAATGGAGTCGCTAACGAACCCTCAACATTGTGTATTTCTTGAGCGATTATTTATTTGCTGAGAACCTATCTTCCTAGAGCTGCTGATGAGACTCGAACTCATGACCTCGTCCTTACCAAGGACGTGCTCTACCAACTGAGCTACAGCAGCTTTTAAGCCTTTTAGCTGTTAGCGATTAGCTGTTAGCTCCTTGGTCACAGGCCCTCTGTTTTTTCTGGCTAAAATGCTAACTGCCAACAGCTCTCCTCAAAAGCGGGTGAAGGGAATCGAACCCTCGTCATCAGCTTGGAAGGCTGTTGCTCTACCATTGAGCTACACCCGCCCAGGGCGCAACGACGAAATATCCAATGACGAAAGCAACCGCCCTTCGTTATGGCGCCATTACGCCTTATGCATTCGTTATTCATTTCTCCAATGGGGGGTGCAGGATTCGAACCTGCGAAGGCAGAGCCATCAGATTTACAGTCTGACCCTTTTGACCGCTTCGGTAACCCCCCCGGCCTGTCAAACCGCCTGTTCGCCTGCCATCGGTTCGCTCCATCTTCGGGGCTCCGTGGGCTTTGTCATGGGCGTCACACGGAAAGTCTACTCGCTTACTTTGTCTCCACCTCGCACGCCACCCTCCATGCACGACGAGCTAGCGGAGGGACTTGAACCCACAACCTGCTGATTACAAATCAGCTGCTCTGCCAATTGAGCTACGCTAGCCTGGGCAGGGGAAACTTGTGCGAATCAACTAATATAGCCATGTGGCAAGGGTCCGCAAGTCAGAAGAGGGCGAATTTCGCGCCAAAACGTCGGAAAGCTCTTTTAGCTGGCTTGGTTTCCCCCGGATACGCTCAAAGACCGCGTGGTTTCCCTAGATTTACCACGTGGTTTTTTGGGGGGGGGATTCGTGGGATGGCCGTGGGCGGGGACGCCACGGCTCGCTGGTCGTTGGCCCGCGAGCCGGCTCGTCCCCGAGCACGGCCCGAGCCACCCCGCAGCTCCCTCACAGCTCCAAAGCAATTTTCTCTTCCTGCGCCGCCAGACGCAACTTATTCAGCGCCCGAGCTTCAATCTGCCGAATACGCTCTTTGGTCACGCCCAGCTCGGCCCCCACCTCTTTGAGCGTGCGCGGCTCCTGGGTGTGGTCGAGCCCGAATCGGCCCACAATGATTTTCTGCTCGCGATCGTCCAAACGCTTGAGAATCCGCCGAATCTTGGAAATCCGGTCCCTCTGGGCGGTTTCCTCAACCGTGGGATTGGACCGCTCTTCCTGAGTGGCGGCAAATAGCTCGTCATGGCTGGTCCGGAAGCGATCGCGGTGTCGATATTCGCCTGGAATCGTACGAGCAAAGTTCTTCATGATCGCCCAGCTGGCGTAGGTGCTGAATTTGTTGCCGCGAGCAAAGTCGAACTTTTCAATCGCCCGCAGTAAGGACAGGTTGCCGTCGCTGACCAACTCAAAAAAATTCTGCTCCGGCGCCACGTGTCGTTTGGCGATCGAAACCACCAATCGTAGATTGCAGCGGGCGATCTGATTCTTGATGTCCACAATCTGTTCGTATAGCCGTTCGATCTCGTCCATCAGCGATGTCTTAGGTCGCTCGAAATTCAACTGGTCTCGGAGTTTGGAGGCCCTGAACTTCAGATAGTTGTACTTGCGAAATAGATACTGCTCCTGCTCCTTGGTGAGCAAAGGAATTTCATACAGACTTGCCAAATACGGGGGTAGCCCCGACGGCCGACGCGGCTTGCGGGTGGGCGCATCGCTTTCTGGCATCGGCCCCAGGCACGCCTTGTCAGCGCCCCTGCGAGCAAATCGCGGGTTGTCCATATAATCCAAAGGCAGTTCGGCAATCCGAGCGGCGCGATTTTCGTTGATGATCCGATAAATGGTCGTTTTCGTGCGGTTATAGTCGCGGCAGAGCTTCTCCACGGACACGCCACGACGATACGCGCGATAGATGTTGGTCTTCTGCAGAGGGGTCAACGGACCGCCGCCGACCGGGAAAATCGCCTCGTCGGGGTGCTCCCGGTCGTATTGCCGTAGCGCCGCGCGAATCGTCTCGACGCTCCGACTGGTCCGCTGAGCCAGCTGGCGGGCTATTTCTGCCTGACCGCCGCCTGCGTGCGCCATTTGTTTCGCCCGCTGGACGAACAATTCCCGCTGCTCTTTGGTGAGTTGGCTAAACCGCGAACCGCGCTCCACACGCTCAGCGTGGTTCTTCACAAATCGATCGACGCTGCTGCGCAAAAAACCGACTCGCTTGCGGCCGTCGAACACGAGCCGACGGCTTACCAAGCCCAGCGCGCGCCAACGCGAAATCGTTTTGGTGGAAACGTTGAATTGCTTGGCCAGTTCCTCGACGGTGAACACTTGCTCGCCCACGGTCTCGGCATCCAGTTCCGCCGCGTCGGAAAGGTCTTCCACCAGCAGACGTAGATCGTGCAACAGATCCCGACCCGGAATTTTGCGGTTGCCGGCCTCCGGCAAGGGCTCGCCGGCAATATGCGAGAGCACTTCGCCAGCGCGATAGTTGCCGTCCAACTCGAGCTGGGCGATCACACTTTCGGCGGAATCAATTTGCGAGAGGATCTCCTCACGCGATTCTTGGTTCTGTTGTCGATCGCGGAGCCAACGTACCCACGGGCTCTTGTAGTTTTCGTGCATGGCTCACCTCTTCTCGATGAATTTCCTCTCCCGATAAGTAGCCGTGGTGTTCCGTGCGGTTCCATCGCCCACGCCTGCAGAAACAAATCTCTGTGTTCTTTTCCCGCCTCCGGGAGCCGAGCCCACAGCTGCTCGCTGAACTTCCACCCTCCAGAGGTTTTGGCACAACCACGAAGCGCCTCGGACGCATTCACTGGTGCGCGCCGACTTGACGTTTTCGCCGCTACTGCTAGTGGACAAGGGCTACGGTGGTTGTACGCAGATTAGTCGCGATGGGTCGAGAGAAAGTTCGTCATTTAGTACCGAATTTCCCCTCGGAAAGCACCTCAAATCCAACTTAACCCCCTGCTATTAAAGATGTTGTAATTATTTCAAAAAATTTATTGCGATAGGCGAAAGTGCTCTAAGAGGCAACCCAGGGGTGGGGGTGTGGGTAATTTGGCGAACTCGGCATCTTGGTAGTTTCTCCTTAATTGTCCTTACTGCCGGGGACGATTAGGCCATAAGGCCCAGATCTCCGCGCAAGGCCATTTCGGCATGCCTGTCGGGCTTCATTTCCTTTTTTTGTCGAGGCATAACTCCATGCGGTGCTTGAGGTTACTCTTTATGGTAGCGG
>Ga0114931_10002648_pt1 | contig 22749 bp, 20 predicted proteins | sample 2SBtaG_FD_89579 | JGI IMG/M metagenome (GOLD analysis project Ga0114931, IMG submission 89579) | Deep subsurface microbial communities from Kolumbo volcano to uncover new lineages of life (NeLLi) - 2SBTROV14_V59a metaG | ecosystem: Environmental > Aquatic > Marine > Volcanic | place: Kolumbo... | reverse complement strand
CGCTGGCAGCCTACTAGCGAGGCTTGACCAGACACTCTTCCGTCAAACGAGTCTAGTAGGCAGCCAGCGGCCATGCAGGCATGGAACACCAACAACCTCACACGCTGGCAGCCTACTAGCGAGGCTTGACCAGACACTCTTCCGTCAAACGAGTCTAGTAGGCAGCCAGCGGCCATGCAGGCATGGAACACCAACAACCTCACACCGCTGACAGCCTACTAGCGAGGCTTGACCAGACACTGCCAGACTCAGAGCGGGTGATGGGATTCGAACCCACGACAACAACGTTGGCAACGTTGTGCTCTGCCAACTGAGCTACACCCGCATTTGCCATACTCTCCGAGGAACACGCCGGAGCGTCCTCAAATTATAGGTTGGGTACGGCACCACGCAAGGGGGGATTGCTGGCCCTGCGGGTAAAGCCAGCCAGGATCCACGTAGCGGGATTCGCAAGAATTCAGTCTCTCGGCCCCTAAATGTTCAGCATTTCCTGCACGGCCTGGGCCACGCGTTGGGGATCGGCCAGCATGTGACAGATACTGACCACCAGCAGCAAACAGGCCAACAGCACGATACCCAGGGCGCGTGGATTGCGTTCTACCTGCAGCCCATGGATTCGCTTGTGCAGCTGGATTGCCAGTTTGCGCCAGCCAGTCAAGTTTTGCTTGGATCCCGAAGCGACCAGCGACGCATTTCGCATGATATGGGATGGTTCCACATGTAGCTGCACCCCAAGGGTCGGTAGGGACAGACTGTCGCCGGCCCAGCGTGACTGGGGGTCGATGGAGCGGGCCGCTTCGGCTAGCAGTGGCCGTAGTTCCTCGCCGCTGATATTGTAGATAATCAGCCGAGGCCGCGCTAGCAAGACTGCAAGCCAAACCCACAGCCAGTAGAAAATAAGCAAAAAAAACCAAACATAGCCGCCAAACTGAGTCGCTGCGGCTTCTGGCCGAAACAGCTCGATAGGGCCTACCAGCACCAAACCGGACATGGCGGCTCCCAATGCCGCCAGATCCCCCCCCCCGGTGGTCAAGAATGGACGTCGGCGGGTATTCAGTATTCCAAGCAGGAGCAAGTAGGAAGCCACCGGGATCAGGGCGATGGCCAGGCGTAGTGGGTCGAGTATCATGAAACGTGACCGTTTACGGTACAGAAAGCAAAATTTCTCATGAAAGAGTTGAGAGTATGGTCTGGGATCATTTGGGTTCCGTGTCCTTCACTTTCTGCTCTCTTAGCCAGGCCAACAGGACGCGGCCAACTTTTTCCAGGGAACTGGCTGAGCATCGGCCGGGGGAGTCCTGGGTTGTGTGCCAGAACCGCATCGTGCGGTCAGGGTACCAGAAGTCAATGATGTCGCAGGTCGGAATGCCGGCGATCTGGTGCAAAGGCAGATGATCGTCTCGGACTTCATACTTTACCTGGGGTATGAATTCTTTAACGCCCAGGCGGCTGGCAGTGGCCCAGATCTGCTCTACCAGCGGCCGGGTATCGGGCCAGCTCATGCTGTTTTGTTCTTGGTAGAGGGTGAGTTGCTGATCTCCGATCATGTCCAAGAGGATGCCGTACTGATAGCGATACTTGGGCGGATGGTCTCGATATTGCCTGGCAAACCACCGACTGCCAAGAAAATAGGGGTCGCGCGGATCTTCGTAGACTAGTTCTTCGCCGTCGAAAAAGACAAAGTCGATGCCGCAGGAAGTTGGGAGCGAGGCCATATGACGTCCCAGTTCCATCAGCAGGGCCGTGCCGCTCCCCGTCGTTGGCACCCAGGAACACCCCGCTCTCGCGCAGTCGTGGGTTCGGGTCGCGCGATGGTAACGGCCGGGTGTCGTAATGAGTGCAGAACAGGAGTCGCCGTCTTCTTTCGGTATGCCCTTGAATGGAATGCTTTTTTGAGGGGTTCCAGTGGACGATCAGGTTGGCCATGGGGACGCTGCGGCCTGTGCGTGGATGGTGTTTGAGATGAAATGTTTGATATTCCACCTGGCCGCCCAAGTCGGTGAAATACTTCTCCAGCAAGGCTTGTTGCCGACGCATGCCGGGGGTACCGCTGATCCTTGGCCCTAGCTGGCACAACTGCCGCAGGTAACCGAGGGCACGCTGGCCGTCGAAGGAGGCCAGTTTGCCGAGTGGCAGTTTGTTGAGGGGCACGGTCGGTGCAGGTTCTCCCGCCTGGCCCCTTGCGGATTGGCCCCTTGCGGATTGGCCCCTTGCGGATTGGCCCTGAGCGGCCAGCATTGCCTGGGCCAACAGGAGAAACCATAAACCACATCGGCGGATGTTGATAGCTAGCATCATGTTCAGTACTTCCAAATGGTTACTTCGCCCCAAGAGAAACTAGGGCGATAAGTCACCCGGGAACGGCGTTTTAACCGCTGGCACTTTATCCGGGTCGGCTTCATCGGTCCTTCTTGGCACTACTGATATTGCCCATTGTAGAATGCTTTCCCCGTTCCAGCGAGGGCGGATTAAGAAGGTGGAGTCCCGCGATGGCTGCGGGACAATGGTCTTCTCAAAAATTCCCCCGGTCGATATAGATAGAGGCAATCTTATTTGCCCCCAACGACATACCCTGTTGCTCCCATGCCCCACTCGCTACGCATTTTACATACGGAATCGTCTCGTGGTTGGGGTGGACAGGAAATTCGCATTCTGACCGAAGCGGCGGGCATGATTCAGCGCGGACACCAGCTGCATCTGCTTTGCCCTCGGGAGAGTCCTATCTATGACGCCGCACAAGAATACCGTTTGCCAGTTACGGCTCAGCCACTGACGAAAAAACGAGTTCCGGGATTGTTGGCCATCCGTGGCTGGCTGTGCGATAATCCGGTGGACGTGATCATTACCCATAGCTCAACGGATAGCTGGCTGACGGCCCTGGCATGCAAAACCCTGTCCAAGCCACCTGCGATGATCCGTTTGCGGCATATCTCGTCGCCAGTGGCGAACAATCCGCCCACTCGCTGGCTCTATTCCCGTGCTAGCGATCATATCGTCACCACGGGTCAGTGCATCCGTAATCAGTTGATCCAAGACAACGGCATTGAGGATGAACGGATTATTTCCATACCCACGGGCATTGATCTGGAGCGATTCAAACCGGGAGACAAAGCGGCAGCACGTGGGCGGCTGGGCCTGCCGGAATCGGACCTCATTGTTGGTATCGTTGCCACTCTGAGGAGCTGGAAGGGGCACAACTATCTGGTGGAAGCCTTTTCCAGGCTCAATAGATCGGATGTCCAGTTGGTCATCGTTGGCGACGGTCCTCAACGTCGGATGCTGGAAGCGATGGTCCAAACGCACGGCATTGATTCGCAAACGACATTCGCTGGCAACCAGGCCGATCCGGTTCCCTGGTTTCAGGCGCTGGACGTGTTCGCCTTGCCCTCCTATGCCAACGAAGGGGTTCCCCAGGCGTTGATGCAGGCCATGGCCTGCGGTCTGCCAGTAGTCGGTGGCGCAGTCGGCGGCCTGCCAGAGATCATTGCCGAGGGACAGTCCGGGCTATTGGTTCCCCCCAGGGATGCGTCTGCCCTGGCTGCAGCCCTTAAGCGGCTCCTGTCAGACAGAAGGCTCCGCGAACGTCTTGGTTCGGGCGCTTGTGTGGAGGCACAACGGCGATTTGGGCTCGACACCATGCTTGACGGCATGGAGTCGGTTCTGGCTCGTGTTCTCAATAGGGCTGGGTAGCGTTTAGGGGAGGTTCAATAATAACCGAGAATTGTCTTATACCTATTCCAGTACTTCCATAGGGTCACTAGCGTTTTTAACCGCAAGCACGCCCGTCGGGCCGGCTTCATCGGCTACGGTTGAAGCCACACTGTTTTTTTGGAGTGTCCGTGAGAATTCTTGTTCTTACTTTTGGCGACCGGTCAACCGGAAGTACCAAATTTCGCGTGGTCCAGTACGAATCGTACCTCCAGCAGCATGGCGTGGAGCTTGAGTACTTGCGGCAATCGGACATCGATTTGGCTGCCCTGGGACAAATTGGAAATATAGACATCCTTTACAATCAAAAATGTCTGTTACCTCTCAGGCTGGCAAAACGAGTCTCGCGTAAAGCATCGCGTATCATTTTCGACTTTGACGACGCGGTCTATACGCGACCGGGCAGGCCATATCGGTTTCTCACCCGTCATCGAGTCCGGTCCCGTTTGCACTATTGGCTTAGGAAGGCGGATGCCATTTTTCCCGCCAACCAGTACCTGGCCGACTATGCCTGCCGTTGCAGCGAAGCTGTCTCGGTACTTCCCATGGCATTGAACCTGGCGGACTGGACTCCGAAAACCGACGCATCGGCTGCCGCCGACACGATTGCCTTGGGCTGGGCAGGCGCCCCGGCAAACCTGAAGTACCTGGAAGCGATCGATGGGCCCTTGAGCCGGATACTCCAGCGCTATCCCCAAGCAAAGTTGCGAGTGTTTTCAGGTCAACGTCCCTCGTTGACTTGTCCATTCGATTACGTGCCATTCCGAGATGGCGCGGAACCGGCTTTTGTCAAATCCCTCGACATTGGCCTGTTGCCGCTCGAACGCGATGAATTCTGCCGTGGCAAATCGCCAATCAAGGCGATTCAGTACCTAAGCTGTGAGGTTCCGGTTGTGGGCCGGATTGAAGGAGCGACCCGAGAGATCCTCAATCCACGGAACAGTATTGCGATCGAATCCCGTAAAGATTGGGAAAAAGGGCTTGGCCAACTGATCGAGGATACCACACTTCGAGCGCGGATGGGGCAAGAGGGACGTCGCCTTGTGCTTCGCCATCATGACGTGACCGTGGTACGGGACCAGTTACTGCAGGCCCTGGGGAAGCTGGCCGGTTAGAGATGTTTGCCTGACCGATTCAGACTCGCTGGGCAAGAAGCTCACGGTAAAGTTGGTTCAGCTAGTTTCGCATGGCGGTCAAAGTGAACGGTTCGATGGCCTGCCGGGCGGCGACCCCCAGTTGTCTGGCGTGTTTTCTGTCTGCCAGTCGCCGCATTGCCTGGACCAGCGCGGGCTGCTCTAGGGGGTCGCACACGTAACCGCTGGTGCCTTCCCGCAGAAGTTCGGCGGCTCCGCACTTATTGCCAGTGAGTACGGGTAATCCGGCCGCCATGGCTTCCATGACCACATTGGGGAAAGGATCGTACCGGGTCGGCAGCACCAGGGCATCGGCGGCCCCATAGAAGGGCCCCACGTCGTGCTGAACTCCCAACAGGTGGACGCGCTGGCTCAGTCCCAGACGTTGAATCCGGTGCTGGAATCGGCTCATCGCCTTGTCCTTGCCAATGACCATCAGGTGGGTGTCCGGCACGTGGGGCAATGCATCGAGCGTCTGGGCCAGCCCCTTGCGTTCGAAGCCCGAACCGACGAATACAAAAAGACTGGCATCTTGAGCAATACCCAGGCCCTCGCGCACCTGCCGGCCCAGTTCTCGTAGCTTCGGGTGGAAACGCTGCGTATCCACCCCGTTGTAGACCAGGCGTAATTTATCAGCCGCAATGTCGAAATGGTTGAGGATTTCCTTCATGACCATACGCGAGTTGCAGATGACCAGACGCAGGTTTCGATGCTCAAAGAGCGATTTTTCCGCATGCTGCAGGTAGCGATGGTAGGGGCTGCTTTCCAGCCAACGCCGCGACCAGGAGGATAGCGTGCGCTTACGCTGCCGCAACCACTCGCGATGGACTCCATCCCCCGCACGATACACCTGACAGCCTGGAATCCGCTCATGGCTTTGCACCAGGTCGAACGATTGCTGCCGCAGGATCCGGGTCACCGCGCGGGCAAACAGCCATTCCCGTAGGACGCGCCCAACCCGGGGCGGATTGCAGCGAATGACCGAATCTTCGCCACTGGCCCACTGACGCGTGAGCAGCGTAATCTGGTGGCCCTGCTGGCGCAGAATCGAAGCCATGCCACTGACGATCCGCTCGCCACCTCCGTCGACACGGTATTTCTGCCGCACCAGGGCGATTCGGGTCCGTTCGCCCGGGCCGGAGTTGGGAGAACCGATCATGGCCGAGTTGCTTCCTGGCAGTGCGAGGCAATTTGCCGTAGTTGGGCCGTTCGCTGGGCCAGCAGCCGGTACTTCAGGAAGGAGCCATTGGCGCTGTGATAGGCCAGGAACAGCCCGGCGGAACCATCCAGGAATCCGCCCCGTAGGATGTAGGCCTTGAGGAAGTTCCCCAACCAATGGGTTGCCGGTGCCGCGAAACTTGCCGTGCGGCCCTGCCCGGCAAGATGGTCTACCATCAGGTGGACATACCAGCGGTTCCGATCGATGTACTCTTGCCGGTTCTGGTAGCTGTAATGGAGCATTCGCGTTTTCAGGCGGCGAGTGCGGCCAGCCAGGAGAACCGTCTCATGCGGATTCGATCCTCCCCATTTCGCGGCGGACTTTTGGAAAAGGCGCAGTTGGTAGTCGGGGCACCAGTTGCCATGCTTGATTTCCTGGCTGCCGAGAAAGGAACGTCGCCCAATGTGATAGCCGGCCACGTCAAACGAAAGATTCTGGATCTCTTCGACGAGTGGGGCCGTGATAATTTCATCGGCATCGACCGAGAGAACCCAGGGGTGACTGCAATGGTCCAGGGCGTGGTTCTTCTGGTTGATGAAGTTGTCGAAGGGGCGCTGGAGAAGGACCGTTTTGCGGTACCGGCTGGCAATTTCGACAGTCCGATCGGTGGAACCCGAATCGACCAGGACGATTTCATCGCACCAAACGAGCGCATCGAGGCAGCGGCCAATCCATGCCTCTTCGTTGTGGCAAATGATCGCCGCGGAAATCTTGGGACGTCTCGGACTTGCCATGGTAGGGGAAATCGTGGTTCGGGGCTTTCTCACATGCTACGAGGCGGGCCAGGAATTGGCTGCAGTTGGCTCATTGAGGACGGACGGCTACACAGGATGCCTGGCCCTGGGGCGGTCCGAGCTTAGCGTAGCCGCCGCTCCCGTCAAGATCAGTGGAGGCCGGTTCGAGTAAAAAGGACTCCCTTTGGGATCCATCTGGGGGGGCAATCTCCATTGTCTCCAACCCACACCAGCTGCTACAGTCTCGCCACTGGCGGCAGGGCTGCCTACCGTGGAAGAGGTAGTTCTCCTTCATTGTGGATGCGCGGGATAGCTAGTAAAAAAAGATAAGGGATTCCTCATGCCTCTCAAAGTTTCCATCGTCACCGCATCGTACAATCAGGCTCCGTATCTCGAGGAGACTCTGAAATCGGTGCTGGGCCAGGCGAATGTTGAGCTAGAATACTTAGTCCTTGATGGTGGATCCACGGACGGGAGTCTGGATATTCTCGAACGTTATAAAAACAGATTAGCTTACTACCGTACGGGCCCGGACGAGGGCCAGTATTATGCCATTCAGGAGGGCTTTGAGCGATCGACTGGGGATGTGATGGGTTGGCTCAACTCGGACGACAAGTATCTCCCAGGGGCGTTGTCGATTGTGTCTGAAATCTTTGAGACGTTTCCGGATGTCGAATGGATCACGTCGATGTATCCGATCATTTGGGACACGCGAGGCAGGGCCATTCGCTGTACGTATTGCAAGGCTTTGTCGCAAAAATTATTTATGCGAGGGGCATCGCTCAGCGATGGCCGCTGGTATTCCAGGAACATGATGCAGCAGGAATCCACATTCTGGCGCCGCTCCTTGTGGGAGAAAGCCGGAGGCTCTCTCCAGCTCTCTTACGCGCTCGCTGGCGATTTTGAGTTGTGGCTGCGTTTTGCCAAATACGCTTCCGTCCATGGCGTGGAGGTGCCGCTGGCCGGTTTTCGCCGTCATGATGAGCAAAAGACCGGAAAATATCGGGCGCAATACGTAGAAGAGGCAATGCGAGCTCTGGAAATGCATGGAGCGAAGCCGTATGGCACGGTGGAAACCGCCCTGCGTAAGCTGCTCCGAAATATCGAAGACTTCCTGCCAGTACGCTCTTTTTGGTCTGCTCTTGATGTGCTACACGCTTCTCCTTCTATCCGCTTCGATCGTGGCTGGCAAAAGAAAATGCGCTACATGGTCTAGCCTAGTTTCCATGCCAATCGGCGGGCAGTACGACGGAAGGTTTTTCTGGTACGCAATCGACATCCAAGGGATTGGGATAGACCATTTTTTACATACCTGGTCTGAGGCGGTCTTTTCGCAGGAAGGTAAACTCCATTAACGGAGGAATGCTGAGGCCACGGATGCGCAGTGTCGGAAAGAAGTTGTTGGGGTGAATGTGAATAACGGCATGGTTTTGAAGTAATTTTTCCAGGGCGCGCATCATCCAGCCGAAATTACTTTCCGCGGCAAGCCTATCAAGATGATGAAATTCGATAACCATGATCCTGAAAGCCTTCAGAAGTCTTTCGGACATATTGTGGATCACTTCATATTCGCCCCCTTCAATGTCCATTTGCAGAAGGAGGTCACCGGCGGATTCCAGCTCGACCTGGCTCCGGCACCAGGTGTCGAAATTGATCCATTTGTCAGCGGAGCTATAAGAGCCCACGTAGAAGGGCTCAAAATGAAAATTTGGATGCTTCCGAGCAGGTCCGGCCACGGAAGCATCCGCCATGTAGACATGCATGCCTCGTTCCGCCAGGTCGTATTCGAAATCGCTCTCGCAGTCTACGCCAGGAGAAAAGCAGTGTTTGATTCCGCCCAGGTCATCCGGGATGAGATAACCCCCGTCCTTTCCTGGCCCAATTCGGAGGAGTTTGTGGCCTGAATGAACCGGTTTGAGCCGATCTACCAGAGCGGCCAGCTGCTTTTCCTCCGTCATCCGCTCCGTGTATATGTTTAAGGGACCTGCTAACTTCTGGTAGAACGTTCGAATACTCATGGCAGCGCTTTGAAATATTTTCCGTGATCGTCGCTAAACCCTGCGTGGGCCAGGGCGATAAGCCGCCCGGAGTTCAGCGTTTTCAACTGCTACCATGCCCGCCGGGTCGGCTTCATCGGCCATACTTGGAAATACTTGCTCTTATCGTTGTCCCGACAGACGAAAATACTTGTCCAGCACCAACAAGGATATTAATTGCTCCTGCCTACAATGCTTGAATTGAGCAACGTAACGATGGGCCTGGTCAATGATTTCAAGTGCCGAGGATGGATGTTGATTGTAATAAGCGATTTTTTCGTCGATGTCGGAATAGTCGTCCTTGAGTTCCACATAATGTTCGCCCGCAATCAAGCGCCCTTCCATGAACCAGGTTTCGTATTTGGGTTTCGTCATAAAACAGAGCGAATTGGAGGACAGGATCCACTTCAAATTGCTGGCAACGTCGTTGCCCTCAATACTCAAGATGTACTTATAACCGAGCTGATCGAAAATGCTCATTTTGGGACAATACCAGGCCGGGTTTTCGGCGTCCCAATTGGTCTGCCCAACATCACACGAAGGTTTGTCAAATAAAGCAGCCAAGGCCCGTTGGCGATGCGGCCGGTAAACCGCCCCGCGCCAGATCAGGCGTGGTTTTTTTGCGTGGTAGTTCCATGGATCGTCGATAAAATTGAAATGTCTGAGTTTGTTTAACTTCATCACGATCGAATTGGAATTGGACTCATCGATCGGTCGGCTTTTAACAATGGTGGGTTGTTCAAAGGTGCGAGTCACATCACCAAATAAATAGTTGAATCTGAGATTCCGTGGGAAATAACGCATCGATTCCTTGAGGTCCAACGAGTAAATGGTGGAACGACAAAGTGGCAGCCTGTCGTAGGTTGCCGCTTTTTCATCCACGCGGAAACTACGATCCATGGGATGGTAATAATCGACGCGGGCCTGGATGGCATCGACATCATGTTGGTCAATGCTGTTCAGGATCGATTCGCGGCGCCACCGAAACCATTGCTTTGGCAGCAGTAACCTGGGTAAATGATACGAGTAATAGATGAATTTATTACTTCTATATCTTTTGGGTAGAAAGTTTTTCATCGCCAATGCCATCCGTTAAATTTCAGTAGTTCCAGCAATGGCCGTTGAATCCGACCTGGCGGGCGTGCTGGCAATTAAAAACGCCGTTTCCGGGCGGTTTATCGGCCCGGTCCCTTTTGGGGCGGAGTAACAATTTGGAAATACTGAATTTGATCCCGGACGGGCTCCTAAGCCCGTGGAACAATCGCTTGCTGTGGTGGTTTGCAAGGCTCATTCCGCCATCCCGTAGCTCCATTCATGGAGATTGTTGGATCACGCGGCAGGCCTCGCCAGTCGGTTTTTCTGAACCAGCTTTTGAAAGGCTTGCCATGCCTGGTCGATGTCGTCCTGCTGCAGGCAAGCAAGCTGGCGGGAACCTGGCAAAGGGCAGGTTTTCTTGTAGCAACTGGAGCAGGGTAACTGAGTCGGATGGATCCATTCGTGCTGTTTTCCAGGAGGCCCGGATAGGTGGGGATCGGTGCAAGTAAACGTGCCGAGTACAGGCGTTCCCATGCCGGCCGCCAGGTGCATGGGACCAGAATCGTTGCTCACGAGAAGGTCGACGTCGCCCAGCAGGGCCGCCAACTGTTTGAGGCTGGACTGGCCGATAAGATTCAGGACCGAACCCCCTTCGGCCTGAGCGGCCAGGGTCGATTCGAGTTGCCCGCCCAGGGCGCGATCCTCACGGCCTCCAATCAAGATGATTGACGCCGAATAGGAACCCATTGCCCGGCTGGCGAGGGCGGCGAATTTTGCTACCGGCCACTGCTTCGTGGGCCACCGGGCGCCGGTGTGAATTGCCACGACAAGCCCGCTGTTTCGATTGACCTGCCGGCGGGACCAACTCCGATCCTTGGCACTGGTCAGAACCAGCGTCTGCCAGTGCTCCAGGCCGATCCCGAGCGTTTCGGCAACATGCCGGTAGCGCGCGTGGGCCGGAAGGTGGCGGCCGGTATTCTCAATCAGGCAGTTGCAAGGTAGGTTTGCTCCTTCTCGGGCGGTCTCCATGCCAACTCGCAGCGCTGCGCCACTGACCGCAGTGAAACAAGCCGTACGCGCCAGCCCTTGCAAGTCGAAGACAAGATCGAATTTTCGCTGTCTGAAATCCGTCAGGATCCGAGCCCACTGCGACCATCGGCTACGAAAATCGACGGCGATCACTTCATCGAGGCACGGGTGGCCAGTCACCAGATCCGCCAACTCGCGTTTGACGACCCATGCCAAATGAGATTCTGGAAAGCGGGCCCGCAACACGGGCAGTAGAGGTAAGGCTTGAACAATGTCTCCAAAGGCGCTCGGTTTGATGACGCAAATCCTATCGGCATCGATGTCGGTAAGGCGCGCTGTGGGGACTTGGAAAATCACAATAGGGTCTTGTGGTTAAATCGCCGCGGAAGGGTCAAGGAGTAAGAGTCATGGACCGTGGCGAGCATCGTATGGGCCGGTTGGACGACTGTCAACGCGGATTGCATGCGTCTGTGGTGCCAGGGGTGCAGGAACGAATTTTGTAGCCATTGTCGTGCAGCGGTGGCAGCACCTGGCCGTGGGTTCAGCCCTGGTTGCTGCGACACCAATAAACCCGGAGGGCTGGCACAGCCTTAGCCGGTGCCGTGAGGCACCGGACTTGGCACTAGCAATCATCCGAAAACCAGGATTTCGCCGCAAAGCGAGTATCCGAAAAACGGAGCCGCTAGCATCCTATCGGACTCAACGACAATTTCTGCAAATTGGGGTAGTCGTTATTTTTTCCATGTAATTTCGTTTCTTTTGTAGTTGTAAAATCGCATTGCTTGTATGTGCCAAGTCCGTTCCTGGCCACCGGCCGCGGACCGATTCCTATTGCCTCTTGCCCCCGCCGTTTGCTACGGTTCCGCCGATGGTGGGCAGATTGTTGGCCCCGCAAGACAATTATTCCACCCAGTGCGGAAGCGAGTACCACCCATGAACACGGAATCAATAGCGGATGACAGCATGGAATCCAGCCCGCCCTTTTTGGATCCCTCCAGCGACCAGTTACGGGAATTGCTGGGCAAGATGGCCGGCAGACGCGTGGCTGTGATCGGCGACTTGATGCTGGATGCTTACCTGATCGGTCCCGTGCAGAGGATTTCCCCCGAAGCGCCTGTGCCGGTCCTGGAAGTCACCAGCCAGCAGTACAAGCTTGGGGGTGCGGCCAATGTGGCGCGTTGCCTGGTCGAGTTGGGGGCTGAAGTGAAGATGACCGGCGTGGTAGGGACCGATGCACATGGCCAGCGGTTGGTCGAGGCGGCCCTGCGGCACCGGTTGGACGCCGAGGCGGTGATTGCCGACCCGGATCGTCCCACGACCTGCAAAACGCGGGTGGTGGCACGCGATCAGCAAGTCATTCGGCTCGACCAGGAATCGTGCGCAGGCGTCCGCGGCCCGGTCGAGGCACGACTGATCGAACAGGCTGCCGACCTCTGCCAGTGGGCCGACGCCATTGTGCTGTCCGACTATGCCAAGGGAGTATTGACCGAGGCGGTTTGTCGAAGGACCATCGAAGCGGCTGGTGCGAAGCCAGTCGTGGTCGACCCCAAGGCCTTGCCGTGGGATCGTTATCGGTACGCGACGGTGATCAAACCTAATCGTTATGAGGCGGAACAGTTTGCCGGCGGGACACTTGCGGAGGGCCCGGAAGTCCATGCGGCGGCAAAAGATCTTGCCCGCCATTTGCGCATCCCGCATGCCCTGATTACCTGCGGGGCCGGCGGGATGACGCTGGTAAGCCGCGCGGCGGCCGATTCGGATCTTTTCCACGGCCACCATTTCCCCGCCGACCCGCATGGACTGGTGGATGTCACCGGAGCGGGCGATGTGGTCGCGGCCACCCTGGCCTTGTCGTTGGCCGCTGGATCGGACGCGGCCTCGGCCGCCTGGCTGGCCAATGTGGCGGCGGGCGTGAAAGTTGGCAAGTTCGGGGCGGCCGCCGTCTCAGCCCTTGAGATGCTGGAGGCCCATTGCAGCCCGATGGGATTCCAGCAAAAGGTTATGACGAGGGACGCGGCGGTAGATTTTGCCCGTCAGCAAAAGCGGCAAGGCCGGCGTCTGGTGTTTACCAATGGTTGTTTCGATTTGTTGCATGTGGGCCATGTTCAGTGCCTGGAGCGTTCGCGTCAGCATGGCGATGTGCTGATCGTGGGAGTCAATAGCAACGCGTCGGTGCGGCGACTAAAAGGTCCCGATCGGCCGCTGCAATCAGAATACGACCGGGCCCATATCGTGGCTTCCCAGGCGGCGGTCGACGGTGTGGTGATCTTTGCCGAGGATACGCCGAGGGAATTGATTCAAGCTTTGCGCCCCGACGTGCTGACCAAGGGAGGCGACTATCAATCCAAACAGGACGTCGTGGGTTGGGACCTGGTGGAGAGCTGGAATGGCCGGGTTGAGCGGATTGATTTTGTCGCTGGCCGCTCCACGACCAATTTGATCCAGAAGGCGGCATGATGCTTTGCAGGGTCGTTTTTCTCGATCGAGATGGAACCATCAACGTCGATCGCGGCTACGTCCACCGGATCGAAGACTGGCAATTTCTGCAAGGGGCCTTGGAGGCCCTGAAAGATTTACAAAGCGGCGGCTACGCACTGGCCGTGGTCACCAACCAATCGGGTATTGCCCGCGGTTACTACTCTGCAGCGGAAGTGCGGGTCTTGCATGAATACATGCGGCGCCAGGCAGCCCGGACGGGAGTGTCCATCGATGCGGTTGCCTTCTGTCCGCATGGCCCCGACGCAAATTGCCCATGCCGTAAACCAGGCACTCAGATGAGCAAGCAAATCGAGAAACAACTGGGCAGCTCCATCGATTATCCGCATAGCTGGACCGTGGGCGACAAGCCTGCCGACATCGCTTTTGGCAAGAACTTGGGAACCCGGACCGCCTTGCTTTCGAGTCCCTACTGGTCGGTCGGGGATCGCACCCCGCAGCCGGACATTTTTGCCGACTCTTTGCGGCAAGCGGCTACTCGGATTCTTAACGGCAAGCTTCCGCCCCATCCTCATAGAGATAAGCAGCGATGAGAATTCTGGTCAGGATGCCCAACTGGATTGGCGATGCGGTCATGGCGACTCCCGCTCTGAACAACCTGGTGGCCCACCACCCGGATGCCCGATTCGTGCTGGTCGGTTCTCCCCTGGTGGCGGAAATGCTACGGCCCGATCCCAGGTTTCACGCGGTGTTGGCCGATACAAGCAAACAGTGCAGGTCACGCCTGCTTGGGATCGCCCATTTAGGCCGGCAACTGCGGGCCGGTTATGGGCCATTTGATCTGGCCTGGTCGTTTGTCAACAGTCTCTCCTCAAGACTCCTGTGCGCCGCAAGCCGGGCCCGGCGCCGGGTGGCCCGGCGACATGGCTGGCACGATGTGATGCTGACCGATGCGATTGGACTCCGCGGCAGTCCGCATGAAGCGCGGGCCGCGAATCAGATTGTCAACACGTTTCTGGGGACCGACTACCCGACTGGGCCCACCGCGCTCTACGTGGAAAAACCCGAGCGGTTTCCACGCCCCACGGCAGGCATCAATCCGGGAGCCGCCTATGGTGAGTCCAAACGATGGCTGGCCGATCGATTTGCTGAAACGGCTAGGGCCCTGGCCGCGGACCATGATATCGTCTTGTTTGGCGGTCCCCGAGACCGGCAGGTCGTGGCCCGGATCGAAGCCCAGTTGAAAGACCAGGGCGTGGGCAATGTCCGCAACGCGGTGGGCTGCACGATGGCCCAGTTGTTGTCCCTGACGGCCGGCCTCCGGCTGTTTGTCACCAACGATACGGGCCCCATGCACATTGCCGGTGCGCTGGCCATCCCCACGGTGGCCGTTTTCGGATCGACCGATCCTGCCCGCACCTCCCCCTGGGACCATCCGCATGTCAAAATCGTCTGCCATGCTCTGCCGTGCGCTCCATGCAAGGAGCGAATCTGCCCGCTGAAACATCACGATTGCATGCGACAAATCGAAGCGGCCGAGGTGATTCGGGCGGCCCGTACCCTCGCCGCCCAAACGGCTCCGGCCCATTCCGCGTGAGCCGGCCTGTTATGGCGTGAGGCTGTGTCCGGCCTGCACGCCGGCCTGGGCGCTGGCCAGGTCGTGATCGACCATCGTATGGGCCAGTTGCTCGATGCTCATCTTGGGTTCCCACCCCAGTTCCTGGCGGGCCTTGCTGGCATCGCCCAGGAGCAGGTCGACCTCGGTCGGTCGATAATAACGGGGATCGACCTGGACCAGCAGTTGGCCCTCGGGACCGTAGCCCCGTTCGCTGTCCCCCTGCCCTTTCCACTCCAGCGGCAAACCAACGCGCTCGAAGCAAAGTTCGCAAAACTTGCGCACCGAAGTTGTCTCGCCGGTGGCGATGACATAGTCGTCGGGGGTTTCTTGCTGCAAGATCCGCCACATCGCCTCCACATAGTCGCCAGCGAAGCCCCAGTCGCGCCGGGCATCGAGGTTGCCCAGGTAAATTCGCTGCTGCAGGCCGGCCTTGATACGAGCCGCGGCCCGGCTGATTTTTCGAGTCACAAACGTCTCGCCGCGGCGTGGCGACTCATGGTTGAACAGGATGCCATTGACCGCGAACATGCCATACGACTCGCGGTAGTTGCGAGTGATATGAAACGCATAGGCCTTGGCCGCGGCGTACGGGCTGCGCGGGTAGAAAGGCGTGGTTTCGGTTTGCGGCGTTTCCAGCACTTTGCCGTAGAGTTCCGAGGAGGAGGCCTGATAAAAGCGGGTTTCGATTCCCTCTTCCCGGATTGCCTCCAAAATTCGTACCGTGCCCAGGCCGGTGACCTCGGCCGTATACTCGGGGATCTCAAACGACACCTTCACATGGGATTGGGCCCCCAGGTTGTAGATTTCGTCGGGCCGCACGATGCGCAAGATATGGTTGATACTGGAGGCATCGTTCAGGTCGCCATAGCAGAGCCGCAAACGCACGTCCATTTCATGGGGATCCTGGTAGATGTGGTCGATCCGAGCCGTATTGAATGAAGAGCTGCGCCGAATCACGCCCCACACCTCATACCCTTTCTCCAGGAGCAGTTCCGCCAGGTAGGAGCCATCCTGGCCCGTGATGCCGGTGACCAGCGCCTTTTTATTTCGACCTGTCGAGGAATCGGTCATGGTGAGAAGCTGCTTTCTATGGATCAGGGGTAATATTGAGCAAATATCCGGAGTATATCTGGCATGAATTGAGCTAAAAGTCAAGGTGAATGGCACGAAACAATGCCCTGGTTCCCACGCCTATCAAATCCGGGCCTGGTCCTGGTGCGCCAGAAACCACCGGTAAGTGCTTTCGATGCCTTCATGCAGCTCGATCGCATGTTTCCAGCCCAATGCATGGATGCGGCTCACCTCCAACAGTTTGCGCGGGGTGCCATCCGGTTTGTCGGGGTCAAATACCAGTTGGGCCTCGGGGTAGACGATTTGCCGGACCAGATCGGCCAGTTCACGGATCGTCACGTCCTGACCGGTGCCCACGTTGATCGTTTCACACCTGTCGTAATGCTCCAGCAGGAACAGGCAGGCGGATGCCAGGTCGTCGACATGCAGAAACTCGCGTTTTGGCGCGCCGGTACCCCAGATGGTCACCTCTGCTTGCTCCGCCAGGCGGGCCTGGTGGAATTTACGAATGAGGGCGGGCAGTACGTGCGAGCCGGCTAAATTAAAATTGTCTCGGGGTCCGTAGAGGTTGGTCGGCATGGCCGAAATAAAATGGCAGCCATGCTGACGCCGATAATACTCGCACGATTTAAGCCCGGTGATTTTAGCAAGGGCGTAAGCCTCGTTGGTCTTCTCCAGTGGCCCGGTGAGCAGGTCCTGCTCGCGCATTGGCTGCGGGCAGTCGCGCGGGTAAATGCAAGAGCTGCCCAGGTAGAGCAGCTTTTCGACCCCCTGCTGCCAGGCTGCCCGGAGCACCGTGGCATGGAGCATCAGGTTGTCGTACATGAAGTCGGCTGGCCGGGTCGAATTCGCCTGGATACCGCCAACGGTACCCGCCGCATGCAAGACGACCTGCGGCCGGGCATCGGCAAACCAGGCGTCGACGGCGGCCTGATCCCGCAGGTCCACTTCCGCCCGGGTGACGGTTTGCAGATTGTCGAAGCCGGCTGCCCGCAACCGCCTAACCAGGGCCGAACCGACCAGCCCGCGATGGCCGGAAATAAACAAGCGCACATGCCGGTCCAGTGGTGGGGTCATGATCCGTGATTTCGCTCTTCTGCAACCAGGTTTTGTCTTATTCCGCTCGGTATGGCCCGGGCCGCCGGGCCCATGTGAGAACCGACCCGTTATCAATGCTAGCACATCGTCCGGGTCGGCTTCCCTGGCCCTTCCTGAAACGTCGATGATTGGCTCTCATACAATCCTCATAATAGCCATAGTGTGGCCGCCGGGGCAGACGAAAATTTCTATGCAAGGCAGTTGCCGCAACAGGTTGCGCGGAAGTTTACCAGCCAGCGCGCTGCATTTCACCATGCTGGTCTCATGCTATAATATGCCAGGCTTTGTGGAGATACCCCAGTGCACCGTGAAATGCGCCACCGATGCTGGCCCGCATATTTCATAATCTCGGGCACCGGAACTTGTGTTGGCCGCCGTGTCGCGGAAGGATTATGAAATATGGGGGCCAGAGCTCTCAGGAACCAAACGACATGCCAGAAACCATTTTTGTAACCGGCGCGGCCGGATTCATCGGCTCCCATTTGTGTGAGCGGCTGGTGGACGAGGGTAAAGAGGTTGTGGGGATCGACAACTTCTCCGATTTTTATGCGCGGGTTATCAAACAAAGAAATCTGGAGACGCGACTCCTGGGCGAAGAGCTATTTCAGTTTAGAGAAATCGATATCCGCGACCGGCGGGCGGTCGATGCGATCCTCCAGGAGACAAGTCCGGAAACCATCGTGCATCTGGCGGCCATGGCCGGTGTTCGGCCCAGTATTGAGAACCCGGGGCTCTACACGGAGGTGAATCTCGACGGCTCTGTCCGACTCCTCGACGGGGCGGTCGCCCATGGTGTGAAGAAGTTCATCTTTGCCTCCAGTTCCAGCGTTTATGGCAACAATCGGAAGGTTCCATTTGCGGAAACGGATTCCGTGGACCGGCCCATCAGTCCCTATGCGGCTACGAAAAGGGCGGGGGAGCTCCTCTGCCACTCCTATTGGCACCTCAACCAATTGCCCATTGCCTGTTTGCGTTTCTTCACCGTGTTCGGTCCAAGGCAGCGGCCCGACCTGGCCATCGCCAAGTTCTTTCGCCTGTTGGATCAGGGCCGGGCCATTCCTCTATTTGGCGATGGAACGACCAGTCGCGACTACACTTACATCGACGACATCGTGGCCGGGATTCGGGCGGCGATGGAACGGATCGATGGCTACCGGATCTACAATCTTGGCGGTAACCACCCGGTGACGCTGGCTGAGTTAATTTCCGCCATGGAAGAGGCCACCGGCCGGCCTGCAAAAATCGAGCGCCAGCCGATGCAGCCGGGCGACGACGACCGCACCTATGCCGACTTGGCGCGAAGCAGCAGCGAGCTTGATTACCGGCCCAAAACCAGCCTTCGGGATGGGCTGGCAAACCAGTGGCAATGGTACCGCTCGATGAAGCAGGGGAGACGGGCTTAGGGTGCTCCCCGCGGTACGGGTGTTACGTGACTTCCTGACCCTGAAGGAGCCCCTTCCGCCTCCGAGAGGCCCTGTTGAAACGCTTTGCCGATGGCGTGAATCTCGAACCCCAGCCCTCTCAGGGCGTTGTGATCGAGCAGATTGCGGCCATCGAACAGGAAGGCCGGACGTTGCATGGAGTCGTAGATGGCCCGGTAGTCGAACGCTTGGAACTCGTCCCATTCGGTCATCACGGCAATGGCATGGGCCTGGTGGGCAGCTTCTTCCGCCGAGCCGCTGACGGTGACGTTTTCGTCAATCAGCTTTTTGTGGTAGCCGCTCAGGTGGCCCGTGTCGTTGGTGCAGGCTTGCTGCAGGTCGTGGACGATATTGCTGGCGGGGACTTTGGGGTCGTAGATGGCCAGTTGGGCATGCTCTTCCAACAGATCGCGGCAAACGGTGATGGCACTCGATTCGCGCGTGTCGTTGGTGTCTTTCTTAAATGCAAAACCCCAGATGGCGATGCGCTTCCCCGAGACCGTGTTGAACATGGTTCGGACCATGCGACTGGCAAATCGAAATCGCTGCCAATCGTTCATTTTGACCACTTGTTCCCAGTATTGGGCCACTTCGGGAAGGCCAAAGTGTTCGCACAAGTAAACCAGGTTCAAAATATCTTTTTTGAAACAGGAACCTCCGAAACCGACCGACGCCTTGAGGAACCTGGGGCCAATCCGGCTGTCGGCGCCAATCGCGCGGGCCACCTCGTCGACATCCGCGCCGGTCGCTTCGCACAATGCCGAGATCGAGTTGATGGACGAAACCCGCTGGGCCAGGAACGCGTTGGCAGTGAGCTTGCTCAGCTCGCTGCTCCACAGGTTGGTGGTAATAATTTTATCGCCTGGCACCCAATGGGCATAAATAGCAGCTAACGCGTCGATGGCCGCCCGCGACTGGCCGCCGATCAAGACCCGGTCGGGATCCAGAAGATCTTCGACCGCGGTCCCTTCGGCCAGGAATTCAGGATTGGACAGCACGTCGAAGGTTGCCCGGTGTTCCGCCGAGCCGAGGATGCGCCGGATCGCTTCGGCCGTCCGGACCGGCAAGGTTGATTTTTCCACCACGATCTTGTGGCCTGCGGAGACTTCGGCAATTTTTCGGGCACACAGTTCGACATACTGCAGGTTGGCCGCCCTGCCCTTGCCGATACCAAACGTTTTAGTGGGTGTGTTGACCGAGACAAAGATCATGTCCGCTGCCCGGATCGCATCGTCGACTTGGGTCGAGAATGCCAGGTTCCTGCCCCGAGCCTCCTGCACAACCTCGTCCAGACCCGGTTCGTAGATCGGCAGGCTATCGGAATTCCAGGCGCTGATCCGCTGCCCATTGACATCAACGACGGTCACCTGAATGTCCGGACACTGCTTGGCGATCATGGCCATCGTCGGGCCGCCCACGTAGCCGGCGCCGATGCAACAGATGTTTTTGATTGGCTTCATTATTTGGGGGATGCTGGGATGCAAGGGGAGGATCGACTTTGAAGGCAGTATTGTCGCAAGGCTTGCCGCGAGGTCAACCGATGCATACTCAGCACGGCCGAAATTCGCAGTTTTCTCAAGACTTCGGAACCAACAACAAATATCGTGCCGAACACTTTTGGACCTATCCCCATATTCGCCTGAATTTTATCATTTATCCTAGGTCCTCTCGTTTGCCATGTGAGGCGATTCATGAATGTCTCTTTGTCTGCCACCACCATGACACTCGCACCAGGGTTCGTCCCACCCAACTGTTTCGACGCCCATGCCCATCTCTACCGGAGGGCCGATGCGGGCGACTCCATACCGCGAGGCCTGGCGGACGAGCAGGGCCAGGTCGGCTGGCAGGCCTGGCAAAATGCCCTGCGGCAGTGGCTGGGCGACAACGCAGCCCCGACCGGAGGACTCTTTTTTGCCTATCCCAAACGGTCTCTGCCAAGGGCCGAGGCCAACCAATTTGTCGCCGACCAGGTCGCGACACATCCCGACAGCCGGGCGTTGATGCTGATTCATCCTGGTGACGACCCTTCCCGGGTGGAAGCGGAAATCGAGGGCAAGGGATATGTGGGCTTCAAAATCTACCACGTCTATGCCGACCGAAAAGACACCTTCAATGCCCATTGCCAGGAATTTTTGCCCGATTGGGCTTGGGAAATCGCCGATCGGCGGAACCTGGCAATCATGCTCCACCTTGTTCGCAGCCGCGCCCTGGCCGATCCGTCCAATCAGCAGGCCATTCGCACGTATTGCTTGAAGTATCCTGGGGCTCGATTGGTCCTGGCCCATGCGGCGCGCGGATTCTGCGCGGCCCATACCGTCGAAGGCATTTCGTCGCTACGTGGCCTCGACAACATTTACTTCGACACCTCGGCAATCTGCGAGTCTGCTCCGTACGAAGCCATTCTGCGGGCGTTCGGACCCAGCCGGCTCCTGTTTGGCACCGATTTCCCGGTGAGCGAAATAACTGGCCGATGTGTCAGCATTGCGGACGGTTTTATCTGGCTCGGAGAAAAAAATGTAGCTTGGGAAGAAGCCCGTTTCACCAGGCCAACGCTCGTGGGAGTCGAGTCACTCGAGGCCCTACGGCAGGCATGTCGAACGATGCGATTGGGCGACACCGATATAGAAAAGATTTTTTGCACCAGCGCTCGGCGGATGCTAGGCCTCGACTGCAAATCCGCGGCCCCCAAGAACCCGTCAAGCTACTTGCGGGCCAAACAACTCATCCCTGGCGGCACGCAACTGTTAAGCAAGCGGCCTGAAATGTTTGCCCCCGATCGCTGGCCCGCTTACTACACCGAAGCGCGAGGCTGCGAAGTCATCGATCTCGACGGCCGGCCGTTTTGCGACATGACCACCTCGGGCATCGGCTCCTGTTTGCTCGGCTATGCCGATCCGGATGTCAGCAGCGCTGTCGTCCGCCGGGTCCAACTCGGTTCGATGTCTTCGCTCAATGCCTACGAAGAAGTGGAACTGGCGGAATTGCTCCTCTCGTTGCACCCTTGGGCCCAGCAAGTACGCTACTGCCGGACCGGCGGCGAATCGATGGCCGTTGCCACCCGAATCGCCCGGGCCCGCACCAGGCGCGACCGGATCGCCTTTTGCGGCTACCACGGTTGGTCGGACTGGTACCTGGCTGCGAATCTTCCAGATCCCACGGCCAGGAATTCGCCTACGGCCGATCCATTGCATGGCCATCTCCTGCCGGGACTGGCTCCCGCCGGAGTCCCCGCCGCGCTGGGTGGAACAGCACTGCCATTCACTTACAACCGCCTCGACGAGCTGCATCGCATCGTCCAGGAACATGGCAGCCAGCTCGCGGCCATCGTCATGGAGCCGCTCCGTACCAGCCAACCGGAACCAGGATTTCTTGAAGGCGTGCGGGAAATCTGCAACCAATGCGGCGCGATTCTTGTCTTCGACGAGATCTCCAGCGGCTGGCGTTTCGCGCTCGGCGGCGCGCACCTTCGCTATGGCATCCAACCCGACATGGCCGTTTTTGCCAAAGCGATCAGTAATGGACACCCCATGGGGGCTGTCCTGGGCCGCGATTCGGTCATGGAAGCCGCCCAGGAGTCGTTTATCTCCAGCACCTATTGGACCGAAGCGGTCGGCCCAACCGCCGCGCTAGCAACCATCCGTAAGATGCAACAGGTCGACGTGCCGGCCCATGTGGAGCGGATAGGCCAGCTGTTTCGCAACGGCCTCCAGGAAATCGGCCGTCAGCACCGCGTCCCGGTGCAAATTAGCGGCCTGGGAGCCCTGCTGCATATTGCCTTCGACCACCCCGAGTCGGCGGCCCTGGGAACCTTGCAAACGGTACGCATGCTGGATCGAGGTTTTCTCTCAGGCAGTTCTTTCTACCCCAGCCTGGCCCACACCGACCGACACGTCGAGGCTTTTCTCAAAGCCCTCGACATCGTCTACCAGGAAATCGCCGTGGCACTCCAGCAGGGCGACCTGCGCCAGCGTATCGGCGGGCCCATCCGCCATAGCGGTTTTACCAGGCTTACTTGAGCAACCAACTCCGCCGGACTACGAATCATTGTCAATAAATGGACCTGTCCCTGTTTTCTCTATCGGGGCTAGCCCGGATATTTCATAAACTTCGTAGCGAGCGGCGGTAAGTGCTTGCCTGGCAAGGAAGGCAAGCAATTTGACCGGATACGTATTGTTAATACATTGAGGGTCAAATTGCGCCGTCTAACGCGG
>Ga0114931_10002647_pt1 | contig 22749 bp, 22 predicted proteins | sample 2SBtaG_FD_89579 | JGI IMG/M metagenome (GOLD analysis project Ga0114931, IMG submission 89579) | Deep subsurface microbial communities from Kolumbo volcano to uncover new lineages of life (NeLLi) - 2SBTROV14_V59a metaG | ecosystem: Environmental > Aquatic > Marine > Volcanic | place: Kolumbo... | reverse complement strand
CTAGGAGTTTGTCCGAGTGATGTGAGCCGCAGTGAGAGCGTGGCACAGTGAGACCGTTTTCCGATCGTTCGAGGAGCATGGTGGGTGGCCTGCCAAGAAAGGGATCGGAAAACAGAGTCGCTGGGGCGCCTTCGAAGCAGGTTCATCATGACTCGGGCAGGCCTCCGGATCGGAGGTCTCGCCAGGGTCTGTCACCATAGAGACAGCGGGTCGGGAAACGCGGGACAGACCGCAGGGAGTCATGCTCATGTTTCGGATACTACACGGGTTCGCGAGCCCGACACTGGCCGCTGTACTGGTTTTATCCTCAGTTATGCCAATCGCTCATGCCGAGCGGATCAAGGATCTGGCCTCGGTGGCGGGAGTCAGGAGCAATCAGTTGATCGGCTATGGGCTGGTGGTGGGCCTCCTGGGTGCGGGAGATCAGACCACACAGACCCAGTTCACCGTTCAGAGCCTCAAGAACATGCTGGCCCAACTGGGTGTGGTGATACCGCCGGGCGTGGATCCGAAGCTGAAAAATGTTGCAGCCGTGGTGGTGACGGCGGACCTGCCGCCCTTTGCGAAACCTGGTCAGGCCATAGATGTCACCGTCTCCTCTATCGGGAACGCCAAGGGACTGCGGGGGGGTACCCTGCTGATGACGCCGCTCAAGGGCCTCGATGGCAAGGTCTATGCGGTTGCCCAGGGCAACGTGGTCTCTTCGGGCTTCGGGGCCGAAGGCCTGGATGGGTCGAAGATCGTGGTCAACGTGCCCACGGTGGGCCGGATCCCCAACGGGGCCTCGGTCGAGCGCATGGTGACCAGCCCCTTTGCGCAGAACGACAGTCTGGTCTTCAACCTCCATACGCCTGATTTCACTACGGCCTCTCGGATTGCCCAGACCATCAACAGAACCCTGGGCCCCGGTGTCGCCCACCCCATGGATGCCATCTCCATCCAGGTCTCCGCACCGCGGGACACAGGACAGCGGGTGGAGTTTCTGGCCCTGTTGGAGAATCTCACCCTGGTGCCCGGCGAGGCCCCGGCCCGGGTGATCGTGAATTCGCGCACCGGCACGGTGGTCATCGGCAGCCATGTGCGGGTCAGTCCCGCCGCGGTCTCCCACGGAAACCTGGTGGTGACCATCGCCGAGAGCCAGGACGTCAGCCAGCCCGCGCCCTTGGCCAATCGCGGTGAGACCCAGGTCACCCAGCAAAGTGGTGTGAATGTCGATCAGCAGGGCAGCCATATGTTCGTCTTCGACCCGGGTGTCACGCTGGACGAGCTGGTGCGGGCGGTGAACGAGGTCGGGGCCGCCCCCGGGGATCTGGTGGCGATCCTCGAGGCCCTCAAACAGGCGGGCGCCCTGCATGCCCAGCTGATCGTGATCTGAGCGGCTGCGGGGTGTCCATGGGCAACAGGGGCGATCGATCCACGGGAGGGTTGGCGGGTGACTGATCTGTCTGCCGCAGGGGTCTACACCGACCTGCAGGGGCTGGCGGGTCTGCGCAGGGCGGCCCATGAGCGATCGCCCGAGGCCCTGAGAGAGACGGCCCGCCAGTTCGAGGGCCTGTTTCTGCAGATGATGCTGAAATCCATGCGCGAGGCGTTGCCCGGCGACGGGCTGTTCGACAGCGAGTCGGTCAAGTTCTATCAGGGGATGTTCGACAAGCAGGTGGCCCTGGATCTGGCCAAGGACGGAGCCATCGGTCTGGCGGATGTGCTGTACCGGCAACTGGGTGGCGAGGGGCCGGCATCCCGGTCCCCTCAAGGCCTGCGAACCCCCTATGCCGCGCCTCCAGTCCGGCGCGGGGATACGGGGGGAGCGGACCGGGTCGGGGATGCCGAGTTGCCGGAGTATGCCACCTCGCCCAAGGCCTTTGTCGCCGGTCTTTGGCCAGCGGCCAGGGAGGCCGGGGCCGCCCTGGGCGTTGCCCCCGAGGTGCTGATCGCCCAGTCCGCGCTGGAGACGGGCTGGGGTCGCAAGGTGATTCGCGATCCGCAGGGGCGGAGTACCCATAATCTGTTCGGCATCAAGGCGGGGTCCGGGTGGTCCGGGCCCTCGGCCGGGGTGAGCAGTGTGGAGTATGAGGGCGGTGTGGCGGTCAGGCGCCAGGCTCGGTTCCGCGCCTATGAGTCACCTGCACAGAGCTTTGCAGACTATGTGCGCTTCGTGGGTGGGAATCCCCGCTATCGCGCCGCGCTCGCTCAGGCCGGGGAGGCGGATGCCTACCTCCAGGGTCTCCAGGAGGCCGGTTATGCCACGGATCCCCGCTATGCCGAAAAGATCCGCGCCATCCTGGGCCGGGAATCCTTTGGGCGACAGGTCGCCGCCCTGAGGAGGCTGTGATCCACAATATACTCGGTGCGCCGGGTATGACTAAAGGCCCCGGGCGCGGAGCCGATAACCAGAACTGGAGCACCATGATGAAAGGAAGACCTGACACAAGCCCCCTCGGGGGACCTCTGATCTGCTCGTGGTCTGGCCGAGGTGGGTCGACGACTCTGCCTGGGGTAGGGGTCGGGGAGGGTAATTCACGCCTTGATCTGAATGAGTGCGCCTCCCCATCGACCCGCTCCAGAACGCCCAGAGGCAGGCACTGAGGCATGGCCAGTGGCATCTATGGCATCGGCACCCGGGCCCTGCTGGCCTTCAAGGGCGGACTGACTACGGCCGGGCACAATATCTCCAATGTCAACACGGAGGGCTACAGCCGCCAGCGGGTGGAGTTTTCCGCGGAGGTCCCGGAATTCGTGGGTTCCGGGTATATGGGGCGCGGGGTCAAGATCGGTGGCATCGGACGGGTCTACGATCGCTTCGTGGTGGAGCAGGTCCGTACCAGTCAATCCGGACTGGGCCGCCAGCAGGCCTATTTCGATCTGGCGAAGCGGGTGGACAATCTGCTGGGGGACGACGCCACAGCCCTGAGTCCGGGACTGCAGTCCTTCTTCAATGCCGCACAGGAGGTGGCCAACGACCCGACCTCCCATGCGGCCCGGCAGGTGATGCTGACCGAAGGCGAGACCCTCACGGCCCGCCTCCAACAGCTGGACGGAGCCCTCGAGGATGCCGGGGCGCGGGTCAACGAACGGCTGCGCAACATGGCTGCCGAGATCAATGGCTATGCCGAGGCGATCGGAAACCTGAATGCAGATATCGCCAGTGCGATGGGCGGTGGAGGGAGTGCCCCCAATGACCTCCTCGATCAACGGGATGCCGTGATCGAGAAGCTGTCCAAACTGGTCTCGGTGTCGGTCGTGACCCAGGAGGATGGCATGGCCAACGTGTTTGTCGGCACAGGTCAGAATCTGGTCCTGGGTACCGGGACCGCGACCCTGGTGGTGGCATCCATGAGTGAGGATCCGGATCTGCTGGACATCGGTATCCAGACCCCGGGGGCCGTGGTCAAGGTGACCGAGATGCTTACCGGGGGGGAGCTGGGCGGAGTCCTGGAGTTCCGCGATGCGATGCTGGATCCCACGCGCAATGCCCTGGGCCGGATCGCGATCGGTCTGGGCAGCTCTTTCAACGATCAGCATATCCTGGGTGTGGACCTCAATGGAGACCCCGGACAGGCGTTCTTCAACGTGCCGGGGCCGGAGATCTTTCCCGGGGCGGCGAACACCGGATCGATCCAGGTGGGATTCAGTGACCCCGGGGCGCTGACCCTGGACGACTATCGGCTGAGTCACGATGGGAGCAACTGGGTGCTGCAGCGTCTCGGTGACGGGCAGGTGGTGAGCTTTGACTCTGGCAGCGGCACCGCTGCCGACCCCTATCTGGTGAACGGCATCTCCTTGGACGTCTCCGCCGCGAACACGGCGGACAGCTATATCATCCGTCCGACCCAGTCCGGCGCCGCCCGGCTGGGGGTGTCCCTGACCGATGGGGCACAGATCGCAGCGCGCCGCCCGGGAGCGGGCGTGGGCGACAATACCAACGCCCTGGCGCTGGTCGGCCTGCAGACGGGACTGACCATGATCGGGGGCAGTACCGACTACGAAGGGGCCTATACCTCCCTGATCGGTGAGGTCGGGACGCGGACCCGTCAGGCGCAGATCAACAGCCAGGGGCAGAGCAAGCTCCTCGAGGGGGCACAGACCCGGCGTGCGGAGATATCCGGTGTAAACCTGGACGAGGAGGCTGCGGACCTGATCCGCTTTCAACAGGCCTATGAGGCGACCGCCCGTGTGATCACCACCGCCCAGGCCATGTTCGACAGTCTTCTGGCGGCGGTGCGATGAGCGGGGGAGGACGGGCAGATGCGTATTTCGACCACTCAGTTCTTTAAGCTGGGCGTGAGCAGTATCCAGAGGCAACAGGCGGAGATGGCCGAGACCTCCCTGCAGCTCGCCAACGGCAAGCGCATCCTCGCGCCCAGCGACGATCCGACGGGGACCGTGGTGGGCCTGAGGCTGAATACGGCCATCGAGACCACCGGCCAGTATCAGGACAACGCCAGCCAGGCCCAGGGCCGGCTCGAGTTCGAGGAGAGCACCCTGGCGCAGGTGGGGGTGGGTCTGCAGCGGATCCGGGAGCTGGCGCTACAGGGAAACAACGATACCCTCAGCGACCAGGATCGGAGCTTCATCGCCACGGAGGCAGAGCAGCGCCTGCAGGAGCTGCTCGATCTGGCCAACTCCCGGGATGCCAACGGCGAGTACATCTTCGCCGGCTCCCAGTCCCATACCCGGCCCTTTTCGCAGACGGTCGGTGGCTTCACCTACAATGGGGATGACCTCCCCCGTTCCGTGCAGATGAGCCCCGTGCGCCGGCTGGCCATAGGAGACAGCGGCGACCAGGTATTCATGGAGATACTCAAGGGCAATGGGCGATTCGCCACAGTGGCGGGGGCGGCCAATACCGGCACCGGTGTGATCGACAACGGGACCGTCACCGATCTGGCGCTGTGGGGGGCGTGTGACACCTACACCATCAGCTTTACCACGCCTGACAGCTTCGAGATCCGCGACAGTGCCAGTAACCTGGTGACCGCCGGGGCCTATGTGAGCGGGAGCGCCATTGATTTCCAGGGGGCACAGGTCGTCATCCAGGGGGCGCCCGAGGCGGGCGACCAGTTCACCGTCTCACCCAGTACCGATCAGAGCCTGTTCCAGACCTAGCAGGAGCTGGTGGACGCCCTGCGCAATCCGGGGGCCATGCCCGCCGACCGTGCCCGCTTCCACACCCGCGTGAACTCCGTCCTGGCCGATCTCGATCAGGCGGCGGAGAACCTCTTGAAGACCCGTGCCGATGTGGGCGCACGCCTCAATCTGCTAGACAATCAGCGGGCTATCAATGAGAGCACGCTACTGACCCTGCGTCAGACCCTGTCCGAGACCCAGGACCTGGACTATGCCGAGGCAGTCTCGCGCCTGAAGTCCCAGCTCGCCGGCCTGCAGGCCGCCCAGCAGTCCTATGTCCAGGTCCAGCGCCTCTCGCTGTTCGACTTCCTGCGCTGATTCCGCGGGCGGCGGCCCGGTCGCCGCGCCCTGGCCGGTCTCCTCCTCCGTGACCGCACACCCGGCGGCGGTGGGCACGGATACCGGCCGCAGCCCGGGCGGCTGATTCCCCTTCGGCCCGTCTCTGCCCGCTGCGCCAGCCCGGCCCCGACCGGGGCCTCCCACTGAACCGTCACGGAACAGGCCTGGGCTGAGTCCGGCCTGTTCCGGGTGACTCGGCCTGTCCATGAAATCTGCGCGGTGATGGGGCTAAAGTTCCCGGGCCGGTGTGCCGATACCCTGAGTGTGAGCACAATGGGTGGCCAGCGGCCCCCGGAGCAGGCCGTCCACCCGACGGTCACAGAGAGAGACCCAGTCAAGGAGAACCACCATGCCTCAGATCATCAATACCAACGTCATGTCGCTGACGGCCCAGCGGAACCTGAACAAGTCCCAGGGCAATCTGTCCATCTCCCTGCAGCGCCTGTCCTCGGGGCTGCGCATCAACAGCGCCAAGGACGATGCCGCCGGGCTGGCCATCTCGGAGCGTTTCACCTCCCAGATCCGGGGCCTGAACCAGGCGGTCAGAAACTCCAATGACGGGATCTCCCTGGCCCAGACCGCCGAGGGGGCGTTGCAGCAGGTGACCAACAACCTGCAGCGCATGCGTGAGCTGGCGGTGCAGTCGGCCAATGACACCAATTCGGCCTCCGACCGCGCCTCCCTGCAGGAGGAGGTCACCCAGCTGGTCGCCGAGATGGATCGGATAGCCAGCACCACGAATTTCAATGGCCAGACCCTGTTCGACGGCGCCTTTGCGAACAATCCCATGGTGTTCCAGGTCGGCGCGAACGCCAATCATACCATCTCGGTCTCCATAGCCAAGGCGGATGCCAGCACCCTGGGCTCGAATGCCACCCTGACCTCGACGGGTGCCTCGCTCAGTGACGGCGTGAATGCCGGTGCCTTCACCTCCCCCAGTGGCGTGCTGCAGATCAACGGCACCTTGATCAACACCACCGCGGACGGTCTCTCCTCCACCGATGCGGATGCCTCGGCAAACGCCGTGGCGGCGGGTATCAATGCCCTGTCCGGGACCACCGGCGTGACAGCCACCGCCAACGCCACCACGGTGACGCTGGGCACCATGATCGCCGATGCCAACGGCATCACCGGTGCTGGAGATTTCAGTATCAACGGTGTCGATATCACCGTGACCGCCATTCAGGCGGGGGATGCCGATTCGGCCCTGCGCGACGCCATCAACGCGGTGAGCAACCAGACCGGTGTGACGGCGGCCCTCGACTCCAGTAATCAAATGGTGCTCACGGCCGCCGACGGGCGCAACATCGCGATCAAGGCCGGTGGTGGCGCCGATGTCGATATATTCAGCGATGCCAACGCGGATATCAGCTCTGCCCTGGATACAGTCATCGTCGGGACCGTGACCCTGGACAGCGACAGCGCCATCTCCGTGGACACCGGCCTGGCGGCCGCCACCAATGGCATGACCATCAGCGCGGGCACGACAGCGCTGACCACCACCAATTCCATGACCAATGTGGATATCGCCACCCGAGCCGGTGCCACCAGTGCCATCACCAACATCGACCGGGCCATCGACTCGGTGAGTTCCACCCGGGCGACCTTCGGGGCGGTGCAGAGCCGTTTCGAGTCGGCGATCGCCAATCTGTCCACCACCTCGGAGAATCTGTCGGCCGCCCGGTCCCGCATCCGGGATGCGGACTTTGCCCAGGAGACGGCCAGCATGACCCGATCCCAGATCCTGCAGCAGGCCGGTCTTTCCGTGCTGTCCCAGGCCAACTCTCAGCCCCAGAACGTCCTGGCGCTGTTGCAGTAGACACCGGTCCTCGGCCATCCCGCAGCGAAGGCCGGCCTGTCCGGCCCTTGCTGCGTCTGGGGTGGAAATCAGCCGGGCGCGAGGCGGCAGGGGCGGGGTTCAAGTTTCCCGGTCCACGGCCGTTAGTTAGAGACAGGGCCACCAGATGGCGACTCGGTACACTGGCCGGATCCTGAGGTCCATGGGGTATCCGGTCCGGGAGACGCCGTAGACCTGCCTGCCCATGCCGAGGTCTTCAGTGTCTGGCGGTGGGTACAGGAGGAGGCCTAGGTGCACAGCCAAATCAATCGCAGGACAGGCATTGCCGATCCCGTCGTCCCCCACAGGCGCGGGACCTGGAGCCCGAGGCCGAGCGCGATGCCTGCAACGGATGCCCGGCGGTCATCGCCCGGTCCCATAGCCAAGCCGTGCTGAGCAGTTACAAGGAAAGACGGTGCTGAACAGGAGTTTGTCATGGTCATTGATCTCATGAACCGGTTGACGGTGAACCCACTGAGTCAGGTGGCGCCAGCGGGACGGATACAGGAGGGTCAGTCTTCGCCTCAGGAAGGCAAGACCGTGCCTGCAGGCGGCAAGGAATTGCCGCCTGCAGGTCAAGGCGCTGACGCAGCTGCTGCAGAATCGGCGGCACGGGCCATCGTCGACCTCAACGAGTATGTCCAGAAGGTGGGCCGTGAGATACGGTTCAGCGTAGATGAAGACAGCGGCCAGACGGTCATCAAGGTCATGAATTCAGAGACCGACGAGATGATTCGACAGATACCGCCCGACGAGGTGCTGGCGCTGGCCGAGTTCGTGCGCGATGCTCAGGGGCTCAATACCACGGGGCTGTCCGAAAAGGCTTGATTATTGCAAGTGCTTGTCGCTGAGACAGGCATCAGGCTGTCCCTGGCTCTACTTCTGCCCCCGGGCGGGGCAGGCCGCTTTGCGGGGCGGCAGTGGCCCGGGCACCACGATCGGGTCAAGGCCACTCAGGACGAGGGCCACACCGCAGTCGAGCAGGGCAGGAGACCGCTCAACGGGCGGTGCCGGCGCCGCGCATGGTACCGGACCGCGCACGATCACAACCGGAGTAACTGCGCATGCCCGCCATCACATCCCTGGGGGTCGGTTCCGGCCTCGACATCGGCGGCCTGGTGGACCAGCTCGTGGCCGCAGAGGTGCAGCCCGCCTCGTCACGCCTCGATCGGCGGGAGGCCAATCTGCAGGCCGAGCTCTCCGCCTTCGGCACCCTGAAATCGGCGCTGGCGGGGGTGCAGGACCAGCTCAAGGGCCTGAGCACCATCGGCGCCGCCCGCACCACCAGCTCCAGCAATACAGATCTGATTGCGGCCAGCGCCACGGCCAACGCGGTTCCGGGCAGTTACGACATCGAGGTCGGGCAGCTGGCTCAGGCCCATGCCCTGGCCAGCCGATCGTATGGCGCGCTCACCGACGTGGTGGGCACGGGTACGCTTGACTTCCAGTTCGGAACTACGGACTACGAGGCGGCCACCGACAGCTACAATGGTTTCATCCCCAATCCGGCGCGCAGTCCCCAGACCCTGATCATAGACGAGACCAACAACACCCTCGAGGGGGTGCGCGATGCCATCAATACGGCGCGGATGGGCGTCAACGCCGTGATCGTCAACGATGGCAGCGGATATCGTCTGCTCTTGAGCGCCGAAGACAGCGGCGCGGCCAACAGCCTGCAGATCACGGTGAGTGGAGATGCCGGCAGCGGGCTGGCTGACCTCGCCTTCGATGCCTCGGCGACGGCTATGTAGCAGACGGTGGCCGCCAGGACGCCGCGCTGACCATCAACGGGCTCGCCATCACCAGCCCGTCCAATGCCGTCGACCAGGCCATCGAGGGGTTGTTTCTGGACCTGAACGGTGCGGCCCCGGGGGAGGTTGTCCGGGTGCAGGTGGCGAAGGACAGGGCCGCCGTGCGCCAGGGTGTGGAGACCTTCATCGAGGCCTACAACGGGGTGGTCGGCCAGATCCGCTCCTTGACCGCCTACGACCTGGAGACACAGCAAGGCTCGATACTGACGGGCGACAGCAGCGTGCGTTCGATCTACGCGCAGTTGAGAAACGGATTGATCTCGGCGGTGGACGGGGCCTCGGAGACCTATTCCTATCTGGTCGAGATCGGCCTGGAGAGCGATTCGGACGGGGCCTTGACGCTCGACGGCGCCCGTTTCGACGACGCCATGTCTGCAGACTTTGAGGGAGTGGTTGCCCTGCTCAGTGGTGCCGCCGAGGGGCTGGGACAGACCGTGGAGGGCATGTTGGGCGCCGGTGGGCTGCTGATACCCGGACCTCGGGTCTGCAGACCCGCATCGATGATATCGGTGAGCAGCGTATCGTTCTGGGCCGGCGCTCTGAGGCCGTGCGGAGCCGTTTTCTCAAACAGTTCACGGCCATGGATACCCTGCTCGCCCAATTGCAGAGCACCAGCAGTTTTATCTCGAACCAGCTTGCAAATCTACCCACGGCCGCGAACCTGAGACGATCCAACTAGTCCCGTTCATGGGCCGCGCCTCGGGCTGGTCCGTACTTCTCTCCAGGGTTCGTGGCGAGGCGGTCCGGTGTGCAGTATGACCTGCCCCGGCTGGCTCGGATTTCGTGAACCATAGCCCGGCACAGGCTGTAAAGAAAGGCAGATCCTGGCCGCTAGAGAAGGATACCTAACCCCCCACGTCTCAGGAGCACAAGTATGAGTTATCCGAGCCCGCACAGTGCCCTCAGGGCCTATCAGCAGGTCGGCATCCAGGCCGCCGCATCCGGAGCAACTCCGCATGCGTTGATCGGCATGTTGCTGCAGGGTGCTCTGGACCGGATCGCGACTGCCAAGGGATTGATGCAGCGCCGGGATCCTGCCAAAGGCGCATTGATCAGCAAGGCCATATCCATACTGGGTGGGCTGCGTGACAGCCTGAATTTCGAGGTGGGAGGGGCGCTGTCCTCGAATCTCGACAGTCTGTACGAATATTGCCAGCACCGCCTGCTTCAGGCCAACATGTCCGACGATCTGTCCCTGCTGGACGAGGTGACAGGCCTGCTGCGTGAGATCAAGGAGGCCTGGGAGGAGATCGGGGATGAGGCGCGAGGCCCGCTCGCACCCGGTGCACAGGCTGGTCGGAGATGAACGCGACAGAATTCCCCACCGGGCGGCGCGAGGCCGAAGAGGGCCTGCACACCGCACTGGAAGAGAGTGAGGCCATGCTGGAGGCCGCAGTGTCGGGTGACTGGGATCGGCTGGTGCGCCATCAGCTTCGGTGCCGGACCCTGGTGGAGGCCGTATGCTCGGAGCGCGGCTGGGACGCGGATATACTGGAAAAGATCCGGGGCCACCATGGTCGGGCAATAGAGCTGGTCCGAACGGCCCGGGATGAGGCGGCCGTCAAATCGGTGGCGTTGACCCGGGGGGGACGCGCCGTGCGCGCCTATGGTGGGCACTCGCAGTGAGCGGGGCCGTGCTGTCCGCCGGTCTGGTCTACGAGACACGAATGGCGGTCGGATGGCGGGTGCTGCCCTCCCCGTTGGACGCCGACTATACGGCACGCCTCAACGACTCCAACGAACTGTTCCTGCGGTCGTTGAATACCTTGGAGGAGGTGCCCTGTGGCCGCTTTGAGGTCGGCGAGACCGGTGGCGACCTCCAGCCCGAACTGGAACGCCTGTATATCAAACTGAACCTGCTTATGGAGCTGGTGGGCCATGTCCTGAGCCGGCAACTCGGAATGCCCCCCCGGGCCGATGTACATCTGGGGCGAGCCGGTATGGCGTGGCGCGGACCGCGTCAGCCTCCGCAGTGCGGGACCGACCTGGTGGTCGATCTCTATGTGCAGCCCCGCTATCCGCGTCCGCTGGAGTTGCCCGGGCGTACCACCGCAGTCAGGGACGGCTGGGTGGAGCTGGAGTTCCTGGGGCTCAACGAGGCGATTGAGGAGGGCCTGCAGAGGCTGATCTTCCGTCACCACCGGCGGGATGTCGCCACCCGGCGGCGGCCTGCGTCCCGCTCCAGAGATCACATCCCGGGCCACGCTCCATGCCAGGACCACTGATCCCCCCTGCGGGTAGGGCCAGTGGCCTGTCTGCATCTCGCGACGATGCGAGATCCCTTGCGCCGGGCGCTTTCCTTCTCGTCCTGTCACAATTCTGACGGGGAGCGCCGTTTTAGGTCCCAAACGGCTGTCCTGCTCCCTGCCACACCCGATGTCCTGAGTTAGACTTGGATCGTGGTTGTTGTCCTTGTCGCAGCCGGGTCTTCGCTATGGATTCAAGGCCTCTTCGAGGGCGCATGCTCCATGGCTGTCTCGCCCCTGTAACCCTGGCGAACGGCTGCCTCGATGCCACAAGGTCGCCAAGCATTTTCAACCCTGTCGGTATCTGGCCTGTCGGTTTTCAGGGGGCATGGATGCGAGTCAAGGGCAAGGCCGTGTTATTCATCGCCAGGTGTTTCCCACTTGGCCATGCGCCCACAGATATAGGACCTGGAGGCCCCAAAAGACAGGGGAGGGGTGTGCCTGCCCATGGAACCTGGAAAGTGCCGCTATCCGGTCATCCGAACAGGTCTTTAGGTTGTCTTGCCGCCGAGGAGGGATCACATGGACCCGTTGACTAAGTTGTCCAAGGCGCGCGTCCTGTTGGTCGATGCGGACCGCGCACGTGCCACGCAACTCCAATCCATATTCGAGTTCCTGGGCGTGCAGGTCGTTGCGGCGGATCCAGGGAACTGGCGCAACGCGGTGGGTGCTGAAGGCTCATTTGTGGCCGTGTTCTTGTGTTATGACGATCCTCAACTCGTCGCCGACAGGGTCCGTGATCTCCATGAGTGGAATGTGCGGGTCCCGGTATGCCTGCTGCGCAGGGCCGGATCTGCACCCGCGTCCGTAGGTGAGGAGGTCCGGAATATCCTGGACGATCTCGAACTGCCTGTCACCTATCCTGCACTCAAAAAGGTGCTCGTGGAGGCCGCGGCCAGGGCCCAGGCTCGGCCGGTGAAGGCGGCACGCCGCGACCCGGAGCTGTTTCGGGCGCTGGCTGGCACCAGCAGCGCGATTCGCGCCGTGAACGGCTTTGTCGAGCGTGTGGCCAGGACCGAGGCGACGGTCTTGATCCTCGGTGAGACGGGTACAGGGAAGGAGGTGGTCGCCCGCAACATCCACTACAACTCGAATCGCCGTGGCAAACCGTTCGTGGCGGTCAATTGCGGGGCGATCCCCAGTGAGTTGCTGGAGAGCGAGCTCTTCGGTCATGAGAAGGGGGCCTTTACCGGCGCAATAAGCGCCCGACCGGGGCGCTTCGAACTGGCCCAGGGCGGCACGCTGTTTCTGGACGAGATCGTGGACATGCCCCTGTTGATGCAGGTGAAGATCCTCAGGGTACTCCAGGAGCGCACCTTCGAGCGCGTAGGCAGCAATCGCAGTCTGACGGCGGATGTACGCATCATTGCCGCTACGCACCGCAACCTCGAGGAATCCATACGGGAGGGCAAATTCAGGGAGGATCTCTATTATCGACTGAATGTGTTTCCGATTGAGATGCCCCCTTTGCGCGCCCGTCTCGAAGACCTCCCGGTCTTGATCGAGGACCTCAGCCGGCGCATGACGTCCGAGGGCCGTTCCGCAGTACGCCTGAGCTCTGCGGCGTTGGCACAACTGGGCCGATACCGCTGGCCGGGAAACGTGCGCGAGCTGGCCAATGTCCTGGAGCGGCTGGCGATCCTGTATCCCGGTGGGGTCGCCGACGTGTGCGATCTCCCGGAGGCCGTGCTGGGTAAGGACTGGCAGGCGCCGGTGCCCGAGGCCGAACCCCTTCCGCTAATGGCACTCCAGGGTGCCGAGGAGGGGCCACACCTGCCCGCACAGGGGCTCGATATGAAGGACTATCTTCAGCAGGCCGAGATCAGCCTGATTCGCCAGGCCCTGAACGAGGCGGATGGTGTGGTCGCGCAGGCCGCGAAGCTGTTGCGCGTCCGCAGAACGACCTTGGTGGAGAAGATGCGCAAGTATGACATCGTTCGCGAGGCGGAGGCCTGAGCCTGCGATACACCCTGCGCGGCCTCTCTGGCACGGGCCCTTTGTCGGCCTGAGCTCTCTCGTGGACGTGTCACGAGACCACGCCCGCCCCCTTCAGGTCCTTGGTCTCCCGGTCCCGCGTCCGTCGCCCCCCCCCCGGCCGCAACCCTGAATCCTGTTCTGCGCCAAGGATTCGACACCGTCCCCAGGCGGGGCGGGAATGTCATTATCTTGGCGTGGGCGCCCCGGCACGATATTTTAACGTGTTGTAATTGTGGAATAATTTAACTAGGCACGCCGTTTGCTTGGCTTGGAGTGCGGTCTGTTGCGGAAGACAGCCGGGGTGTGCCGTGTGGACACCCGCTGAGCTGTGCGCCGACCCGACCGGCTCCGTGGCTGTCAGGACAAATGGATGTGCGAGTCTAGGTGACATATGAACAAGCTACTGATCATGGTTGTCGACCCCGATGCGGGGTTTCGCAACACGCTGTGCGGCTGGCTCGACGGCGAGGGTTTCCGGACCCTTTCCGCCTCCGGCGTCTGTGCAGCGCGTGCGCTTCTGAATGGGGAGCGCCCGGCGCTGTCGGTGTGCTCCGTGGGGACAGGGGGCGCAGAGGCGGCACAATTGCTCGCTGAGATGCGCCGATCCTGCCCGCGCCTTCCGGTGATACTGGTCAGTGACCAGGTCTCGGTGGGTCTGGCTGTCAATGTGATGCGGGCCGGTGCGGCCGACCTGTTGGTCAAGCCCCTCGAATTCCCGATGCTCAAGGAGCGGCTGACGGTATTGCTCGGGACTCGGGCGGACGGCGAGGGGGGCGAGGTGCCGGTAGCCCAGAGCCCGGTCATGGCTGCCGTGCTGGGGCTCGCGCGCAGGGTGGCCGACTCGTATGCGACCATACTCCTGATCGGAGAGTCCGGGACGGGGAAGGAGGTCTTCGCCCGCTATATACACCGCCACTCACGCCGTGGCGCCGGCCCCCTGGTCGCGATCAATTGCGCAGCGGTGCCGGAGAATCTGCTGGAGGCAGTCCTCTTCGGTCACGAGAAGGGCGCCTACACGGGGGCCTATGAGGCCCGGGCCGGCAAGTTCGAGCTGGCCCATGGCGGTACCCTGCTGCTGGACGAGGTCTCGGAGATGTCTCTGGAACTCCAGGCCAAGCTGTTGCGGGTCCTTCAGGAGCGTGAGGTGGAGCGCCTCGGAGGACGCCACCCGATCCCCCTGGATGTGCGGGTGCTGGCGACCACGAACCGCGACCTGCTCGCCGAAGTGGAGGCCGGACGTTTCCGACAGGATCTGTACTACCGCCTCAATGTATTCCCCATTCATCTGCCGCCACTGCGGGAACGCAGGGAGGATATCCTGGTCCTCGCACGCAGATCACTCACTATCCATGGCACCGGGCGGGGCGGCCTGTGCCTCTCTGAGGAGGCCGAGCAACGTCTCATGGGTTATCGATGGCCGGGCAACGTCCGCGAGCTCGACAATGTGATCCAGAGGGCGCTGATCCTCGCAGATGACAACATCGTGGACGGTGAGGACATTCGCTTTGCGCACTCGGTGACGGACGAGGCGGTTGCAGACGCCGCATACAGCCATGTCTCGAGTGAGCGACACCGGCTCGAACAGGACCTGTGGCTGAGGGAGCGGGAACTGATCCTGGCGGCACTGAACCACGGCAACGGGAGTCGCAAATTCGCGGCGGCCCGGTTGGGGATCAGTCCGCGTACCTTGCGCTACAAGCTGGCCAGGATGCGGGACGAGGGGGTCACGGTCCCCGACTGCGATTCGCGGTGACGGTATGCCTATCGAGGTGATGCACCATGACTGAAGTGGGAATCAATCAGGTACTGAGTCAGATCCGGAGTCTGTCGGCGGCTGCCGGGGACCGGCCGCAGACGGCCGCCGGTGTGGATGGGGCCGAGGCTGTGGACTTCGGGGACGTGCTCAAGGCCTCCATCGACCAGGTGAGCCGTATCCAGCGGCATTCCAGTGAACTGGCCGCGGCCTTTGAGCGTGGAGATCCGGGCGTCAGCCTGGCCAAGGTGATGGTGGCCGGTCAGAAGGCCAGTGTCTCCTTTGAGGCAGCGATTCAGGTGCGTAACCGCCTCCTCGAGGCCTATCGCGAAGTCATGAGCATGCAGGTCTAGACCGCATTCCTCACCCTCTCTCTACTGTGACGCCTCGATGGCATGCTCTGTATGTCCTTCGCTCGGTCGGGCTGCCCGGCGTGGTGCCGGCTGTGCTCGGTCGCGAAGGCCGGCCCGAGCACAGCCGTGGACCGTCTTGCGGCGTGCCCTGCATCGATACCCCTGGTACCTGGGTCTTTGGCCTCCAGCTCCCACGCCTCCGGGCGCATGACGGTGTCGGAAGCGCTTGGCATATGAGTGATGTGACTGCGTATCTGCGCCCGGATCCACGCACCCTGGCAAACTGCAGCCTCAGGTGCAAGCGGTGTATTCGCAGGTATATCGGTTCGGCTCCGGCTTTGGTAAAGACATGGCACTCCTAAGCGCCGAGGCGCTCACCACTCAGTTCCAGGGCTTCAGCAGGCTCCCGGTGCTCCGTCAGATCGGTCTGATGGTCGGCCTGTCCGCCAGTATCGCCCTCGGGGTGGCCGTCGTGCTGTGGTCCCAGGAACCCAATTATTCCCTGCTCTACGCGGGGATGGGCTCCGAAGACGCAGCCCAGATCGTGGATGCCCTGCAGGCAGCGGATATCCCCTATCGCCTGGAGCAGGGTGCGAGTGCGGTCGTGGTCCCCGCCGCCAGGGTCAGCGAGGCACGTCTGAAACTGGCCTCTCTCGGACTCCCCAAGAATCACCTCACAGGGCTCGAGTTCCTGGACCAGGAGCAGCCGCTGGGTACCAGCCGGATGATCGAGCAGGCGCGTTACAAACGGGCCCTTGGGGTAGAGCTGGCCCGGACCATCATGAGTCTGGACAGTGTCCGCAATGCGCGGGTCCATTTGGCGCTGCCGAAACGCTTCGTGTTCCTGCGCGACCGCAGCGCCCCCAGTGCCTCGGTCCTGCTCGATCTCTATCCGGGGCGCCGGCTCGATGAGACGCAGATCGCGGGGATCACCAAGCTCGTGGCCTCGAGCATCCCGGGGCTCGAGGCCGAGCAGGTTACGGTCGTGGACCAGAAGGGTCACCTGCTGAGTCACGGCTCATCGGCTCAGCTGGCCCGCGGGGTCGAGCAGCTCAAGTACACCCAGCACCTGGAGGCCCTGTATGTCGATCGGATCCGGGACATACTCGCACCTCTGGTCGGGGCACAGGGCGTCAGGGCGCAGGTGACGGCCTCTGTGGACTATACCAGCGTCGAACAGACCTCCGAGCGCTACGATCCCAAGGGTACAGTGGTGCGCTCCGAGCAGCTCGACGAACGTCAGACGAAGGGCAGTGACGCCGTCGGGATACCGGGTGCACTGAGCAATCAGCCCCCTCCTGCCGGGACAGTGGACCCGCAGGACCCCACTCAGGCCCAGGTGGCGCCGACGACGGTCGCGCGCAAGAGCACACGCAACTTTGAGGTCGACCGCACCCTCAGCCATACGCGCACCGCCCCGGGTGAGGTCAAACACCTCTCGGTCGCCGTGGTGGTGGACTATCGCACCCGGGAGACCGCGGAGGGGGAGACGGAGCGCGTTCCCCTGGATGCCGCGGAGATGGAACGGATCACCAGCCTGGTCAAGGAGGCGGTAGGTTTCGACGCTCAGCGGGGGGACAGTGTGAATGTCATCAATGCCTCGTTCGTGGCAGGTCCGCAGATGGAGGCGCCGGAGGCCCTGCCCCTGTGGCGTGAGCCCTGGTTCCTGGACCTGATGAAGCAGGCCGCAGGAGGGCTGGTGGTGCTGGTCCTGGCCCTGGGTGTGCTGCGCCCGACCCTGAAGAGCTTGGCCCGGGAGGGTACCGGTCCGGCCCAGGGCGAGGAATCGGAAGAGGGTGTCCCGGCGCTCCCCGAGGGGGCTGTCGACGAGAACGGTGAGCCCGTAGGCGGGCTGGAGCTGAAACAGGACCAGTTGAGCCTGAGCGGGAGTGTCGAGCCCCTGAGTATCACAGACGATACCGAGCAGCGGCTCGAGCAGGTGCGGACCCTGGTGCGCGACGACCCCGGGCGGGTGGCGCAGGTGGTCAAGTCGTGGATTGCAATCGAGGAACCCTGAGCCATGGCCGATGAGGCACGGACGGAAGCGGAGCGGGCCCTGGCGCTGGACGGGACCCAGAAGGCGGCGATCTTCCTGTTGACCCTGGGGGAGAAGGATGCGGCCTCGATACTGCGCCATATGGGGCCCAAGGAGGTCCAGCAGGTGGGGGCGGCCATGGCGAGTCTCAAGAACGTCTCGAAGGTGATGGTGAACGAGGTCATCAAGGACTTCGAGGGTACGATCGGCGGCCAGACCTCCATCGGGGTCGGCTCCGACGAATACATCCGCAATATGCTGGTCGAGGCCCTGGGAGAAGACAAGGCGGGCGGCTTGATAGACCGGATCCTGCTGGGTCGAAACTCCAAGGGGCTGGATACGCTCAAGTGGATGGATGCCCGCGCGGTGGCCGAGGTCATTCGCCAGGAGCATCCGCAGATCATTGCGATCGTCCTGGCCTATCTGGAGCCGGATCATGCCGCCGAGGTGCTCACCCACCTCCCGGACAAAGTCGCGGCGGACTGTATGATGCGTATCTCGACTCTCGACGGCATCCAGCCCGCCGCCCTCAACGAGCTCGATGCGATCCTGGACCAACAGTTCTCCGGAAAGGGGGCGCTGAAGTCCTCCAACGTCGGTGGTGTGAAGACCGCAGCGAATATCCTGAACTTCGTGGATACGACCACCGAGGGCGAGATCCTGACCCATATCGGCGAGGCAGACGAGGGGCTCAGTCAGCAGATCCAGGATCTGATGTTCGTGTTCGACAACCTGGCGGACGTGGATGACCGTGGTATCCAGGCCCTGCTGAGAGAGGTCGCCTCGGACACCTTGATCACGGCACTGAAGGGTGCCGACGATCGCGTCAAGGAGAAGATCTTTAGCAACATGTCGAAGCGTGCCGCCGAGACCATGCGGGATGACCTGGAGGCCAAGGGGCCGGTGCGCCTGAGCGACGTGGAGGCGGCGCAGAAAGAGATCCTGGCGGTCGCTCGGCGCATGGCCGAGGCAGGGGACATCGCCCTGGGCGGTAAGGCCGGTGATGAATTCGTTTAGGAGTCTGTTGGATTTGGGCGATCGTAGCGAGCAAGGTGGGAGAATGAGGAAAAATATTGATGATTTCGAGGCGCATAGTGGGGACTATGCAACGCCAAAATCGCCGGGAGCGATTTTGCACGCAAGCCCCGCCGGGGTGAGTCCCAGGGATGGGACGAATCGAAGGCAGGGATATTTGGACCTTTCTCCCACCGGCGCAGTAGATTGGCCCCAAGTCGGACAGGCTCTTAGCCGGTGGCTCGGGTCCTCTGTGCGGCCCCGAGCCGGGGCCCGAGCCCTACGCCGGGGTGGGGGCGGGATCCGCTGGCCCGACTGCGCGCCGCCGGCATGACCCGCTGGCAGAGCGGCGGGCCCAGGGGGGGCGGGCGATGAGTTCCCGCGTGCTGACCGGGCGTGGCGTCACTACGGCGTGCCCGTGGGAGCTCCCGGACATCGGAGAGGTCGAATCCGAAGCGGACCTTCCCGCGCCTCAGGCGGAGCCGGATGACGAGCAGGGCTCTGCGGCCCCGCTGCTGACGGCAGAGCAGCTGGAGGAGATCCAGCGCCAGGCCCGGGAAGAGGGCTTCTCCCATGGCCGGGAGGAGGGCCGGCGAGAGGGCCTCAAGGAGATGCGTGAACGGGCCCAGACCTTCTCCGATCTGATCTGTGCCCTCAGTGACCCCTTCGCGGAGCTGGATCACGAGGTGGAGGAACAACTGATCGCACTGGCAGTGGCGCTGGCGCGCCAGCTGGTGCGCCGGGAGGTCCGCACGGACCCCGGCTATATCCTCCTGGCCGTGCGGGAGGCGATGGCGGCGCTGCCCGCCGCCGCCCGGGAGATCCGGGTCCACGTCCATCCCGAAGATGCAGAACTGATCCGTGAGACGCTGTCACTGGCGGAGCAGGAACGGCCCTGGCAGCTCGTCGACGATCCGATACTGACCCGGGGCGATTGCCGGGTGCGTTCCGACAGCTCCCAGATCGATGCACGGCTGGAGTCCCGCCTGAACGCTGCGATCAGCGCGGTGTTCGGTGGCGAGCGGGCAGGGGATCCCCCCGAGTGACCGCCTCGCCCCCCACCCCGGAGGTGCGTCGCGGACGGTTGTGGGCCCGGGGCCTGCAGACCTATCTGCCACGGACTGAGCGGCCCGTCCCCCTGATCGTCGAGGGAAGACTGACCCGCATGGTGGGGCTCACCATAGAGGCGGTAGGCTGCCAGGTCCCTATCGGGGGGCGCTGTCATGTGGTCGACAGGGTCGGGGGCACTGTGGAGGCGGAGGTGGTGGGGTTCTCCAGTGAACGCCTGTTTCTGATGCCGGTGGGGCAGATCCACGGACTGTCACCCGATGCCCGTGTGATCCCCACCCGGAGATCCTACGAGGCCGAGGTTGGTGAGGCCCTGCTGGGGCGGGTGATCGATGCGGCGGGCAGGCCCCTGGACGGCAAGGGACGGCTCCGGTGTGGGCAGCGCGTCCCGCTGGCGGGCAGGCGGATCAATCCCCTGGACCGTGAGCCGATCCGCCAGCCCCTGGATGTGGGTGTGCGCGCCATCAATGGGCTGCTGAGTGTGGGCCGGGGTCAGCGTATGGGCCTGTTTGCGGGCAGCGGCGTGGGCAAGAGCGTGCTGCTCGGCATGATGACGCGATACACAGATGCGGACGTCACGGTGGTCGGTCTGATCGGCGAGCGGGGGCGTGAGGTGAGGGATTTCGTGGATGCCACCCTGGGAGAGCAGGGGATGGCGCATGCGGTGGTGGTGGCGGCCCCTGCCGACGAGACCCCCCTGATGCGTCTGCACGGGGCCTGGCTGGCCACGGCCATTGCCGAATACTTCCGCGAACAGGGGCTCAACGTCCTCCTGCTGATGGACTCTCTGACCCGCTTTGCCCAGGCCCAGCGCGAGATCGCCCTGGCCGTCGGCGAACCGCCCGCCACCAAGGGATATCCGCCCTCGGTGTTCGCCCGCCTCCCCAGCCTGGTCGAACGGGCTGGCTGCGGCGATGGTGCGGCCCACGGCACCATCACGGGCTTCTACACCGTGCTCACCGAGGGGGACGACAACAACGATCCCATCGCCGACGCTGCCAGGGCCATCCTGGACGGGCATGTGGTGTTGTCCCGCCAGATCGCCGAGTCCGGTCTCTATCCGGCGATCGACGTGGAGACCTCCGTGAGCCGGGTTATGCACGATGTGGTGGAACCCGAACTGGTGGGCCATGCCCGGCACTTCAAGCAACTCTACTCGGTGTATCAGCGGCACAGAGACATGATCAGCGTCGGTGCCTATCACCGCGGCGCCGATCCCCGGGTGGACGCCGCCCTGGAGGCCTATCCGCGCCTGATCGAATTCATCCACCAGGACATGGGCCAGGCGGTGAGCCTGCCGGAGAGTATGGCGGCCCTGCGCGAACTCATGACCCAGATCGGTGAGGCGGCGCCCCCGGCCGGCAGCGGGGGGGCGCCGCTGTGAGTCGAGCCAAACGGATGCAGGTCCTGCACCGTGCCATGGATCTGCGCCAGCAGGCCGCCGCACGTCGCCTCGAGGGCGGACGCAGGGAGTTGTCGCTGCTCCAGGCGAGGCTCGACGAGCTGACGACCTACCGTGAGGAGTACCTGAAGGACTACAGGCAGTCGATGCGCACGGGCTTTCAGGCCGTGGCGATGCAGGACTATCGGCACTTTCTCGGCCGTCTGGACCAGGCCGTGAACCAGCAGCGTGCGCTGGTGGAGGCCGCGGCGGCCCGGGCGCGTCAGCTCACCGAGGGCTGGCGGCAGGAGAAGGTGCAGACCCAGGTGATGGGCAAGGTCGTCGACCGTTGCCGGGTCGAGGAGGAACAGGGTCGCGAGCGCCGCGAGCAGCGGGAGTGCGATGATCGGGCGACCCGCGGACGGGGCGGGCGCAACCTCGGTTAGGGGGCACTGACTCACACCTGGCGCACCAATTGCGTGAGATCGATAGATCCACAGGAGACTCGAAGCCATGCTCAGCAACCTCCTTTCCGACCTGGTACTCGATCGTCTGGCCTCCGCCCTGTCCGAGGGTGGCCTCGACGGGCCCGCGGGTGGCCTCGACGGGCCCGCGGGCGCGGATGGGCCCGGCGGGGAGGCCTTTCTGGACCAGTTGAAGGAGGCCCTGGACGGCCTGGACGACGGTGGCGGCGCGGGGGACCCAGGGCTGGAGACGGCCGATGGCACCTGGCTCCAGTGGGCCCAGGCGCTGGTCGCTGGGCAGGCCGTCAATCCCGTGTCGGCCGGCGGCATACCCTTGCCGGGGCAGGTGTACCAGGGCCTGCCCGGGCCTGCCCTGAGCGCAGAGTCTGGGGCGGCCCCGGGATCCGGGCGGGCCCCGGGGCAGGAGGGAGAGGATCCATCCGCTTTGGCGGGCGACATGGATCGCACCCGCCTGGCGGCCCTGGCCGCAGTACTGCGCGGCCGGGCCGATCCGGCCTCCAGACTCGAAGGGGCATCCCAGGCCGGAGCCGCCGCTGCCGAGTGGCTGGAAGGTCTCACGGCCGGGCACCATCCCTCCGGGGCGGCCACGGGCCAGGCCACCTCGACCGCTGGGATCGGGCAGCTTCCCGGAGCCCCGAGTCCCGCCCCGGGCCTGGCCCAGGCCCCGCCCCCGATCCCTGTTCCGGTGGATCACTCCCGGTGGGGGGAGGCCCTCGGCCAGCGGATGGTATGGATGGCGAATCAGGATGCCCAGTCGGCGAGCCTGCAACTCCATCCGCGCCAGCTCGGTCCGCTGGAGATACACATGTCCATTGAGGGCGACCGTGCCCAACTGAGCTTTGTCTCGAACCATGCGGCCGTCAGGGATGCCGTGGAGACGGCCCTGCCCAGGTTACGCGAGATGCTCGGTACCGTGGGGCTGATGCAGATCGATGTCAACGTAGCGGGGCATGGCTCCTCACGGCAGGGATCCGGTGGAGAGGGCCGTGAGTTCGCCCAGGCCCTGCGGGTCACCGATCCGGGGCCGGTCCCCGGTGACGGTATCCCTGGCGGGGTCTCCCGCCTGACCCGGCTCGGCGACAGCCTGGTCGACCTCTACATCTGAGTGGTCCCGCCGCCGGCGGGCCGCTATACCTCCGTGCTGCACCCCGGGGCTCGAGGTCGCCTGCGCTCCGAGCGCCATATGTCCCTCCCCCCCGAGCCTAGGAGTGTGTCGGATTTAGGCGATCGTAGCGAGCAAGGTGGGAGAAGGAGGCAAAATATTCACGATTTCGAGGCGCATAGTGGGACTACGCAACGAGAAATCGGGGATATTTGGGCCCT
>Ga0114931_10002646_pt1 | contig 22749 bp, 12 predicted proteins | sample 2SBtaG_FD_89579 | JGI IMG/M metagenome (GOLD analysis project Ga0114931, IMG submission 89579) | Deep subsurface microbial communities from Kolumbo volcano to uncover new lineages of life (NeLLi) - 2SBTROV14_V59a metaG | ecosystem: Environmental > Aquatic > Marine > Volcanic | place: Kolumbo... | reverse complement strand
CGGCTTTTCCTTTTGACGAAGTTCAATCAACGTGGCAAAATCCATTCTACTGCGAATGTTTGGGAACTCCACTCAATTGGACAAGTTGAGAATGCACTTTGGTGAAACCCTGCAGTGGATTTCATGGAGGTTTCATCCCACTTTACGGTGGGGGACGATGTGTGCCTGAGGTGTCGGAAGATTCCAGACAGGCACTCCTCGATTTTGGAAAAGCTTCTTTGTGTGTTGGTGGCAGGTGAAGTAGATCACCTGTTGGTCTTCCGGAAGGGTCGAGAGCAAAACATCGATGGCAACGTCTGTGTGTTCTTCGTCCATGTGAGGAAATAAATCGTCCCACAAAACAGGGTAGCACTCTCCGCTTTCCATCATCGATTCGAGAAGCGTCAATCGAATTGCCAAGGCGACCTGTTCCCGAAAACCGGCTGAGAGCTGCGTCAATTCGAACACATCCTCATCACGATTTTCGATTTTGAGCGAGTCACTTTCCAGTGGTGCCCAAAGTTTGCAGAAGGCGCCGCTGCTGATTTTTTCCAGAAATCGAGTTGCCGAATGAATTGCGGGCATTTGAGATTTTTTTTCGAAGTTATTTTTCACTTCGGACATTGCCTTAGAAGAAATTTGACTGGAGATCCAGCAGCTAAGCGCGTTGCGAATTTCATCGCGTTTTTGAGTGAGTGAAAACCGAATCTCTGAAGATGTTCGGTCGTTTTCCAGCTTGAGGATGGCAGCCTCGGTACTCGCGAAATCTTCCTCGATGACGGCGATGTCGTCACGGAGATCCTCGATTTCCCGGGAAAGTGTTTCGAGACATTCGTCATTCACTTCAGCAATGTAAACTTCCAGATCTTCCTGACTCACAGCAAACTCCTTCTCGGACTGTGCTGCTTGTTCCAATTCCTGACCTGCGAGATCGAGAAGCTCGCTCAATTCCTCTCGTTGGTTGAACGCCGTCGCTCTTTTGAGGAAATCTTCGTAATCGACCGCCCCTGCCTGGAGCATGATCGCAGAACGCTGGGACTGTAACTCTTCCATTTTTATGCGCACGCTGCGGAATTGTTCCTGGCTTTGCTCGATTTGTTTGCGCGCAACTTGCCGATTCGATCTGAGGTCGCGTTGTCGATGTAACGTTTTCTGCCAGTGGTGAAGTATCTCGTCGAGCGAAAACACCCGTTCGACTTCGCCGAATATCTTTCGGTGCGTTTCCCGAAACTTATTTTCGCGATCCCGTTTTTTCCCCTTTAAGACCTCGATATTCTTTTCGAGAAGGTTCCAATCTTCGGCAAGTTCACGGGCCTCTCCAACCTTCAACCAAAACGTATAAGCGCGTTGCACGTTGAGAGACGGTTGTAATCCCATCGCTTCCAATTGCCTGCACCATCGTTGGCGATTTTCGTCGGTCTCTTTCTGAATTGTTTGAAGTCGGTTTCGCATTTTTGTCAAGCGTAGCCGGCGCATGTCGTTGCGTTTGAAGCGGAGGGAATTTTTTTCCAGCATCGCCAACTTTTTGACGATCAGACGAATTGTCCTGGTTTCGGAAGGTTCGTTGCAGAATTCGGCTTTTCTCTCGATCGATCGTTCCTGTAATCGGTTTAGTGTCCTCTCGGTTTCCTTCAAACGAAATTCTTTCTCCTGTAACTCGTCGTAGAGTAAATCCACTCCTTGTCGAATCGTGCATTGAAAATGTGTTTTCAGCGCCCAGGATGTTCCAAGACAGGTTGCACCCAAAAGAGCATAAATCGTCCCGATCAATCCGCTCGTTTGCAATCCAAAGACGAACCCCAGCACCGCCAGCAAACCACCAACCGAACCGATCCCGATCAGAATCGCTTGCACCCATGGAGGAAGCGACAGACTGATTTCCATTCGACGCAATTGTTCGCGAATGCCGACGATTTGATGTTTGTATTCCCTGGCTCGAACTTTCAGTTTGCTGAACTCGTCGATGGAATCGAGCGTTTCTCGCGTTTCTCGAAGGGCGGTCTCGATGTTTTCGATTCCCCATCCTGTCAGAAAGACATCCTGCTCCTGGGTGAGACTTCGATATTTCGCCAGCGTTCGTTTGTATTTTTTTCGATAACGTGCCCGACGAGCCAGTGAATTCTGATACTTTTGTCCCACCTTGAGCAGTTCGCTGTGACTCGAAGGACTCACACAAACTTCGAGCAACCGTTCGATGGTCCAGTTTACACCAAGATCTTCGAGAACCCGATTGGTTTTTTCTTCCAGCTTCAACTTTTTTTCTTGAAGAACATCGAGCTGTTTTTCGCAATTTGCAAACCAATTTCCGCGTGATTTGTACCGCTTCAAGACTCTCAATTGCTTCGTGTTGAGCATTTCTTGACGAAGCGAATCTCGTTCGAGTTCACCCTGGAGAATCTCCTGCTGGCTATGCTTGCAAAGGTTCTTCTGCTCTTCGAGATCGGCTTCGATGGCATTTAATTTTTGCAAACCGTTTTGAGGAAAATTCTTAATCTCGGGCAACTCCGAGAGTTCTTCCTCGATGCTTTGCACTTGAATCCACGGGGCGTGAACCAACTGAAGATATTTGTGACCTCTCAACTGGCGTTGCATTCCGGCGAGCCGGGTTTCGTGCTCTTGCAGATTTTCTTTGAGATGCTCGCAACGGGTTCGCGACTTCCGGTGGGTTACCGTCTGGTGCGCGACCGACTCGGCCTGTTTTTGAAGTTCTTCGTATTCATGGAGTAAATCGACCAGTTTGCCCGATTTTTGGGATGCGTCGAACCAGCGTTTTTTTTTGTTGAAAAGTTCTCGATGGATTTTCAGGATCCGTTGAACTTCGGGGTTTTCGGAATTTTGAAATAAGCGACTTGCAACTGCCTTAAGTTGAATAAACGATTCAATTTCTTTGTTATTGCAGATCGTCTCAAGAAGTTCGAGCAAGTCTGGTTCGCTGTCGGTACAAAAGACCGAATCGAAAAAATGTTTCGGCGGAACAATGTTTGACGATTCGTCTCCGGCTAATAAGACCCGTAGCGGGTTCTGCGTAGAATTTTGTTGAACGACAAATTGCATGTTCTTATGCGCGAGGTGGAATCGAACGGAACTTTGGGGATCGTTCACGTTAAGAAAACGATTATTTTTGTCTCCATGAAGAATCATTCTTATCATCAACTGTGCCAATGTGCTTTTACCCGAACCGTTAGGCCCATAGACCACCGTGATCCGTTCGTCTTGGAAGCGATATCGCAGATCGTTCCAGAAACCGTATTTTTCAATTTCGATTTCTTCAATTTTCATTTTAGATTCCTTGCGAACTCAGCGTTTACGCATTAGACGAATTGTCGATTCGAGTTTTTGAGAAAACCTCGAACCCCGTTCTTCTCGCTTGCGAATAGACTGCTTCGAGTTCGATGCCATCCAGGAATTCCTGCAAGTGAGGTTCCCAGGAAACTTCTCCCGGGACATGATCTCGAAAATAACACTCGAAATGACCCTGCATGGAATGCTCGATTCGGTCCAGAATCTCCAGGTATTCATTCAGTTCGTCATTTTCGTTCGACGAAGGTCGCGTCTGAATTTTGGGATACCGAATTTCTACCGAATGGACGAAAGCGGACGAATCGTTTTGAGGGAATTTCTCGCAGAGAAACGAGTCGATGCATTCTGAAAGTTTCTGGGAAGACAGTTCTCTTGTGAGAAGAAACGCATCGATGAAGAGCCAATCGATAAGACAGACCTCTTCAAAAGGAGAAATCGACTTTCGTTCGATCAGCAGTTGAGCAGATTTGCACACGCGATTCCAGATGTCATCCCAGGTGGAATTCTGATCGATATCGATCTTCACATTCTCTCGACGCACCGGAGAGACGTTATAAAAACGAAACTGCGGATGACAATTTTCGTCGATTTCGATAAAACTTGCGCCATGCGGTCCCAAATCGTTTTTTTCAATCGGAACCAGCGAGCCGGAATGATGAATCATCCGTAATCCATTTGAAAAAGTCTGCCGTTGACCCGCACCGCCTATGGCCAGGTAATCGAACACGTCCGATTTGAGAGATCGTTCTGCAATTTGAGGAGAGAATTGTTCGTCGTTCGAAGAGACGATTAAACGAAAAACGCCGCTCTCCTGCGGTTCTCTGTTGGATTGCATAAGACCGAGAGAAATTTTCACGCACGGAAGATTCTGACCGAACTCCAACATGACCGAAGGATTGTCCGCATGAAGAACGGTTACGTTTTCGGCTAATGACGGAAGATTTTCCCATGCCTGGTAAGGGTCTTTCGCGCCAGGGACGACGACGACTTTGATCGCATGGTCGTTCAGTTTTTCCAAGCCATGTAACAACGCCACCTGTGCAGGCAAACTGCGATCTTCCGCTTGAAAACAGTTTCCGCAACAGAGTAAAAAGTCTACTTCCTGTTCAATGCAACAATCGATGAGGTTTTCAAAAGCGAGAAACGTCGCTTCACGAATTTTCGCAAGGCAGTCGCGATTCGGGTTGCCAATTCCTCGGAGAGGAAAGTCGAGTTTAAGATTGGCCACCTGGACAAAGCGCACGACGGAGCCTGTCATGGCAACTTCCTTTCTGCCATTGGTCGATGAATCATTCGAATCGTCTTGCGGTTTCTTAGTCCTGTCGATGTATGACGCAGCAGTGTACTGGGGACGGTCGATCTCTGAAAGATCGATTTACGAGAAACACCTCGCAAGTGCCTATTCTGATTCACCTTTGACAAACAGGGGTTTTTCGGTACGAGGACTCCGATTAAGATGCCCGCGAACACCCGTTTGAGTCATATTTCTCGTTCGGACGGGCAAACTGCCAGCGACACCATGTTGTTGCTTTTCCGTTATGACGACCACTCGACATCGAGAAACGATGAATTCCGGACGAATCCGAATCGGTTTTGGGGGAGAGATTCTCCCTTCGGAAACGCTTCGAATACTGCTCGACAATCCTGAAGCACTTTTGGACGATCGAAAGTCTGAAACCGTGAAAGCTGGCAGAACGTCGCTTGTCGTTCGGACGTCGGTTGTCGGAAAAGATGGGCCGTTCTCGGTCGCCTTCAAACGGATTAAACGGAAAACGCTTTGGAAACGGATGACGTCCTTCGTGGAAACGAACCGTGCCTGGCGAAATTGGCGGATTGCACATTGGTGCTTGGAACACGGTATCTCTACTCCTTGTCCTGTCGCAGCAATCGTTCCACGACGACATCTTGCCTCTGCAAATTGTTATCTGGTCACCAAGTGGATCGATCATGCCAAAGATTTGCACGATTATTTGCAGGATTACGAAAAGCAGGACTGCGAAAAGAAGTTCAGTGAAAAAACAACAACTTCTCTACGAGAATTTACAATTGCTCTGGGAAAACTTCTCGGAAAAATGCACAAGTTCGGTCTGTCTCATCGGGATTTAAAAGCGGGGAATTTTCTTGTGGTCGAACAACCCCTGCCATCGCAACTTTATCTCATCGATCTCGACGGCGCAAAAATCCATCAACGTCTGAATATCGCAAGGAAAGTTAGAAATCTTTCGAGATTGGGATTAGCAGTTTCTCCGTTTCGTGTCCTCACGGCTTCCCGTTATCTGCGGTTTCTGAAAACATACCTGGCAACATCGGAGATTCCCGTTGACGAATGGAAAAAATGGTGGCGAGAAATTTCTGCCGATATTCTCCGACGTTCGACACAAAAACGGAAGAGGGCAGCCTGATGCGAATTCTCTTCCTTTCTACTCGCAAAACCAAACCCAGTTTTCGATTTCGTGTCGAGCAGTTTCTTCCCCGATTGGAACAAGCGGGATTTTCCTGCGACGTACAATTTCTCGATTCGCGGTTCTGGAAACGAATTTGGGATTATCGCAGAATTGCCAAATACAACATCGTGGTCGTACAGAAAAAACTCTTCGGAAGTTTGGAACTCCAACAACTTCGTCGTCATGCCGAGAAACTTGTCTATGATCTCGACGATGCGATCATGCTGGATTCTACGGGTCAGAAAGATAACCGGCGCGAACGGCGCTTTCGCAACATGATGCGTTCCGCCGATCTCGTCATTTGCGGAAACCTCTATTTGCAAGATCGCGCAGCACAATTCGCAGAAAACACGGTTCATTTACCGACTGGAATCGATACCGATACTTTTTCACCGGAGTTCCATAATCCCACTCTCCCCTTTTTCAAGGGAGAGGGCCGGGGTGAGGGGGTTGAATTCGAGGAAACCCAACCCGTCACCTTGGGTTGGACGGGTAGCTCGAGTACGAATCGCTATCTCAACGAATTGTTTCCCGTGTTCCTCAAGTTCGGCAATCGCATTCAATTGAAAATTCTGTCCGATAGCGAGAACGATTTCGACTACGACAAGCTTGGCGAAGTACCTTATCGGTTTGTCTGCTGGAAATCGGAAATCGAAGTGGATGAAGCGCGCACTTTCGACATCGGCCTGATGCCCTTGCCGGAAAACGATTGGACGAAGGGGAAATGTGGATTCAAGGCAATTCAATATCTCTCGCTGGGAATTCCTGCAATCGTCAGCCCGGTTGGAGTGAATTGCGAGATTGTCCGCCGAGGTGTTCACGGTTTTCACGCAAAAACGAACGCCGAGTGGGCAAAGTCGCTGGAAATGCTGATCGTCGATGAAGCTCTTAGAGACCGAATGGGAACCGCCGGTCGTGAACACGTGAAACGGAATTATTCCGTGAAAATTCTGAGTGTCAAAATGATCGAGGTGCTGAAAAAACTTCACTCGACTCGAAAGCGTTGCGCTGCCTGAGCCAACTCCGATGTGCTAGCAAAGACCCTACTCCAAACCGAAGGCGAGCGGGTCGAATTCACGCAGTTTCGCAAGGGCCGAGGTTTTGAGTTTTCCCACGACAAAATGTTTGTGGTTGGCGACGGCCTGCTCGGAGAGACCCAATCTCTCTGCTACTTTTTTATTCGACCAACCCAGAACGAACAACAACTCCATGCACATCATCCTTTCGTACTCTTCTTTATCGACCCAGGATTGAATGAGATGGTACAGCGATTCTTCCATCACTTTTTCTTCGACAACTCTGCGCTCTCCGCTACGTGCCATGCTGGAGGCTTTGCGAGCATTCCCTTTCGGTTCACGGTACTCCCCTTGACTATCGGGAACGAACAGCGGAATGGTCGGGCGTCTTCCTTCTCTTCGCATGAGGTCGGTGAGTTTGTGGGCGGTGATGGTAAACAGCCACGATTCGAGCGGAGTTTTGTCGTCGTAATTCGGCAGGCTGATTAAGAACCCCATGAACGCCTCCTGAACGATATCTTCGCTTGCCGTCAGGTTTCGTAACCTGCTGTCGACAAAGGCAATCAGCCTTCCTTCGTAGCGGGAGATTAATTCTTCCCACGCAGAGGAATCTCCCTTGCGAACTTCAGCAACGAGTAATCGATCAGATTCGTCGGCAGGCATGGAAAATGGATTGATTCGGGCAGAAGAAAATGTCACAGTTCAGCCGAGTGATAGCTGGAATCCTCAGATTTCAGGCGATAAGGTTTCGGTGTCGCACTCTCGGAATTTTGAGAAATTCAGCTACGCCTATGAGGAATTCAGCGATCAAACAGTGTTTCTGCTATTCAGTTAAAAAGTAACAAGAAAAGAAACATGAAGAACGCTGACGACCTTCCAATTTTTCACACTATCCTAGTCGAAAGAATTCGGCAATAGCGAGGCAACCCACAGCCATGAACGAAACGGCAGAAAATTTGAGCCGATTGCGATAACGACCTTCGGTTTGAGTATCCAGACGAAGATAGGACGAGAATCCGAAAAGTAGTAAGGTGCAGACTGCGAGAATACTGCTGAGTGTCCAGATTCTACTTTTTGAAACATTCTGTTGCACCCGGCTGACAAGACTTTCTCTCAGTTCGGGTGTCAATGCGATTTGCCAGTGCACGCGGTGCATATTATATTCCGCGCCAGGTTTTCCTTGAGGGATCGTCTCGATGAATTCCTTTTTTCGCACCTTCTCGACTTCTTCTTTTGTGATTCCGATCGATCCGAAGGAATTGTTCTCTAAGGCGTAGTACGCCTCGATTCGTTTCACCGCTTTATTGAAGGCATCTTCTGTTGCCGATTTGAGTTTGTCTTCCCCGCGACTGCTGACGACAACAAGGTAACTATCTTTGTCAATCTTTTTCAGATCGGTTTTGACCCATTCCTGAACGCTATCTCCGTAGCGCAGGGGAGTCGAATCGTTTTCGGTTTTTGTTTCGTTTGTGTGGAATGCGACCATAGAATCGTCCAAGTTCGGCGGTTGGTGTGGTTCAAAGCTGGGAGCAACCTTCAAACCGAAATACGCCAGGACTCCTATCAAGGGAAGAACCCAAATCAGCGACAACAACCCGTGGAACATCGATTTCAACGAGAGTTTTTCTTTCTGTGAAGACAGAATGACCTGAATGATCACACCGATGGCGACCAGACCCAGGAAACCGACGGTCAGGTACAACCAATTCGTCGCAATAGGAATCGCATTCATTTATCTTATCTCCCGGTAATGCAGGTTGTTTTCGTTTTGGAATCGGTTGGGATCGAATATCGCGGTGCAAGACGAAAGCATCACCACACACGAAATCGATGCGGAGAAGAGAATCGCCCAGATTGCGGAAAATCCGGTTGCCATTCCTAGAACGAACCCCGTCATCACGGTCAGAAAAACAGACCCCAGGTTGAACCGTTTGCGGCGGAAAGAATCAGCGTGTTTCCACCAGTGTCGCATCACGAACAAACCCGCAAAGAAGATGACGTATCGCCAAAAGTCGCTGTCGATATTCATGAAGTTTCCTTCGAGTGGATGACCTTCCGCATCATTGGGCATCTGAACCGTGACCAAAGAGGCATCATGGCTCGTGAAATCGAACAAAAGATACTGTCCGATGAAGAATACGGCTGCTCCGACAAGTCCTCCTGCGATCATTGTTGTGAACCGTCTGCGGGCAGAACTTGCCGTTGTTCCTTCATAAATTTTGGAGACGGCAAGCACGGCCCAGGAACCTAACAGCGTTGCAGTGACGAAGAACGCGATTCGGGTTGGAGTTTCGAAAAAGGTTGTAAAAAGTGCTAATCCCCCGGCGAATAGTGCTGTCACGAGAACAGCACAGAACATCGAACTGCTGGATTCGGTCAATCTTTGTCGGATCGAGATAGGTCGAATCGCTTCGGGGGTTAGAATTCTCCTCATTTTGCGGAGGTGTTTTCGAGTCGGAATCTGAGCGACCTGAGGAACGACAGGTTGAGGTGCAGGGGGCTTTTCCCGTGCCGGCTCTTTCTTCGCGAAAAAAGCTTTGTAGATCAGAAGACCGATCCCGACAAAAATGCCGACTCTGAAAAGCTTGCTGAAGATGAATGCAATTTTTCCCGGAGAGAAAATCGCCATGAAAACGATGGCAATCAATGCGAATCTCAATACCCCTGCTGCCGTACTGCGTTCGGGGGCGGCTGCCGATTTTGAATGGGGTTTGACCACATTCGCAGCAACCGCTCGATTACGATTTCTTCGAGAAGTGTATCGATCTTGTCTTTTAGAATCGGTTTTTTGTCTACGCGATTCCATCAAATCGCGACGTTTGGCGTGTCTTTCCTGTCTGACGGCGCGACGCTGTTCGATGCGTGCATGACGGGCGGCAATTCTGTCGGATCGGGGATTGGAATGCACCGTTGCGAATTCTTCGACTTGCGAAGCCGATGCTGAGGGTATCGGTGGAACAGGAGGAACAGAATTCGTGTGGAACGATTCTTCGGGAATCGTTGTGGGAAATTCTTTTCCATCGATCGCTTGTTCGAAATCCCGATAGAGTTCGCCAGCGGAAGGTGTTCGTTTCAGCGGGTCTTTGACGAGCGCCCTTGCAACCACCGGTCGTAATGCGACAGGAATCTCCGAAAGGTCCGGTTTTTCGGAAAGGTGTTTCATCAGAATTTCTGCGGTCGATTCGCCATCGAAGGGAAATTTTCCCGTCAAGAGTTCGTACAACAAAATTCCCAGGCTGTAGACATCGACTTCTTTACCGTATCTTCCGTGGGCGACTTCGGGAGCCATGTAATACACGGTTCCCACGCTTTGAGTTTGTGCGTTTCGTTGAGATTGCGAGATGAACTTCGCCAGGCCAACATCGCCGATTTTGACGACACCGTCCTCGATGAAAACGTTCGCGGGTTTCAAATCGCGATGAACGATTCCCCGGTCGTGAAGAAAATCGAGACCCGCTGCCATGCCGGCGATCCATTTACGAATCTCCTTGATCGGCACCGGTCCTGTAAAATCGTTGATGACCTGGTCAAGACTCTGACCAGACATGTACTCCATCACAATCCAATGATCGCCGTCGTTGTCCAGTCTGATATCGAAAATCGAAACCAGATTCGCATGTTTCAAATTCAAACACTGCGAAACGCCCCGGAGTTCGATTTCCATATTCTGCTTGAGAAGTTTAAGAGCAACTTCTTTACCGGCATCGCTGAGCGCGTAGTACACTTCTCCGAACCCGCCACGGTGGATGGCACGCTTGATCGTGTAACCATCCAGCGGTCGCGATTCGGGACCGAAAGTGTATTTGGTCGATTTGCCGGTTTCGTTGGTATGGCAAACGGTTTTGTCCAGATTATTATCCATGACTGCTCGCCGACTTTGAGGGTTCTGACCGACCGAAGGGTTATGGTTTTCTTCGTCTTGCGATTTTCGCTCGGCCTTGAGGTCTAACATGAACGGGGTACTCTCTCTTTTGTGTCTGTTGAATTAGAACGTAAGTTTGTTCGTTTGGGTTCAAAAGGATTACCTCTTCTGATGGGTCTTTGGTGTCATTTTTCGAAAAAAAACGACACACCTGAACAATATCTGACGATTATCTTTTCTCGACGGGGTTCGTCGCTCGAATTCGGATCGTCGCGAAATCGGTCAGGGCAATCTTCTTCGAGAAGTCTCCCCCTGTGTTGAATGACATTTCGGCAAACTCCAGCGGATTCAGTTTAGGATATTCACTACCGATTCCCTTTTTTCGTCTGGCGAATCGAAGCATCATCGAATGACTCTTCTTATCGAGGTAAAATTCGCACAACTTTTTGCGAGATTTATCTCCCTCGATCAGACTGCGGATCGTATTTTGAACTTCTTCGTAGGTCACTCCGTTTGAATCCGCTTTTTTCTTATCGATATCGATCAGCAGTACCGGAGAATAGCCTTTGTACCAAATCGCCTTCAATACTTGACGCTCGTCTGTTCCTTTCCGTTTCGCTTTGGTGGGATCGATTTCAATATCGTAGTAACGATCGAAATTCAAAAGACGATTCGTTCGGTCTGTTCGCCAATTGTTTCTGTTCAATCGAATTCGCTGGAATTTCGCGACTTCTTTAAGCGAAACCCACGGTTGTTCTTTTACTTCTGTACTGACGAGTATTTTTTTAAGTTCGCTCTCATTAATCGAGCGATAATCGTTGCTGCTCATGCTGGAAAAAAATCCCATCCTGTTGAAGCTCTCCGATGTATCGACCGCGACCATTAAAGCCGCGAATGACATCGCCATGCAAACAATCAACAGCGAGACAACTTTGTTCGAGAACATTTTGCGACTGACTTTTCCGACACCTCGGGTGGCTCCACGTCCTGCAAACCCTGCTACTGCCCATGGGGTCTTGGGGAAGCGCCGTGTTCTGCCCATTGCGCAGATAACCGGTGTCGAAAGAGCCGCCTGCAAATCTTCAACCGAGCGATACCTCCGCTTCGGGTTTTTCTCCAGAAGTTTGCGAATGATCTCTCGGTAGGGTGAAGGGAATCCTCGCATATCGGGAAGTGCCGTCAGGTGTTTCATCAAAATTTCCGCCGGACTTTCTCCGTCAAACGGAACGTCCCCCGAGAGCATTTCATAAAAGATGACTCCCACCGCATAAAGGTCAACTTCTTTGCCGTATTTTCCTGCGGCCATTTCGGGCGATGTATAATGGATCGTTCCAATGCCTTCGGTATGAGCGCTGCGACGACTCACCGAGATAAACTTCGCCAGTCCGTAATCGGCGATTTTGACGACGCCATCTTCGAGGAAAATGTGACTCGGTTTCAAATCGCGATGTACGATGCCTTCATTGTGAAGAGCAGCCAAACCGACACAAAGCCCACGTAACCAGGCGACGGCTTCGTCGAGAGGCATTCCGTCAGGACTGCGGTCGATTGCTTCTTCCAGACTTTCGCCGCCGCAGAATTCCATGACCACCCAGCTTTCGCCGTCCTGCTCGACGATGTCGTAAATTTTCACCAGGCTGGGGTGGGAAAGATTCAAGCATTCCCGAACACCGCGCAGCTCGACTTCAACTTGCCTTTGGATGAGCTTTAAGGCGACTTCTTTCCCGCCTTCGCTGATGGCGTAATAAACTTCACCGAAGCCGCCTTGTCCAATGCCGTGCTTGATGGTGTAACCGGGTAACGGTTTCGATTCGGGGGGATATGTGTACGCCATGGCAAAATTTCCTAAACTGCCTCCAGACGAAAACGAAACTCCAAACCATTCACGACCTGACCCGCTTCGATGGGGCCGCCGTCATCCTTCATTTCGCCGTCCACAAAAATCTGCGAACGGGATTTGCACCAGAATTTTCCGTCTTTACGAAATAATAACACCGTTTCTGGCCATTCGGAACAGACGACGTGGTTGGTCGATTCCGGCCCCATCAGGCAACTGTCTTCCATCAACAAAATGCCGTCCACGCGCTGGGCGGGACGATGATCGCTTACAAAGTCGAGGCGGGCCGTGCCGCTTAATACTGTGGGAAGACGAAACCGAAGTTTCACATTGCTTCCGAATTTCAATTCGTAATCGCTTTTGAGATGAGTCTTGTCGTCGACGGGGCGTTCGGCGACATGTGTGGGGGAGTGTGCTTCCAGAAGATAACCTTCCCGGTCTCGAACGAACGTCGCATGTTTACGTGCCAGGTTTCCCAGCAAAGAAATATCGGCCCGTTCGCCGTCGGGATGCGGTCCGCCAAGGGTGACCCTCTCTCCAAGGCAAAGCAGATAACCGCCCACACCGTCAATCCAGAGTAGATACCGGCTAGCAACGTCGGCATCGGTTTCGGATTCCGAATTTCGTGCCATCGCATTGAAGAACAATTTCGCCATGGGAACGACGATCTTTTAATGGCTTTGTGAAAGAAAATACCGTCTCGAACATTTTAGCATGATAACTCGAAATGCGAGTAAAAAGTGACGGCAGCGGAGATTTCGCAAATACCGCTGCCGTACTTGGATGCCCACATCAGAGTCTCCCGGCACTATAGAAACAGGTTGTCATCGAGATGCGACCGAGGTGACCGAACGTGAAAAATACTGTCTTTTTCATGGTCTCGATCCTTTCTTCGACTCGGCTCCGTTTCATGGAGTGCCTGATGACAAGAAATCGTTTACTTGTCAGACTTGACGATTTCACTTTTGGAATGAGTACCGAAGAAGGCGTCCATCTCCTTTTCGATGTTTTTCGTCGTACTATTGCTTGGGTCTTCGAGAGTGATGAGTCCTCTGTCGATAGATTGTCCCTGGATTTCCAACATGCTCTCTTTAACATCCAGTTTTTTACTCAAATCTCGAATCAGAGACTTGACTTGGGACAATTGTGTGTCGTCCAGTTGCATTTCACTCGCTGCCTGAGAGGCTTGCACCGTTTTCCATCGTGCTTCGAGTTCTGCGATGCTGACTTCCAGTTCTTTTTGGGCAGCGAGCATCTCGTCCAGCTTTCTGTTGTTCGCTTCTAACGATTTTTTCCGGGCGTCGAGAATTCGAGCATCGCCGTTCAGATTTTCGCTTGCTGCCTTGAACTGACGAAAGCGAAGCGAGAGATCGCGTTTCACTTCGTTCGATGTGTAGGTTCGACCGAAATAGACGTAGGTTTCATTACTCGCCTTGAGGTCGTTTCTGCGAGCGATGATTTTATTCTTCACCGATTCCAACTCGGTTCTTCTCTTTGCAATCGTTTTCGACTGAAGATTGATTTCGCTTCGCTGTTCGAAAACGATCCTTTTGCAATTACTAATTGGTTTTTCTAATGCCGCTAATTCATCTTTGGCATTCTGGATCTTCAAATCCATGGGAACGGCATCTTCGACAGAACTCCTTACACTTTTTGCCCAGGTTTTGGCATAGCGGAAAGGCTTGGCTCCGAAGACGACGGCGAACAAGCCGAGGCAGACTACTGAGGCGATTAAGGTTTTCTTCAACATGGCTTTCTCCTTTGAAACTCAATGTGGACAATTATTAGGATGCTGCGAACTTAGCTGACATCCCGTCTGACATTGAGTAATTCGTGTACGTCGTCACGATATTGAAAGATTTTCAAGCAGAATTCTTCATTTTTGAAGAATCCCCAAAATCTCTATCTCGTTAAATGGTAGTGGGTTACGGGATTCCGCATGGAATATCTCCTGCATCTTCGGTTTTCAATCGTCGCTCTTGGGGAGGACTTACGGTTTTGTGGGTGAGTTTTGTGGAAGAGTGAAGTTCCCGCTGAGCCGCAAGCGCAAATCAAAATCCGGCTCGGCAGGAGCCTCGCCCTCCCGCGCTCCGTTCTCCCATACGATGATCTCCACTGGATAAATAATCCTGTGCTCAAGTCGGGAGAGTCACGGTCTGAAGGTGGTGATTTCACCGCCGATTCTTAAAATGGCAGACGATGGCGACACCCAAGGGTGACCGACCGAGAAGCCTGAGCGGACTGGTTTCCCAATTGGAACGAAGCTCGGTTTTTTCGGCAGTTTCGAAACTGATTACAAAACAAAACAGGGCCATAATCGAAGGTGCCTGGGGGTCGTCTTATGCGCTTTTGATCTCAGCATTCCAACAGAAGCGATCCTCACCCATTCTGGTCATCACACCGACAATCTCCATAGCGGAAGATTTCTACGACGACTTACAAAGTTTCCGGAAGGATGAAGCACTGCTCTTTCCCGCCTGGGAAGTCGCCCCACAAAAATCGAGCGAACGGACCGATACCGTTTTCAATCGACGCTTGCAGGTCTTGAACACGCTCGAATCGCAAACCCAGCCGAATGTTGTGTTGGCGAGTATTCCTGCTTTATTGCTTCCTGTCCCGACTCGTAAATCGCGACGGGAAGCAATAAAGCAAATCAAGGTTGGCGAAACACTCGAGGTCGAAAGGTTGATGAAACAATTCGTCGGGCTGGGTTGGGAACGAGTACGCGCCGTTTCGCGAACCGGTGAGTTCTCGATGCACGGTGGCATTCTCGATTTATTCTCGCCGGGGCAGGGTGTTCCTTTTCGCATCGAACTTTTCGGCGATGAAGTCGATTCGATGCGCAGTTTCGATCCCGAAACGCAATCGAAACTCGAAGAGATCGAATCGATCGAACTGCAATTGCTCTCGTTTTCTGAGAATAACGAAAGTCCTCAGAGCCGCGACTGTGAAGGAGCGGGAGAACTTCAAGCCCTCACTCCGGCCCTCTCCCAGGGGGAACGGGAGAAAAATGAAAAAGGAACCGAGTGTTTTCTCGATGGGCTTCCCGCGAACACACACATCGTTTTAATTCGTCCCGAAGAACTGATCGAAGAAGGGAAGAGCTATCTCGATCGCATCGGAGATGTGCGGGGTTTGTATGGAGTAGCGACCATCTTTCAAAAAGCTGAGAGGTTTCCGTCGATTCAAATCAGCGGGTTGAGCGCACAGGGAGAACGAGCCGACGTGCGCTGGAACACGCAATCGATCGAACGCCTCACCGGACCCAGATCACAGGTGCTTGAGGAATTGCAGGAGTTTGTGGATCGGGACGAGCGCGTTCTTATCGCCTGCCACAACGAAGGAGAACAAAAACGACTCAGCGAGATGCTTGAGGAAACGGCCCCCCAGTTAAAAAAGCGGGTCGATCTTTGTCTGGGACGAGTGCGAGAAGGATTTCGTCTGTTCGATGAACATCTTGTGGTCATCGGCGATCACCAACTTTTCCGTCGACAGGATTTCCAGCAGGTTCGGCAGAAAAAACGTCGTACCACTTCGAGAGCCATCGACAGCTTTCTCGAATTGAAAAAGGGAGATCTGATTGTTCATCTCTCGCATGGCATCGGCCGCTTCCGTGGAATTCGCTTGCTCGAAAAAGACCGGCAGCAGGAAGAGCATCTCGTGTTGGAATTCCGCGACAAGGTGATGCTTTACGTTCCAACGTCACTGATTCATCTCGTACAGAAATATATCGGGGCTTCGAAATCGGCACCTTCGCTTTCCAAAATTGGCGGGACGAGCTGGGAGAAAAAGAAGCAGCGGGTCTCCGCAGCGGTCGCCGACATGGCTGCCGATATGATTCGCCTGCAGGCTGCCAGGGAAGCGAATCCGGGATTCGCTTTTCCACCCGACAGCAATTGGCAACGAGAGTTTGACGCTGCGTTTCCCTACGTCGAAACACAGGACCAGTTGGATGCGATTGACGACATCAAAAACGATATGGAACACGTACGTCCCATGGACCGGCTGATTTGCGGAGACGTGGGTTACGGCAAAACTGAAGTGGCCATGCGGGCTGTGTTCAAATGCGTCGAAGCGGGAAAACAGGCGGCGGTACTGGTGCCGACGACCGTTCTCGCCGAGCAACATTTTCGCACGTTTTCCGAACGAATGGCCGAGTATCCGATTTCTATCGAAGTGCTCTCCAGGTTTCGCACAAAAAAAAGACAGCGTGAGATTTTGCAAGACCTGCAGGAAGGAAAGGTCGATATCGCAATCGGTACGCATCGGTTGGTTCAAAAGGATGTGAAGTTTAAAGAATTGGGTTTGCTTGTGATCGACGAAGAGCAACGATTCGGTGTCGAGGCGAAAGAGACACTGAAAAAACTCAGGCTCGAAATCGAAGTGCTGACATTAAGCGCGACACCCATTCCGCGGACGTTGCATCTTTCGTTGCTTGGAATTCGCGATATTTCGAATCTGACGATCGCACCGCAGGAGCGTCAGGCAGTTCGAACACAACTGAGCCGGTTCGACCCCGAACTCATTCGCCGCGCAATGATTCGGGAATTGAACCGTTCGGGACAGGTTTATTTTGTGCATAACCGCATCTACAACATCGAGACGATGGCTGACCGGATTCGGTCGATTGTTCCTGAAGCGAGAGTCGATGTCGGTCACGGCCAAATGCCAGAAGGGCATTTGGAAGATGTGATGTATCGCTTTGTCGCCGGCGAAATCGATGTGTTGGTTTGCACGACAATCATCGAGAGCGGTCTCGATATTCCCAACGCGAATACGATCTTTATTCACATGGCAAACATTTATGGACTCTCAGACCTGCATCAGTTGCGGGGACGAGTGGGTCGGTATCGCCATAAAGCGTATTGTTACCTGATGCTTGAAGAGAACAAACCGGTCTCTCCCAATGCCACACGTCGTTTGAAAGCGATCGAGGAATTCAGCGAATTAGGAGCCGGTTTCAAAATTGCCATGCGCGATTTGGAAATACGCGGAGCGGGAAACATTCTGGGGACGCAACAAAGCGGACACATTTCGGCGGTGGGGTACGACCTGTATTGTCAGTTATTGGAGAAGGCGGTCGGTCGATTGAAAGATCAACCTGTGAAAATGCAGCGACACGCTGCCATCGATTTACCTTTCTCGGCTTTCTTCCCCGAAGAATACGTTCCCTCGCCCCGAACCAAGGTCGATTTGTACCGCGTTCTTTCTGGAATCGGTTCGTTGGAAGAGTTGCAAGATTTCGCAAACGATCTGCGAGATCGATTCGGCAAAATTCCCGAAGAAACCGCACGACTGCTGGAACAGAAAGAGATTGAAATCGCTGCGGTTTTCTGGGGAATCGACGAAATACGTATCGAAGATGGCGATCTCGCTTTCAAATACAGGAATCAGGATAAAATTGAACATTTAGTCAAGATCGTCGGGTCCAACTTGCGCATCGCTGACAATAAATCCGCGTATTTCATTCTCTCTGTGGATGATACACAACCGGAAAACCTTTTGAATCGCCTGAAATCGGTGTTGCAGCTTTCGTGATAGCGTCCTTATAATCCCGCGCGCTCGGCAGCACCCCGGCTGCTTTAAGCAGCCGGGGTGCTTGGGAGCACTACATCCTGTCGATCCCATCCGCTCTGTCATACTTCACACCGATTCCTTCCTCATTCTCACCCATCGTTCTGTGGGGACAAGATTCATGGATTTCCGAAAAATCCTGCTGCTAATGCTGATTCTATCCTCAATGACCGGATGTAATCTTCTGGAAAAAGCGATGGATACCTTTACGAAAAATGAAGTGATACCGGTGATGCCCGAAGCACCTCCACGTGGACGAGCTGCGATTGCCGAGAAGACCGACAATTCATCCCGCGACTCAATTGTATCCGCGGTTCAAACGATTGAAGTCGATTCCGAACCCTCCTGGAAAAGTACGGGTGTGAAACCGGCTTCTTACGAAACGAGCCGTTGGTACGAGCAATTGGCAGACAGCCAGGTGGTGGCGAGGGTGAACTCGGAGCCTATTCTGGCGGGAGAAATCCTCGAAAGATACGCTCCCAAACTTAGGGAAGTCCGTTCCCAGGCAACACCCGAACAAATAGCGGAGATTCGGAAATCAATCATCCAACGCGATATTCAGTTGCACATCGAGAGCAAGCTACTTGTGAGTTCTTTACGTCAATCGATCCCTAAAAAAAATCTGAAACTTCTGGATGATCACATTGAGGGATTGTTCAATAAAGAGTTGGAACGTTTGAAGAAAGAGCTGAAGGTGCAATCCCATCGCGAACTCGTCGAGAAACTGGCCGAACAAGGTACTTCTTTGGAAACTCTGCGCGATGCATTTGCGAATCAGCGGATGGCAGTCGAATATCTTGCGGCAAAATCCAAACCGACCGAAAAGGTGAGCAGGCAGGATTTACTCTCTTTTTACGAAGAACATCGCAAAGATTACACGAAACCGGCTCGCGTGAAGTGGCAGGAAATTAAAATTCCATTCGCCAAACACGGCGGGAAAGAAAAAACCCGCATTTTGGTCAGCACGATTCTTTCCGAACTTTCCAGAAGTGCCAGTTTTTCAGATCTGGCGAAGAAACACTCCGACGGTGCGACTTCAACCGCGGGAGGGCATTGGGGCTGGATTCAAAAAGGAAGTCTGGCAAATACAAAACTCGAAAAGGAGATGTTTACCCTTCCTCTGCCGGAATTAGAGGAACATCTTGTCGAAAACGAAAGCAATTTTCAAATCGTCCGGGTTGTCGATCGCGAAGACAGTTTTCTGACGCCGTTTCAAGAAGTTCAGGAAGAAATACGAAAAAAACTCACCCTCCAATCGCGAAAAGAAATGGCAAAGAAAGTTGTTGAAGATCTGAAAAAAAATGCGGACATCTGGACGATTTTCGATACGCCCGATACAGCGGAAGTTCCTGCGAACGAAGACACTTTTTTCTCCCCAGTCGGAGAACATTGATCGAATCGTGAACTATGAGGCCATGCTGTGCATAACAATTCGCCGGTCCTGCGAAGGCTGAATTCTGAGGAATCCAGCTACGGAATGGGAGTAGCTGAACTTCTCAAAGTTCAGAGAGTGCGACGTCCTTCCTGTGAAGGCTGAATTCTGAGGAATGCACACGGCGTTTGTAGAGCATTGTCGGCAAATCCTGCCGAACTCCATCGAATAAAAACATCGATTTATGAAAACGAATAAAAACTTCATGGAAACGTCTTGACCTGATCGGCAGAAATCAATTATTACCCCCGCTCATCTCTCCTCTCTCTCCACTCAACTCACATCCCAAACCACATCCTTAGGAATTCCAGCAGGGTCGTCGCGCAAAGTGCGCTACTTCGATGGTTCTGCCAGAATCGAATCCGTCACATCGGTGCAGCCGTTCGACATGTCGAATGCGCGTGTTCCCCGATCGGATCGATGTCCCTTCGAACTTAGTAAGAGTGAGTCCCATGAAAAAGACGCTGCTAAAACAAAGACTGAGACGCTATACAAAAACCTTAATTCGCCATTGCTCATTGGATCTGAAGGAGGAACAGACGTTGCGTAAAGCAATCGGAATCATCGCTTGCATTTTATTCGTGGTTGCAGCGATAGGGATCGGTCGAAAGTTTCGATCCCCTCAAATGGTGGCTGCCCAAATCGAAAATTCCTCTGGAAGCGGAGACCGCTCACCGTTCTTCGGCAACCGTTCACGTCCCAGTTGGGATTCGGAGCAAAACCGAACCACCAATTCGGGTAGCCGAGAGCGATTTTCACGATCCCAGTCTCTGGGGTCCGTGGCTCGACAGAAAATGAGTCAGGCCATTCGGATGGAGCAAAGCGGAAAATACTCCGAAGCCCGTCGTCTTGCCAGCGAAGCCGCACGGATGCCCGTCGAATGGAAAAAAGGAGAAACAACTCCTCAGTCCCTGTTGCAAAGGCTCGATTCTTTTCAAACCGAGACGACGGCAGGATACTCCACCAGGAATTCCCGCAGCACAGCGACTCCGGCATCGACAAGCAATCATTCCTCAAAATTGGTCACTCGCGAAATGCAGTCGCGTGACCTGGCAGAACTTCGATCTCTGGCGAAACGATTGATGGACGAAGCCGAACGGGATATGAAAGAGTCGTTCTACAATTCTGCACGCGAAAAATTGCAAAAAGCACAACAATTAAATTTGACTTTCGACAAATTCGAGAGACAGCCGATTCATTTGTTAAACAAGTTAAACAAACTGGAGCAAACTCAAACACGTTCCACGACCCGTAGAACATCTTACGGTGTCGAGTTTCGTGGCCAAAACTCCACGGAAAAAGCTCCTCCCGCTCCTGAGATTTCGGACTGGACGACGCAGAAGCCCATCGATGCCGCCGAACGCCAGACGCAAGCTCGCCGATTATTGCAGGAAGCTCAAAATCATATTCGCATGAAGGAATACGACTTCGCCCGAACCAAAGCCCTCCAGGCGCAAAAATTGTGGAATCGCTGGGACACTCGCGAAGTGAAACCCGAAACGATTCTGCGACAAATCGATCGGTTCTCCGGAACGACAACGCTCAGTCGGGAATCGGCCTGGTCCGATAACAGTTCTTCTCACAGTTCCAATAACCTGTCCAACCGACGCACAAAAGCCCACGAGTTGGTTCGCCAGGCCAGAGAGGCCTACAACAAAAACGAACTGGAAAAATCCAGACAACTCGCTATGCAAGCTCAGGAAATGGACGTTCCCTTTGTCGGTGCCACGACCGATACTCCCGAAGCAATTCTCAACGACTTGCAACGCAAAATGGATTTCTCGAATTTCACAAGGAATTCTCTGGCAAATCGGACCGAACGTCGAACCACAACCACTTCTCAAAATCGTCCGTTCGAGGTTATCAAACCGTCTCCAGACAAGGAGAAAGTGGCGCAACTTCTAAGGGAAGCGAACGTCGATCTCCAAAACGAAAAATACGATCTCGCGGAATCGAAAGCCAAAGAAGCAGCTCGCTACAACGTTTCCTTTAGTCAGTTCGAAACACGTCCCGAAGATGTGATGAATAAAATTGCACAAGCTCGTGCAGAAACCGTGGCACGAAACGAACCGCCAAATCCGTTTGCGAACCAAACCCGAAATCGAACACCTCAGCGAAATCCGTTCGAAAAAAACAAATTTTCCCAAGGCGGAGCGAACCCGATTACTCCGGTTCTTCCTACCGGTGTTTCTGCCGAAGAGTTGCTGCAGCAGGGAATCTCGTACATGCGGCGAAACGATAATAATCTTGCACATGCTGCATTCCTGAAAGCCTACGAGAAATCTTCTCAGTTAAACCCCAATCAACGTAACGATCTGCAGTTGTACCTACGGTCGACGGCACCGAAAAAAACGAATTCCGATCGTTTCGCGGTTCAGACCAGTGCCAACCGATTGAACCAACAGGGAAAACCGGGAGAGCTGCTTCGATTTGCTGATCGTCAACAGGAAATTCGCTACCAAAGACTGAGAACATCGATCTCCAATGCGATCTACCAGGCGAATCACGAAAAAGAGAAGAAACCCGAGGAAGCACTCAAGATTCTCGATACCGCTTTAACGAATATCGAAAACGCAGGGCTACCCAAGCAAATTACCGGTCCGATGTTGCGTAAAGTTCAAAGAGAGCGCAACGGTGTCGAAACCGCGATGCAACAACGACAACCGTTGTTGGATCTTAAGGAACGAAACGATCACATTTTGGCAGATATCGAAAGTGGACTCGACAACCGCGTTCGGATCGATCAGGAATACGCGGACCTCGTCAAACAATTTAACGAACTCCAAAATCAAAAACGATACGCCGAAGCGGAAATGATTGCCCAAAAAGCAATCGACCTCAATCCCGATAATCCGGTTTCGATGACGATGAAGTGGAAATCGCGACTTGCCTATCGTGTGGCCTCGAATCGAAAACTCGTAGACGACAAAGAAAAAGGATTTTGGGAGACACTCAATAAAGTGGAAGAATCGGCGATTCCTTTCGCAGGTGAAATTGAATTTCCAAAGCGAAAAACCTGGGAAACTCTGACCAACCGACGAAAAGACCTTGGCTTGGATAATAAAATTCGCACAGAGGCCGAAAAGCGCATCGAAAAATCGCTTGACAAACAGATTAGCCTGCACTTCGACAGACGTCCCCTGGCGGAAGTTGTCAAATACATTCAAGGCATTGCCGGTTTCAACGTCGTTCTCGACGATCCCGGTCTCGAAGAAGAACAGGTTAATACCAACACTCCTATTACAATCGATGTTGAGAATATCAGGTTGAAGAGTGCGTTGAACCTGATTCTCGATCCGCTGAAT
>Ga0114931_10002645_pt1 | contig 22756 bp, 24 predicted proteins | sample 2SBtaG_FD_89579 | JGI IMG/M metagenome (GOLD analysis project Ga0114931, IMG submission 89579) | Deep subsurface microbial communities from Kolumbo volcano to uncover new lineages of life (NeLLi) - 2SBTROV14_V59a metaG | ecosystem: Environmental > Aquatic > Marine > Volcanic | place: Kolumbo... | reverse complement strand
GCGGGCGATGTCCAGCGCCTTGCCGCAATTATTGCGCTTCATGAGGGAGATGGCCTCGGGCGCTGCGCTGCCCTCATCCAGCATGCGGCCCAGTTGCAGACAGCCTTGCAGGCCCAGCGTGATTTCCGTTTGCATATCGGCGAGTTTCTTTTGCACCAATTGCGTGGCGGCGAGGGGGCGGCCGAATTGTTTGCGGTCCAGCGTGTATTGGCGCGCGGCGTGCCAGCAGAATTCCGCCGCGCCCATCACCCCCCAGGAAATGCCAAAGCGCGCCTTGTTGAGGCAGCCGAAGGGGCCTTTCAGGCCCTTGATGGTGGGAAAGAGATTGGCTTGCGGCACGAAGCAGTTTTCCAGCACGATCTCACCGGTGATGGAGGCGCGCAGGGAAAACTTGCCTTCAATCTTGGGCGTGGAGAAACCTTCAAAATCCCGCTCGACAATAAAGCCACGGATCACGCCGTCGAGCTTGGCCCAGACCACGGCGATGTCGGCGATGGGCGCATTGGTGATCCACATTTTGGCGCCATTCAGCACATAGCCGCCGTCAACCTGTTTTGCGGTGGTTTTCATGCCGCCGGGGTCCGAGCCAAAATCGGGTTCCGTGAGGCCAAAGCAGCCAATCATGGCGCCGGCGGCGAGGCGGGGCAAAAAGCGCTGACGCTGTTCTTCCGTGCCGTAGGAATGGATGGGATGCATCACCAGGGAGCTTTGTACGCTCATGGCGGAGCGGTAACCGGAATCGACACGCTCGACCTCCCGTGCGATCAGCCCGTACACCACATGGCTGGCGCCCGCGCCGCCATATTCTTCCGGGACCGTGGCGCCTAAGAATCCCAGCGCCCCCATTTCGGTCATGATTTCGCGGTGGAAAATCTCATGCCGGTTGGCCTCCAGAATGCGGGGCATCAATTTGTCCTGCGCATAAGAACGGGCGGCATCGCGAATCAGGCGCTCCTCTTCTCCCAACTGGCTTTCCAGAAGCAATGGGTCATCCCAGCGGAAAGTGCTGTAAGATGCGTTTGAGGAGGTCTTTTCTTGAAGTGCCATGTTTTTCGTCCTGCCTTGAGGGGTCAGATAAGGGTAAACTCTATATCCGGCCGGAGAATACCTGATAAGTGGGGTGGAGCGTGACTGCTAATATAGCATATTATATTTTAAGTATAAAGTATTTGTGAGGATCTGTGTCAATGCCGCACACCCTGGTGCAAAAAATACTGGCGCGCGCCGCTGGACGCGCTGAGGTGGCGCCCGGTGACATTGTCACGGTGCGGGCGGATCTGATCATGGCGCATGATTCCAGCGGGCCCCGGCGCTGGATGCCGCATCTGGAAGCCTTGGGAGCGCCCTTGAAAGACCCGTCGAAAATCGTGCTTGTCACCGATCATTTCGTGCCGGCGGTGGGCCCGGAGAGCGCGGCCATTTTGAAGACCACGCGGGATTTCGTCCGTCGCCATGGCATCACGCAATTTTACGATATGGAAGGCATTTCTCATATCGTTTTGCCGGAACACGGGCTCTTGAAACCCGGAATGTTCGTGTGCGGCGGGGATTCCCATTCCCCCACGGGCGGCGCCTTTGGCTGTTACATGGCAGGGTTTGGCTATACGGACATGGTGGCGGTGGCTGTGACCGGGGAGACCTGGGTTGAGGTGCCCCAAACCATCCGGGTAGAATGGTCGGGCGCGTTTGGGCCGGGCGTCAGCGCAAAGGACGTGATGCTGTTCCTGTGCCGGGAACTGGGTATGGACAACGCTTTTACCGTAGCGGAGTTTGGTGGCGGGGCGGTGCGGGCGATGGATATGGATGAGCGCATGGTGCTGACCAATATGGCGGCCGAGCTGGGCTGCGATACCGGGTTGATCGAACCTGATGAGACGACGCTCGCCCATATCAAAGCCCATGGCGGGTCGGTGGACGCAGACGCGTTGACCTGGCGCAGCGATGGGCACGCGCCATACAAAGCCGTTCATCATTTTGAGGCGGCGGCGCTGGCGCCGCACGTGGCGGCGCCCCACTCACCAGCCAACAGCGCGCCGGTGTCAGAACATGCAGGCCAGGCCGTTGACCAATGTTATATCGGCGCGTGCACGGGCGCGAAGCTCACCGATCTGCACATGGCGGCCGAGGTGCTGCAAGGGCGGCGCGTGGCGCCCACAATGCGGCTTCTTGTGGCGCCCGCCTCCACCAAAATCACGACAGACGCGGCCGCCGACGGCACGTTGGAAACACTCACCGCGGCAGGCGCGATTCTGCTCCCCACCGGATGCGGCGCGTGCGCGGGGCTGGGGGCGGGGGTGCTGGCGGACGGCGAGGTTTGCATCGCCTCCATCAACCGCAATTTCAAAGGCCGCATGGGGCACGCCAATTCTCAAGTTTATCTGGCGTCCGCCGCCACGGTTGCGGCCTCGGCTGTCGCGGGAGAGATATGCGATCCACGGGAGATGCTTTAGATGGCGCGGGCCTGGGTCTATGGCGATAATATCAACACGGACGCGCTTGTGCCCGGCCATGCTCTTGCTCTTTCCATGGCGGAAATGGCCTCCCATTGTCTGGAATCGCTAGACCCTGCTTTTGCCGGGGGCGTTAAACCCGGTGATGTTTTTGTCGCGGGCCAGAATATGGGGCTCGGGTCGGCGCGGGAGGTGGCGCCTTTGGCCTTGAAACAATTGGGCATTTCCGTTGTTCTGGCAAAATCATTTGCGCGCATTTTTTACCGCAATGCGTTCAATGTCGGTCTACCGGTATTATTTTTTCCGCAGGCGGATGAGATCACTATGGGAGATGAACTCACGGTGGATATTTTTGGCGGCGCGCTCCGCAACGAGACAAGGGACAAAACATATGCGCTAAAATCGCTTCCTCCCCATCTGGCGGCCATCATCCATGACGGCGGCTTGATACCACATTTGAAAGTGAGACTGAGCGGAAATAAATAGTTTGTTCTTATGATTTTTCTACAAATTGTCATACCGCGGCTTGACCGCGGTATGACAAGAGTGAAGAGATGCCAGACACAAAAACCCTTCGAGACTTGTTGACCCATGCAGCGCCGGTGATGGCGCCGGGCTGTTATGATGCGCTGTCGGCGCTGCTTGTCGAACAGGCAGGATTCCCATGCGCCTATGTATCCGGCGCGAACATCGCCTACACGAAACTGGGGCGGCCGGATCTGGGGCTTGTCAGTATGCGGGAAGTGGCAGACACCATCACCACGATCCGGGACAGAGTTGATCTTCCGCTGGTGGTGGATGCGGACACGGGGTTTGGCAACGCGCTCAATGTGCAGCGCACGGTGCGCCTGTTCGAGCGGGCAGGCGCGAGCGCCATTCAGTTGGAAGATCAAGTGACGCCTAAGAAGTGCGGACACTTGGAAGGCAAGGCGCTTGTCACAGAGGCGGAAATGATCGGCAAAATCAAGGCGGCGGTGGACGCGCGCCGGTCAGGCGAGACGCTGATTGTGGCGCGCACCGACGCCATCGCCGTGGAGGGCATTGACGCCGCGCTTGACCGGGCCGCAGTGTATGCACAAGCGGGCGCGGACATGCTGTTTGTCGAAGCGCCGCAAAGCCTTGATCAGATGCAGCAAATCACCGTCCGGTTCAAACACGGCCCGCCGCTCATGGTGAATATGGTGGAAGGGGGCTTAACGCCTGTGAAAACAGCCGCCGAACTTGGGTCTTTGGGTTTTGCGCTGGTGATCTTTCCCGGCACTTTGATGCGCGCTTATGCCTTCATGGCGCAATCTTTGCTCGCCCATCTGAAAGAACACGGCTCCACGCGGGACTGGGCCGACCGCATGGTGGATTTCAAGGGCCTCAACGACATTATTGGCTTGCCGGAAATGATGGAGGCGGATAAGCGTTATGGCGGTGAGAAGTCCGATAAGTGAGAAAGTACGCCAAGCTTATTTCACACAGCTATTAAACTCATTTTGTCATCCCGGACGTTACATGAGCCCAAAAACCAGGGGGTTTTTGGTGGGCGAATGTTAGATCCGGGATCCATTGCACAGTGTTTGCGGTTAACATCCATGGATCCCAGATAACTCAGTTTGTCAGTCAAATCAAAGATTTGAGACAAACTGGTTTCTGGGATAACATATTTTGAGTTGGTGGCCTTAAGCCTGCTCTTATTGCTGCGCCTTCCATGCGGCGGCGATTTCGGCGCCGGTGGCTGACCATACGCCGTCATGACCGGTGATATGGCCCAAAACTTTTTCCAGGGATTTTATCCTGTACGGCAGACCGATGACATAAGGGGTGAGGGTCAGCGCCAGGATGCGCCCGCCATGGGTTTCAGACTCTTTGTACAGATAATTAAAGGCATCGATAATTTGTTCCTCAAAAACCGCTTCCGGGTGATGGTAATTCACCGAGATTTGCCGGTCGTCAAGTTCGTTGGAATGGGGCATGGCGAGAAGAGACCCATTTTTGGTTTTCATCTCATAGGGCATGTCGTCATTCACCCAGTCGCAGACATAGTCAATGCCGTTTTCCGGCAACAGATCAAGCGTGTTTTCGCTCTCCGAGCGTGCCGGGGACAGCCAGCCGGTGACGGGTTGGCCGGAGGCTGTGCGTAAGACCTCAACGGTTTTGCGCATATTTGTAGCTTCTTGGTGCTTATCCATGCCGCCATAATGCAGCGTGTTCATGTCATACCCATGAGCCATCACTTCCCAACCCCGGCGCGTGATCTCGTTGATCAGGAAGGGATGCCGCTCGGCGATGCGGGCATTGGTGGCGACAGAGGCCTTGAGGCCAAAGGCGTCCAGCACTTTTATGATGCGGAAAATCCCGATACGCGTGCCGTAATCGCGTGTTGTGTAGGTGCGGTAATCGGGATAGGGGGTCACCATATGCCCCGGCGCCTTGAACGGCTCTGATTTGACATCGAGCGGAAAATATTCCAGCGCCGGAATAATCCACAACGCGATGCGCGCCTTGCCAGGCCAGGTGATTTTTTTGCGCTCAAACAAGTTTGACCACGGATAAATATCCTGATCCATGCCGTGGCGGCGCAAGGGGTATTCCAGATAGCTTTTATCGAGGGTCATTATTTTGAATCTCCTGCCGTCTGTCCGCGCTTTTTGATGTCGGCGAGGGTTTGATCGTAATAATGCTCGTAGAAATATTCAGCGATTTCTACCGCCGTCGTCACCCACACATCGTCTTTATTGCTGACGCAATATTCCAGCGCTTCGCGGAACGGGTCGATGCGGTGGGAACGGCCCACAAGATAAGCATGAAGTGGAATGCACATGACGGTGCCCGACTCCTGCCCCTCCTCCAGAAGCTGGTCGAACTGGCGTTTGATGACTTCCGTGTATTGCCGGGGCGGCAGACCATAAACGTTATAGGCATAATGGTCATTGATCTCGAGCGAATAGGGCAGGGAGATCAAGCGGCCGTTCTTTACGTGAATGGGCTGGGGCTGATCGTCCTGGAACAGATCACACGTATAGTAAAACCCGAGATCAGCGATGATGTCCATCGTGTGTTCGGTGTGGGTGAGAGCGGGCGCGAGATAACCGCGTATGCGCTTGCCGGTGGCGTCGAGTACCGTTTTGACCGAATCTTCTATCATGGCGCGTTCTTGCTGCTCATTCATGCCATACGTGTAGCGGGTGTTGTAAATGCCGTGGGAGAAGAACTCCCAGTCCCGCTCCACGCAGGCTTCGATCACTTCCGGGTGGTGCTGGCATACAGCGGTGGAGAGCGATATTGATCCGCGCACGCCGCACGCATCCATTGCCTCCATCAGCCGCCAATGGCCGACGCGGTTGGCAAAATCCCGGTAGGAATAGGGCGTGATGTCAGGGTAGGGCCGCGGCCAGGATTTGCGGATGGGATTGACCGGCGGGTTCAACTCATAATATTCGATATTGGGCGCCACCCAGAGGGCAAGCTTTTTGCCGCCGGGCCATTCGATTTTGGGCCGGTCTACATAAGGCCAATAGTCATAAAGTCCTGGTTCGGATTTCAAGAGATTAAGTCCTCGCGATTGGGGATGAAACGGCGGTTAGGCGTTCAGATAGTCAATGACTTCCCTCACGGACACAACATCGGCATATTTGAGCTGCAGGTCGGTGAGATTGGCATAGTGATAGCTTTCATGCTTATCGGCGACGCATTCTTCGGGCACGATGGTGCGGTAGCCCCGGCTGAGGCTCTCGACAGCGGTGGCGCGCACGCAGCCGGACGTCGAGCCGCCGGTAATGATCACCGTGTCGACTTTGTGCCACACCAGATAGGATTGCAGGGGCGTTTCAAAAAACGCCGAGGGCATGCGTTTGGTGTAGATGGCGTCGCGGTCGCGATCGATTTCCAGCCGGTCATCGAATTCATACCGCTCGGAGCCGTATTTGATGTTTTGCAATGAGTCCGGCGTGTCAGTGCGAGTGCCCCAGATCCCGGCATCGCCACCATCTTTCATATAGGCGACATGGGTCCAGATCACCGGCCAGCCTTTGGCGCGGGCCAGGCCGGAAATGGTGTTGATAAACTCCATTTGCCGGGGATTTGTTTCATAGGCGGTTTTGAACTTGTTGATGGCCGTATAGGCTTTTTGCGGATCGACATTGACGATGGCGGCCTTCTCTCCAAAGCCGAAGCGGGCGCGATTGGGATTGGCCTTGACCTCTTCAAAGATCTGCCTGGCGCTCTTGTCGCTTTTGAGCATTTTAGTCCCAACAATATCGTTCATTGTGCTTTCCTTATCTTTCTTATCGCGCGATGATCATGTCTTGAGAGAGGGCGCAGGCGGGTCGTTGTTTTATCTCCAGGGAATGATGGATTCCAAAGCGAAGTGTACGCACCTGCCCGCCGGACACCCGGCGATTTCATTCAGGATTCTCTCAAATCAGTTTATCTCAGGAAACGGCGCAGGCGGCTGAATTCGACATTCTGTGCCAGTCTGTGGTCGAAGACGTGGAAGCACACGCATCAAGGGCGCTTGGCTCCTGTCCTCGAATTATACCTGTGTGGGGGGTGGACTTGTTGGGGATGGCCGTGGGGCGTCTTTCCAGCGGAATCAGGGGGTGGTTATCTGAACCGCCGGAAACGGCGCCCCACGGACCAAACTCAGTAATAATGAATCAGATAGCGGCTGCCCTGCACAACGTAGCCGTTGCCGTAGCCGTCATAGCACATGGTGCCGCCGATCTTGGCCTGGCGGCCGTGCCAATAACCGGTTTTGGAGACGGGTTGACAGCCCTGATTCGCATAGCCCGTGTACCCCGAGGAATCGTCGGCGTAAGAATTGTATCTGTTGTTATTATAGTAATTGTTCTGCCGCCGATAATGGTGCCGCCTTCCGTAATACGGGGTGCGATAGCCATAATTGTACCGCCCGTAATTGTGCCGCCCGTAATTGTGCCGCCCATAGTAAGGGCTGCTGTTATAATGCAGGGAAAAACCATAAGGCGTGATGCCCACGCCCAGATTATCCGCCGATGCGGGGGTGCTGATGAGCAGTCCGGCCGCCGCCATGACGCCAACTCCAGCGCCTAACAGCATTTGTTTGAATTTCGTTCGTTGGGCCATGTGAGCGCCTCCTGTCAGACAAGTCCCGGTCACTGCTTTTGAATTAGTGGACACAGTTTCGCGAATGGCGGGTGAACCCAATATGAATGGGCTGTTCACAAAAGCCTGATTCAGGACGCGCTCTCGATTTCGTGAAGGTTTTGGACGCGGGGTGACGGCCTTCTCACGTCCGTGCTATAGGGCCGGTGCCCCTGTTCATGTTGCCTGGAGGGCTATGATGAAATATCCGCTTTATCAGGTTGATGCCTTCGCCGATGCTATGTTTGCCGGCAATCCGGCCGCTATTATCCCTCTTGAATCCTGGCTTCCCGATGCAATGATGCAGGCCGTGGCGGCGGAGAACAATCTGTCGGAGACCGCGTTCTTTTGTGCTGAGGAGATAGGCGTTCAAGGGCGCTACGCTTTACGGTGGTTCACACCTACCGCGGAAGTTGATCTATGCGGTCATGCCACATTGGCCAGCGCCTGGGTTGTTTTACACGTGCTCGAGCCCGGTTTGCCGCAAGTGGTGTTCTCCACGAGAAGCGGTCTGTTGACTGTGCGTAAAGCAGGGGAAGATCTGCTTGAGATGGATTTTCCCGCCTTGGATGCGGAGCCTTTGGGCGGTGAGGAAAGTGTGCGAATCGCTGACAGTCTGGGCCGGGTGCTGGGCGTCCGGCCTGTGGAACTCCATCGGGGCGCCAATCTGCTGGCCGTTTTTTCTGACGAGGCGGCCATCCGGGCGCTGCACTATGATTCAGAACTGGCGGGAGCGCTGGCGCAGGCGCACGCTTGGGGCCTGATCGCAACGGCGCCGGCTGATGCGGGCACGGGGATTGATTTTATTTCTCGTTTTTTTGCACCTGCGAAGGGCGTGCCCGAAGACCCGGTGACAGGGTCCGCACACTGTCTGATGGCGCCCTACTGGGCGGCGCGGTTGGGCCGCACCGAGCTGGTGGCCCGGCAGGTGTCGGCACGCGGGGGCATGGTGTATTGCCGCCATCGGGGAGCACGTGTGAATATAAGCGGGCGCTGTGCGCCGTATCTGGAAGGCGTCATCACGCTGCCTGCTTAAGTCTCGTCTCTTATCCTTTAACGAAATGTCATCTAGTCAGTGTTAGAGTTGCACAAGGATGGATTTTGACACAGGTGACAAGTCATGGCGCATCAAATGGCGGTCGACTTTGACCATTTGAAAAAATACACCGCCGGAGATTCTCAAGTTGAAGAGGAGATCCTGAGCGTTTTTATGCAGCAGGCTGAAATTTGGGTGCGGATGCTCAATGAATCGCAGGATGACAAGGGTTGGCTTGATGCCGCGCATTCTCTCAAAGGCTCGGCGCGCGGGGTTGGGGCGTGGAGCGTGGCGGAGCTGTGCGAACATGCAGAATCACTGGCCAGCCAAAGCTCGCCGGCGGAGCGCAGCATGGCGCTCGGCGATCTGAAAGCGGCGGTGGCCGATGTCGTGCGCTGCATTGAGGTGCGGCTGAAGGCGGGCCGCTGACCCCCGCGTGAAAAGTGTTGAGCGTTCTGGCCAGAGGCGGCATTAAGGTTTAGTGTCTGATTTTACCATAATCAGAGACACGTTGGCCCATGGGACTTTACAGCAAATATGTTCTGCCGCACCTTCTGAACGTGGTGATGGCGCAAAAGCACATCACCCAGCAGCGCACCAAAGTGGTGCCCCTGGCGACAGGGCGGGTGCTGGAAATCGGTCTCGGGACCGGCCACAATCTGGCCTATTACGACGTTGCGAAAGTGACTAAGGTTTATGGACTGGAGCCGGCAGCGGAAATGCGCGCCATCGCCGGGCCCGCCATCGAAGCCGCCGGGATCGACGTCGAGCTGTTGGCCAGCCCCGCGGAAGATATTCCGCTGGATGATGACAGCGTCGATACGGTTCTCACCACATACACGTTGTGTACGGTGGGTGATGCGCCAACGGCTTTGTCTGCCATGCGCCGGGTTTTAAAGCCGGGTGGGCGTCTGATCTTTTGTGAGCATGGAAAGGCGCCCGACCGCGCCGTTCAAAAATGGCAGAACCGCATCAATCCTTTATGGAAACCGATTGGAGGGGGGTGCAATATCAACCGGGATATTCCTAAAATACTCGAAGATGTGGGCTTTCGCATCGACGCGCTTGAGACCGGCTATCTGCCGGATGCGCCGCGAATCTTAAGCTTCAACTATTGGGGAAACGCGCGCGTGCGCTGATCCCATGATCAAAGCGCGGACCGAAGCCCGCGCGTTGAAAAAATATTTCTTAAATACAGACCTTATTTGTGCGCTTCCAGCAAATCATCCGGTGCTTTGTTTCTGGACGGCGTCATCATGGACAGGCCAATGACGATGAAAAGCGCGAGAAGAACCACAAGCACTTCCCATATATAATCAGTGGGGTGAATCCAGAATTCCGTGAAATAATTGAAGCGGGTTCCCATTTCTACACAGTTCCACGTGATGATGGCGGTGGCGATGGCATAGCGCAGGGCTGATGTCATCCGGCTGTACCGCGCCAGACGGCTCAGCAGAAAGATCGACCATATCATAAATCCATAGAACGCAACCTTGGCCATGACAGTGCCTTCGCCGATAATGCGATTATCATAAATCAGAAGAAGCGCGATATAGAAAAACCAGATGATGACAATGGTTTCCGCCGCTGTGATCAGGGCGAAATTACGATTCTTTCCTGGTGCGGGTTTGCCCATCCCCATATGAAGATTACGGTGAAACCAGCGGAAAAAATTGCAGCGTGTATCTTTGTTCAGAAAGAAATAAACGAACAGGCACATCAACACGCCCAGCGAAGACGGCATGATCAGATATTCCGGCAGGGTCGCCACAGAGCCGTCAGCTTTGAGAAGCGGCTGGACGCCGAGATGTTCGCCATAAAAAACGTATGAAAACTCAGCCCAGAACGACCACAGGAACGTGCCGCCGAAATAACCGAGCCAGGTGGCGGAAACCTCATCCGTTTTTTTGACGGCACCAATATAGACGCACACGGCTCCCACAAGGCCGAGAAGTGTGGCGATAAGATATTTGTATTCAGCACCAAAAAATTTCTCGGTTAATATCATCACAGAATGGCCGATGGGTTGAGTGAATAATACCACAAGAAAAGCCATCGCGCCGATCAAAGGAGGGCGATATATTGTTTTTAATGCGTCCATTTCTCAGTCCTCTTTTGCATCCATCCCGATATTTTTCGGGCGGTCTGCATCGTTTTTCAGGCGGTCTGTATCACCTGCCAGCGTAGTTCCTTTGGAAATTTCCGTCAATAAACTTAATCCGAACTTAAAGGGAATGAACCGGCGTGCAACGGGGATAATTTCATAATTTTAAGCGCAACTCTGTATCATCAATGTTCTGTGATCAGAGTATCGGGCAAGAGCAGAGCAGGTGGAGGCGTTACTTCAGCCAGAAAGGTCTGGCGAGTTCAATCTCGGGGATTTTGATCTCCCGACCCGGCTCAGGCTTGGAAGGAACAAGGCGCGCCAACCCTAAAGAACAGGCGGCCATGGCGGCGCCGGTTATAAAAACGGCGGCGGGATTGATCATCCAGATCAAACCGAAAAGTGTGGGGATCACAACGGCGGCAATGTGATTGATGCTGAAGGCCACACCGGCTGTGGGGGCCATGTCTGCCGGGTCGGCAATTTTCTGAAAATAGGTTTTCATGGAGATGGCCATGGCGAAGAGGAGGTGGTCAACGATATACAGTCCGGCCGCGATCCAGGCATTGTTGACCAGGGCATAGGACATAAAAATAAGTATCAGGCCGGAATATTCGCATGTGAGCGCGCGCCTTTCGCCCCATTTGGCGATGAGACGGCCTATCCGGGGTGCGACGTAAAGGTTCAGCCCGCAATTCACCAAAAACAGAATGGCGATGGCGTCAACCGGGTAATGAAATTTCTCCACCAGCATGAAACCGGCGAAGACCATGAATATCTGACGCCGGGCCCCGGCGAAAAAGGTCAACGCGTAATAGAGAGCATATCTTTTGCGCAGCACGATATGCCTGCGTTGAGGTATCTTTTGTTCAAATTGGGGAAAAGTGCTCCACAGGTAAAGAGCGCCCAAAGCCGTCAACGCCCCGTTCATGCCGTATATCCAGACAAAGTCGAGGCCGAAGAGTTTCCAACTCACAAAAATAAGTCCGTAGGCGAAGAGACTGACGAAGCCGCCAAATGCGATCAACTTTCCCATCATTTGCGGTGCTTCATCTTTGGGCAGCCATTGCAGGGTAAGGGATTGGTTGACGGTCTCGAAATAATGGAAACCGGTGGACATCAATATGCCGGTGAAATACAGCCCATAGATGCTGGGCAACAAGCCGGTGATTGCCGTGCCTAACCCGAGCAGACAGAGGGAGAAGAGGGCCAGCTTCTGTTCGCGGACAATCAGCAGAACGAAGATGACTGTAAAGGCGAGGAATCCTGGAACCTCTCTGAGAGATTGCAGAATGCCGATTTCAACGCCGGTGAAATGAACCCGTTCAATCGCGAAATTGTTGATCAGAACTGTCCACGTTCCCAATGACAAGGGCGACAGTGCGGCCATGGCGAACAGAAGCTGGCGCTGCGTTTTAGGGCCGCCGGGTTTCAAGCCTGTGGCCAGGTCTTTCAGGATTGGGAATCTAGACGCCATACGGCAAAAGCCCTCTGAGGGGGGTGAAAATGAGGTCACTGATTGAGCGCACGCATGGCCTGGTCGAGACCTTCCAGGGTTAGGGAAAACATGCGCTCATCCAGCAATTCCCGCATAAGGCCAATGGAAGGCGTGTAGTTCCAATGTTTTTCAGATACGGGGTTAAGCCAGACAACTTTTTCGAATGTGTTGCGCACGCGTTGCATCCAGAGCGCGCCCGGTTCTTCATTCCAGTGTTCTACGCTGCCACCCGGATAAGTGACTTCATAAGGGCCCATGGTTGCATCGCCAACGAATATCACTTTGTAGTCTGACGAGTAGGTGTGCAGCACATCCCAGGTCGGTGTGCTGTCATTGTGCCGCCTGAAATTATTTTTCCAGACCGATTCATAAAGGCAGTTATGAAAATAAAAAAAGTCCATATGCTTGAACTCTGTGCGCGCCGCGGAAAACAATTCTTCGCAGACTTTGACATGAGCATCCATAGAGCCCCCGGCATCGAAAAACAACAGCACCTTGATGGCGTTGTGGCGCTCGGGCACCATCTTGATGTCGAGATAGCCTTGGTGTGCGCTGGAGCGAATCGTATCGTCAAGATCAAGTTCTTCCGCCGCTCCGTCGCGGGCGAATTTGCGCAAGCGGCGCAAGGCCACTTTGATGTTGCGGGTGCCGATCTCAACGGAATCGTCAAGATTCCTATATTCCCTTTTGTCCCAGACCTTGACCGCCCGGCCATGACGCCCTTCCTTCTGGCCGATGCGGATGCCTTCAGGATTGTACCCATAGGCCCCGAAAGGCGACGTGCCGGCGGTGCCGATCCATTTTGATCCCCCTTCGTGGCGCTCTTTTTGTTCTTCCAGTCTCTTTTTCAGGGTTTCCATGAGCTTGTCCCACCCGCCCAGGGATTCGATCAGGGCTTTGTCTTCTTCCGACAAAAAACGTTCATTCAGCTTGCGTAACCACTCTTCCGGAATTTCTGCGAGGCCCTCCGTCTCAAGACCTTCAAGGCCCTTGAACACATGCCCGAACACGCGGTCAAACTTGTCGAGATTGCGTTCGTCCTTCACCAGACTTGCGCGCGCGAGATAATAAAAGTCCTCCACCAGTGGCAGCGTGACCTGGCGCTCCATGGCTTCAATGAACATAAGGAATTCTTTCAGGCTCACAGGCACATGAGCTTGTCTGAGTTCGGCAAAGAAATTCATGAACATGGAGAAGCTTCTTTACTATAATGACTTGCGGTCATCGTGAGGAACACGTCTCATCTCTGTTCCCGGCGCGACAGAAACGCCAGTCGTTCGAACAGGTGCACATCCTGCTCATTTTTCAGCAGCGCGCCATGCAGAGGGGGAATGAGTTTTTTAGGATCCTGTTCGCGCAACAGGCCCGGGTCAATGTCCTCATTCATCAACAGCTTTAGCCAGTCGAGAAGTTCTGAGGTAGACGGTTTTTTCTTCAGGCCCGGAATATCCCGCATTTCGTAAAATTTAATCAGCGCCGATTGAACAAGGCGTTCTTTGACTTGTGGAAAATGGACATCGATGATTCGGCGCATCGTTTCGGTGTCGGGGAATTTGATGTAGTGGAAGAAACAGCGCCGCAAAAAAGCGTCGGGCAGTTCTTTTTCATTATTCGAAGTGATGATCACGATGGGGCGTTGAGCAGCTTTCACGATTTCGCCGGTTTCGTAGACGTAAAATTCCATCCGGTCGAGTTCAAGAAGCAAGTCATTGGGGAATTCGATATCGGCCTTATCAATTTCGTCTATGAGGAGGATGGGCCGCTCCGCGCTGGAAAAAGCATCCCACATTTTTCCTTTTTTTATGTAATTTCTGATGTCGTGCACGCGTTCATCGCCCAATTGAGAATCGCGCAGGCGTGACACCGCGTCATATTCGTAGAGGCCCTGCTGCGCCTTGGTTGTGGATTTGATATGCCATTCGATAAGCGGTGCACCAATGGCTTTGGCAACCTCATGGGCCAGAACGGTTTTGCCTGTTCCCGGTTCGCCTTTGATCAGGAGCGGCCTCTCCAATGTCATGGCCGCATTGACCGCCACTTGTAAATCTGCCGTGGCGATATAGTCGGTGGTACCTTCAAACTGCTTCACCATTATCGTTTCATCTACCTTGTGTGCTGAAATGAACCCGCCGTTTGCTCACGTTACGGCGTGGCAAAAAGAGATGCAAGGAATGATGAGCGTCGCCGGGAAAAGCGGGTAAGACAGTAAAAACCGCCCGAGGAAAGCCCTCGAACGGTTTTTACCTTGCACCTAAGAGTTGGTTTTTGCTCAGAAGTCCCGGTGAGGCGTTATCTCCTGAACAGGGCGAGGATCTGTTGCGGCCGTTGATTGGCAATGGACAGGGCCTGGGTACTCAATTGTTGTTTGATCTGCAAAGATTGCAGACGGGCGCTTTCCCGGCCGAGATCCGCATCAACCAGGTTTCCGATCCCGGTATTCAGAGCGTCCTGTAATTTGACAATAAACACTGAATGGGCATCGAGTTTGGCAGCGGCACCGCCCAGTGTTGCAAGATTGCCGCTCACCGCGTCAAGGGCAGTATTGATGGCCGTCACTTCGGCTTGAGAGTTGGTCAGCGAGGTCAGACCGCCGAGAGTGGCTGTCGTGACGGATTTGACATCAAGGGCGGCGATGTTGATGGCATTTGCCGGATTGGCGGTGGGTTCCGTCAGCACTTGCAGGTCATCTGTCGCGGGAACAGGTGGGCTTTTATCAATAAGATTAAAGCCGTCAAACGTCGCTGAATCAATCATCGTCAGCATTTGACTCTTAAGCGCCTGATAGTCTTGGTCATAAAGGATGCGATTGGCATTGGTTAAAGACGGATCGGCTGCCGCGACGGCCTTGTTTTTCATTTCAATCAGAAGGTTGGATATGCCTTCGGCTGCGGCCAGCGCAACATTGACAATGTTGGTGCCGCGGCTCACGCTTTGTGAGACGGCATCATAAGCTTTGACGTCAGCGCGCATGCGCTGCGCCACAGCGAATACACCGGCATTATCAAGAGCGTCTGAGACATTCAAACCGGTGCTGATTCTCTTCTGGACCTTGTCCAGTTGGCTGTTCGATAACGCCAGATTCTGCAATGCAATCATTGCGGACTGATTTGTATTCAGTGTGACGACCATTTTATTTCTCCTTAGCCAGTCGGTGCACTTTTGCTCCGAAGCCGCAGCTTCTTGGCGTTCGGAAATTGTAAGTGCAACCCCCGTGCCAGGTGGAAAATACAATATAAACCATTGAAATAATGTATTAAAAACGAAATCTAGAAAATGTACCGGCTCTTGTTCAGGGCGCTTTTGTCTCTTTTGTGGTAATTCCTGCCGGGCGAAGGGGGGCAGTATTTTCCAACATGGAAAGGATCAGGACGCCTTGGTGATGATGAACTGATTGCCAATGGACGTGGCTGCCGGGCAGGGCGTGTGAGCGAGAAAATCGGAAACGGCAGCGGCAACGCTGCTCACGCCATTTTCGTCACGCCACAGATAATCATCACCCGTGAGAAAACCGCCGGGTTTGACTTTCGGTAACCAAGATTCCAGATCCTGACGCACATAATCATAATAATGATTACCGTCGATATAGACCCAATCAAAGGTGTGGTCAGGGAAATCATCCACGGCATCCTGTGATGTCTTGCGCACGATCTGAATATGTTTTTTACCCATTTTTTGACAAACGTCATGATAGATGGCGTCCATGTCTGCCTGCGCTTTGGCAACCGAGCCACCAAACATGCGGTGGGGAAAATCAGGTTGGAAAGCCCACGGATCAATCAACACCAGACGGGATGGATTTGTGAAACGATCAATGTGGGCCGAGAACTCCGCTTTCCAGACACCAATTTCGGTGCAGAGCGCGCCGCGCGGCATTAACTCAAGAAGTTGCCGGCGGTCCTCACTTAACACAGCAGGTGGCATCGCATTCATGAGGCTTGTACCTGATTTTCCTGAGGAACACTGGATTTCAGATCAGCGGAGTTTAACCGGCTGCCTGAAGCGTCCATCTGATAGGTGTGCGTTAACGGCCCGGAATCGGTGTGAGCATCAAAGTAGCAGTCAAAGCCGATGGTGTTATTCAGGTTATCGCGCTCCCGCTCAAATTCCTCCCTCAGCGCGCTGTTAAGCACGGACTCATAGCGGCCGATGGAAGCGGCGGTGATGGGTTTTTCATCAAGGACGCTGGCTGAATCATCAAAGCGGGGCCTTTTGGTGACCCAGCTTGTCTCCTCCATGGCGTTCTCCCAGGCCAGGCCCAGAAAATCAAATACAATCCGCAGCGTTTCCAGAGGTTCAATCGCCAGCGCTTCATAGCGCACAAATAACAGTCTATCTTTCAGGAGATTGGGCACGGACATAATGCGCTGATGCGTGCCGATAAATCGACTGATCTCTCCGGCAACGTCAAATTGCTGGTTAACCTTCTGGTAGCGGGTGAACTGGGATGCCACAATGTCGCGCAGATCCCGCACCATAAAAATGAATTTGGCGTTTGGCATGAGATAAGCCAGTTCCGGGAAGAAAGAACTGAGCCGCGGTTCTTTTTGCACAATTCTTGCCGTCTCCCCAAAGCGCGAAGCGACATGGTTGAGGTAGGTCTCTATCAGGCCCTGATGGAACCGTGTCAGTTCATCCGTCGTATCGAAATAATCATCCGTGTGCAACTGAAACCAGCGTAAACCCAACTCATAGGCCTCCACCAGAGCGCGCAAATATGAGCATTCCTTGGTGACCTGAATCGTGCCGGCGCTCTTGCAAATCTGGCCGTGCATTAATGTGGTTCCGGTGCGTGCGTGCCCGCCGATAAAAATGGCGGGAGAATGAATGCGGTTCAAGGGTTGGCTGAGTGTCATGGCGCTTGCTTCTCCTGATCAGGTCGCAGCCCTGGCGATGGCGAATTGGTCGCCAATGGTGGTGGCTTCGGGGCAGGGCGTTGTTTTTAGAAAATCGGCCACGGCGGTGGCGACGGGCCTTGAGCCGTCCGTATCGCGCCAGAGATAATCATCGCCCGCGAGATAACCGCCAGGTTTGATCTTTGGGAACCACAAATCGAGATCCTGGCGCACACGGTCATAATAATGATTGCCGTCGATATAAACCCAATCGAAAAAATCGTCTGAGAAATCTCCAGCCGCTTCTTCAGAAGACATGCGCACCACATCAACATTTTCAACGGCAAAATCAGCCAAGACGGTTTGGTGGATTTTATCCATTTCTTCCTGGTTTGATGCGGTGTTGCCATCGAAAAATTCACCGGGAATCATGAATTCAGGATCACAAATCCAGGGATCGATTAGAAACAGTTTGCTCGGGCGCGTTATTTTGAGAATGCTGCGGGAAAAAGCCCCTTTCCAGACGCCGATTTCCGCGCAGATCCCGTGAGTGGACATTTTTGCCAGTAACGCTTGGCGGTAAGGCGTGAGTGGCGGCGCAGCGTGGATGTTCATCAGATCGCTCCGGCTGTTCAGGCAGCGCTTTGGGAATGCGTGTCACACCACTGGCCCCAGGCCTGTCGCAAGACGTCCTCAAAATGACCGGCAAAGCGCGGCGCGTCACACAAGGGGGAACGGGCGACTTGAGTGCGCAGGCGGCCGCGCAGACGACTCAGACTTTCCAGATTATTGCTCCAGTGCACCGCGCGATCGACATAACTTTCCGGGCCGTCACACAGCCAGTTTCCCAGACCGGCGTTGACGATATGGCTGGCCGCATGACGGGCGGCGAAGGTCTGGCCGGGCATGGTGATGACGGGCACGCCCATCCACAACGCCTCAATGGTCGTCAGACCGCCCGAATAAGGGAAAGGATCAAGCGCGATATCAATCTCACCATATTCGGCGAGAAGTATATCGTGGGACGAGCTGGCTCTCAGTTCAATGCGCTCTGGATCAATGCCCTGGCAGGCAAACATCTTTTCGTAATCTTTGCGATTAACGGCATCGTTGAAGGGCTTACTTTTGAGAATGAGCCGGCTGCCTTTTGTTTTGTGCAATATCTCACACCAGAGCGCTATCACGTCTTCAGTGACTTTGGTTGCATAGTTGAAGCAACCGAAAGTGACGCAGCCTTTGCTGAGTGCCGGAAGAGCGGCAACGTCGGGCGCATAAAATGGCGGATCGTAACACACGTAACCGTCAGGCATGCGGATCACTTTCTCCGTATACCATTCATCATCCCCTTCCGGTGTTTCTATCGAATCCGAAATGAAATAATCCATCGCATCCATGCCGGTGGTGTTGAATTGTCCGCCGACCCATTTCATTTGAACGGGCGCGGCGCGCCGGGCGAAGGCGAGCAGCCGGAAGCCGTCGGAATGGCCGGCGAGGTCAATGAGTATGTCGACCTGATCGCGGTGCACGCGGGCGACAAAATCCTCATCTGTTTCGCCCACAATCGACAGCCATTGGTCGGCGGTGCTTTTGAATCTATCCGTCAGATCGTCCCGGCGGGCATTGGTTGAATAGAGGATGACTTCCAGATTATCCCGATTGAGGGATTCAAGCGCGCCGATGGTCAGATACCCAACGGGATGACGGTGAAAGCTTCCCGAGACAAAACCCACACGCAGGCGCCTGTTTCGGTCGGCCGTGTTCTTAAAGGATACTGAACGCGGGGTGAGGGGAGCGGCATAACGCTCGTTCCACAGCAGATGTTCCTGGAAGATTTCTTCTCGGGAGTACTTTGACGAATAGTGCATGGCCATCAGGATATTACTATGAATTTCAACCTTGGGCGCGATGGCGAGCGCTTGGCGATAGGTATCGATGGCTTTGTCAATTTTACGGCAATCTTTATAGGCGTTGCCCAGATTGGTCAGTGTTGAGATATTGTGCGGGCGAATGCGCAGAGAGTTCTCAAAAGATGCGATCGATTCATCCAACTTGCCCTGATTGATGAGGGCAACGCCAAGGGTGTTGAAACTTTCAGGATTTTCCGGATCAAACAGGAGAGAAGCTCTGATCATGGCTTCCGCCGCATCATAAGATCCCATGGTGATCAGGGTATCGCCGAGATTGGCATAAGCGCCTGCGTGGTGCGGGTCGAGGGCAATGGTTTGGGAATAAAGTTCGGCAGCCTGGACCAGATCCCCTTTGGCTTTCAAAACATTGGCACCGTTAAACAGGCCCGCCGCTTCTCCGCCGGCGCCCAAAATGGAGACCTCCTGGACGGCAGGCACTGGATTATCTCGGGCGACGGGCGCTTCCGGGCGCCCCATCAGGCTTAACAGATTAATTCTGTTGTTTTTGGCGTCCGTCAGGCCTGGGTCGATCTCAAGCGCGGCATTGAAAGCCTGTAATGCATCTTCATGTCGGCCCTGCGCCTGCAAGGCGGCACCAAGGGCGTTGTGCGCAGACGCGAGATCAGGGCGCAGGGCTATAACCTGTCTGTATCCCTGTTCAGCGCCCAGCAAATTTCCGCCTTTATGGAGCTGGAGCGCTTCAAAAAGCTTCGCTTGCACATCAATGGCCTGCTGGGCAAGCGCGGACTGCGATGCGCCACGCTTGGTATTCTTTGGGGCCTGGCGTTTCTGGGCTTCGGCCGCTCTGCGTTGTTTTCTGTTCATGGCGGGGACGGTAGAGAAGTTTGGTAAATGCCGTCCTAATAATGCTGCTAAACATTTCGCAATAAATTTACGGGGATCATAACAATCCGTATCTGGAAGGAAATTATTAACCAAGACTCATGTAGCGTCTCGATGGAAGCATCATCGCGCGGAGTAATATTTTCGCGGATCACAACACAGGCGAATAGTCATGCCCTTAAAGATTTCGTTAAAACCTGGTGAAAAATTCGCCATAAACGGCGCCGTTATTACCAATGGAGATCGGCGCACCAGTATGGTGTTGCAGAATAAAGCGTCGATTTTACGCGAGCGCGATATTCTTCAGCAGGAAGATGCCAATACGCCGGCGCGGCGGATCTACTTCCCGATTATGATGATGTATCTGGATCAGGATAATAGAGAGACCTATTATCAGGAATTCAGTGCGCGCCTTGAAGAGTTCATGGACGCCATAAAAATTCCTGTTGTGATTGAAAGATGTGTGAATATTAACAAAGAAGTTGCAAATCAGAATTACTATAGCGCTCTTAAATCCTGTCAGGCCCTGTTTGAGTTTGAGGAAAAATTACTGGCTTCATGAGTCTCCAGGCGTACAAAAAAACACTGCAAACAACGGATAACCCACGCAATACCGAGTATAGGTTATTCGCCGAGATCACACGGGATCTAATGGATGCGGCCGCCAGCGGCCGGCGCGACAGACCTCTGGTGGAAGCGCTGGGCCGCAATCGGTCTCTTTGGCAAGCTCTGGCTTCTGATTGCCGCGATCCCGGTAATAAAATGTCTGAGCAATTGCGCGCCAGCATCATATCTTTAAGTATCTGGGTGACAAAGCATTCGGGCGCCGTCATGCGTTCCGGAGAAGATGTGCAGGATCTCATCGAGGTCAACCGCATCATCATGAAAGGGCTGGCGCCGCAAAATATAGATGGCGCAACTCCCGCGCAATAGGCGCCGCCCGAACATTCAGGTTTTTTTCATACTTTCGTAACAATTGGAATGAGTTCGATGGGTAATTCCTGCCGGGCTAGGAAAAACTTGCCGGGAAGATCTTGCCGGAACTTGCCTAATACGCCGGTAACCATAGGAAATATTCCCCCTACAGAACGATAATAGGCAAGGTTTGCCGCCATTTGACGGAAAAACTTGCCGGGAGGAAAATTCTGGCATAACGCATGCAATGTAACCGGCGTGGGCAAAACGCCTGCAGAGCAAAATGCTCCTCATATAAATCCAGAATGGAGAAGACTAAAATGGTCCTCACAATCAATACAAACCCTGGTGCGCTGGTTGCTCAAGCAGCTTTCCGTTCCATTAATAACCGGCTGGACGTTGTTTCCAAGCGGGTCAATACCGGATTCCGTGTTGCCGATGCACGGGACGACGCTTCCACTTTTGCCGTTGCGCAAGGCTTGCGCGGCGACGTGAAAGGCCAGGAAGCTGTGTCTTCCGCTCTGACACGCGGCGTCGGTGTGGCTGAAGTGGCTTTGGCAAGCGCCGAATCCGTATCTAACTTGGTGCAAGACGTTTCCGCTAAGATCGTGCAACTGTCGAATGACGCGTTGTCGACCGCTGAGCGTGCGGCGTTTGAAGCTGACCTGGTTGCTTTGACCGGTCAAATCACCAACGCGATCAACCAAGCGAGCTTCTCGGGCAAGAACGTTTTGGTTGAGGCCACCAATGCGGTGTTCCTGGCCGACACGAGCGGCACCACGATTTCCATCCGCGGTCAAGACCTTGACACGAATGCCGCTACGTTGGTCACGGCTGTCGTCGGTACCATCACAGGTTCCACGACCGGCGCCGCAGCGCAAACGGCTCTTACCACTTTCGAAAATGCGGTCAACACTTCACTTGGAGAGTTGGGTGCTGATTCGAAAGGCGTGTCAATTCAGCAGGAGTTGATCGCCAAGCGGATCGATGCCACCGAAAAGGGCATTGGCGCCCTGGTGGATGCCGACCTCGCGAAGGAAAGCTCCAAATTGCAGGCCCTTCAGGCTCAGCAGCAATTGGCGGTTCAGGCGATTTCCATCGCCAACCAAGCGCCTGGCGTGTTGCTGTCTCTGTTCAGATAAGAACAGATTTAGCCTTCAGATTGGATGGAGCCGACCCCGGTCGGCTCCATCGGTCTGCCCGGAGGAAATTCGTAAAACTTTTATTAAATATGTAACGATCAGGGGGCTTGTTAGGATGGCTTGGGGGGTCAGTGAAGCCATCGCTTAAAAAGGAGGCACGTACCCCTCATGTTAGATGCCCTCAATCAGATTGGGCAAGTTCAGGGACGCAGCGCCCTTCAGGAAAATGCTGATAAGGACCGCTCTTTAAAGTCCGAACTTGATCCCAGAAATATTGGTTCTGTTACCAAAGAGTTTCTGGCGGTTGATCCGAGCAAAGCAGTTCTGCCCGTCAAGAAGCTGGAACAGGCCCTCAATAATGTCGCCAAAGATTTTATCGGCGAACAGGCACGCCTGGCCATCGATGTGGACAGCGGCACGGGCCGCACAGTTTTTAAATCCATCGATCGAAAAACCGGCGATGTTCTGGTACAGTACCCTTCAGAAGAATTCCTGCGTCAGCTGGCTTCCTTTTTTGAAGCCAACCCGCAACTTTCCGGCGGCGCTCCCGCTGAAGGTCTTGCGGTCGACCAGAAGGCTTGAAGTTGCCTGTTGAATATTAGCGACGATAATGGCGCCAGTCATCGATGCGCGCATAGATCACATAGAGCGCGGCAATGACTGCCACGGCGCCCAGTGCCCAATAAGCCCATTCGGGAATGGCCTGAATGAGGCCGACAATGCGCTGCATTTTGGGGCTCAGTTGATCCACTGAATCCATATTTTTTTCGATGGCCGATGTTGTGGCCGTGACGCCGCCGGCGATGGCGGCCACACCCGCGCCCTGGATTGTGCGGCTCTCGCCTAGACTTTCGCGTCTGCCTGAATCTTCCTGCGAGGGCAACAAACGCGTGTTTTCCATCAGAGGCAGTTCGGCCTGG
>Ga0114931_10002644_pt1 | contig 22759 bp, 13 predicted proteins | sample 2SBtaG_FD_89579 | JGI IMG/M metagenome (GOLD analysis project Ga0114931, IMG submission 89579) | Deep subsurface microbial communities from Kolumbo volcano to uncover new lineages of life (NeLLi) - 2SBTROV14_V59a metaG | ecosystem: Environmental > Aquatic > Marine > Volcanic | place: Kolumbo... | reverse complement strand
TCATTTTTTGTGCTGTTTCAAAATTGAATGCTCCAATGATTTGGCGTTTGGCTCTGGCCGGATTTGACATGGGGCCTAAAATATTAAAAACCGTTCGAACGCCCATTTCTTTCCGCGGTGCGGCAACATACTTCATAGATGAATGGTAAACAGGCGCAAATAAAAATGCGATGCCCACCTGATCGAGGCATTGTTCGGATTGTTCCGGCGTCAAGTCGATTTTTACGCCGAGCTCCTGCAAAACGTCCGCACTGCCGCACTTGCTGGAAACAGAACGGTTGCCGTGCTTGGCCACGGGTACTCCGGCGGCAGCGGCAACAAGTGCGGCGGCTGTGGAAATATTAAAAGTGCCTGATCTGTCTCCTCCCGTGCCGCACGTATCGATGACGCCATCCGGGGCTTTAATCTTCGTCGCTTTGTCGCGCATGGCGTGCACAAAGCCGGCGATTTCATCAACAGTTTCGCCTTTCATTTTTAATCCCATTAAGAATCCGGCAATCTGGGCGTTGGTCAGTTCGCCATTCATAATGGCGTGCATCGCGTTTTTTGCTTCAGACTCTTCAAGATTTATACCATGGCTGATTTTTTCCAGCAGTTCTGTAATCATAACACACCTCCATTGCTTTTATCAGAGCCGAGTAATTTTTCCCGGTTCGCGGTCTCCATCCTTCGTCCGCCTTTTTCTTTGAGAAAATTTTCAATAATTTTCATCCCTTCGCCGGTTAAAATGGACTCGGGATGAAACTGAACACCTTCCACCGGGTAATTTTTATGGCGGATTCCCATAATGGTGCCGTCACTAGTGGTTGCAGAAATTTCCAGGCAGTCGGGCAACGACTTTCTTTCCACGACAAGTGAATGGTACCTTCCGGCCGGGAAAGGATTTTGAACATCGCCGAACAGTCCTTTGCCGTCGTGACGTACCGTGCTGCTTTTTCCATGCATCAAAGTATCTGCCGGAACGACTTGGCCGTTCATGGCTTGGGCAATGCATTGGTGCCCGAGACAGACACCGAGAATAGGAATTTTTTCAAAGAAATTCCTGATGATATCCATCGATTTCCCGGCTTCCTTTGGGTAGCCGGGACCTGGCGAAATTACAATTTGATCAGGATTTATGCGTGCAATTTCCTCCAAACTAATTTTATCATTTCTTCTGACAAGAACGTGTTTGCCAAGAGAACCGATATATTGTACAAGGTTATACGTAAATGAATCATAATTATCGATCACCAAAACCATTACAAGCCTCCTTCCGCATAGATTACGGCTTTCATCAAACCCCTTGCTTTGTTTAGTGTTTCCTCATATTCTTTTTGCGGATCAGAATCAGCAACAATGCCTGCCCCTGCTTGAAGATATGCCTTTTTCCCCAGCATATAAATTGTTCTGATAGCAATGCAAACATCCATGTCTCCGTCAAAGCCAAAGTAGCCGACGGCTCCGGCATATATGCCGCGCCGGGTTGGTTCAAGTTCGTCAATTATTTCCATTGCCCGAACCTTGGGCGCACCGGAAACAGTTCCCGCAGGAAATCCGGCAATAAAAACATCGACGGAATCCATTCCTTTTTTCAGTTTGCCGGTGACTGTTGATACGATATGAATGACGTGAGAATATTTTTCAATTTCCATGAGTTTTTCAACTTTAACCGTACCATACTCTGCAATTCGCCCGACGTCATTTCGTCCCAAATCAACAAGCATGGTATGTTCGGCAATTTCCTTGGGATCTGCCAAAAGTTCTCTGCTCAGATATTTATCTTCTGCTTCGTCCGCGCCGCGCTTTCGGGTTCCCGCAATGGGTTTAACAAAGACCCGGCCGCCGGATAATTTGATCAGCGTTTCCGGCGAAGAACCCAGGATATTCAATTCGTCCATTTGCAGAAAAAACATATAGGGAGAAGGATTAACAACGCGTAGCGCGCGGTAAATATCAAATGGCTTCGACTGTGTTTCTATCATCAATCGTTGCGATAAAACAACCTGAAAGATGTCTCCTCTTTTAATATATTTTTTTGCAGCCAAAACCATTTCTTTAAATTCGTGATCTTTTAGATTACTTTTGAAAGCCTCAGAACTAAAAGATGCAATTTCGTTATTTCCCTTTCTGTTCGCTTTGATTTTTTCGATGATTTTTTCTAATGTTTCAATGGCCGTTTGATATTCGTGCTCAATATTATCTCCGGGAGAAACGAATGTGATAATTTCAATTTTATGCAAAAGATTGTCAAACACGATAATCGTCCGCGGAATGAAAAGATGCATATCCGGTAGTCCGGTATCGTCGCTTGTAGAATCCGGAAGTTTTTCGATATAACGAACGGCGTCATATCCCAGAAAACCAAAGAGCCCGCCATTAATAAATGGAATATCGTTTATTTTGGGGTGCCGATATTTTTTGATGATTTCTTTTAAAACTTTTAATGGTTCTGCTCTGAAAGACTTGTTTCCGCGCGCTTTTTCCGTGAATTCGATCAGGCCGTTTTTTACTTTGAAAATGAGCAACGGCGAGTAGCCGATAATCGAGAACCTTCCTCGCGTTTCTCCGCCTTCAACAGATTCGAGCAGGAACCTGTAGCTGCCCTCTGTACATTTTAAGAATGTCGATACGGGCGTCTCCAAATCAACGAGAAATTCGGCAGACACAGGTAAAAGTGGGAATTTGTTGTATTGACTTTTGAAATCTTGCAAGGTACTGAATTTCATAAAGACCCATCCTTGGTTTTTAACCATAAAAAAAGGCGCTGCAAAAATTGTATTTTTCACAACGCCTACAAAAAAAAACGCCGTGAATGCGATGCACTCACGGCGATGTTAAAATTGTCTTTTAGGGATTCATTTTCATCGGTAGTGCACCTTGAGTATAGCAGTCCACCACCACCAAAAGTTATTTAAAGTATGTTGAGAATTTGTGTTCATGAATTTAATGAGTTTATAATTCTAAAGTGGATTTCTTTGTGCAATAAAATATTTTAATTATTATTTATTATATTAAAATATAATCATTTTAATGACTTTTGCAACATTTATTTTCATCAAGATGGATATTTTAGGCGCAGATCATCAGGAACATCCGCTCGTATCACCACAGTTCATACATTTATAGCACGAACCATTCCTCACCATAATGCTGCCGCAGGACGGGCAGGGAGGAGCATCTGCCTGCCTGAGGAATACGGCATTTTCCTGGGCGGTCGTTTCCAGTTGTTTGCTCAAATTGGCTTTTTCAAACTCGGTCATATCGGATGTGCCCACATTGTCCTGCGGTACCTCTTCTTCTTTGAGGTATTTTTGACCAAGCCATCTGAAAATGTAATCGCTAATCGATTTAGCAATGCGAATGTTCGGATTGTTTGTAAAGCCGTACGGCTCGAATCGCGTGTGACTGAATTTATTCACATAGGTTTTCAGAGGAACACCTGATTGTAAACCGATTGATATAGAGGTCGCGAAACTATCCATCAGACCGGAGACCACGGATCCCTCTTTTGCCATGCGGACGAAAATTTCGCCAGGGCTGCCGTCATCGTATTCTCCCACGGTGATGTAGCCTTCATGACCTGCGATCGAAAATTTATGCGTAAGCGCGCGCCTTTCATCCGGCAGTCTACGGCGGTGCATTTTATTTTCGCTTGCTGCCGGGGTTTCATCTGCTTCACCAGTATTGAGCGGCTGAGTTCGTTTGGAACCATCGCGATAAATGGCGATGGATTTCAAACCCAGCTTCCACGCCTGCATGTAAACATTGGCAATCTCTTCAGGCGTCGAATCGTGCGGCATATTTACTGTTTTGGAAATCGCACCGGACAGGAAAGGCTGTACGGCTGACATCATTTTGACATGGCCCATGTGATGTATATAGCGCGAGCCGTTGAGGGGCTTGAATGCGCAATCAAAGACTTTCAGGTCCTGATCATTAATATAAGGCGCGCCTTCAATGGTGTCGTTTTCTTCAATGTAGCTTAATATTTCTGAAACTTGCTCGTTAGCGTAACCGAGTCGCTGCAGCGCCGGACCAATCGTATTATTGGCTAATTTGACAAATCCACCGCCGACCATTTTTTTATATTTGATCAGCGCAATATCCGGCTCGACGCCGGTTGTGTCGCAGTCCATCATAAAACCGATTGTACCGGTGGGTGCCAGAACAGTTACCTGTGCATTGCGATATCCGAATTTTTGTCCCATATCGATGGCGTCATTCCAAACGGCAGCGGTTTCCTCAAATAACTTTTCTGAAACGTATTGTTTGTCAATGTTTTCAACAGCCGCAGCGTGCTTGTTCATCACATTAAGCATAGGTTCCCGATTTTTTTCAAACTCTTCAAAAGCACCAACTGAGCTGGCGAGCACGGCCGACGACAAGTACGCCTGTCCCGTCATTAATGCCGTGATGGTGCCTGCCATTGCCCGTCCCGCATCGCTGTCATAGGGTAAACCCAGAAACATAAGCAGAGCACCGAGGTTGGCATAGCCAAGGCCGAGGGTTCTGAAGAGATGGCTGTTTTGCGTTGCCTTTTCCGTCGGGTAGCTTGAATTGTCAACAATGATTTCCTGCGAAACGATGAGAATGTGAACGGCTCGACGAAAGGCTTCGATATCAAATTCACCATTTTCTTTAACAAATTTCATCAAGTTTAATGATGCAAGATTGCATGCTGTATTGTCAATAAACATGTATTCGCTGCATGGATTGGAAGCATTGATGGGTGCTGAGTTTGGGCAAGTATGCCAGGAGTTGATCGTCGTGTCAAACTGGATACCCGGGTCACCGCAGACATGCGCCGCTTCGCTTATCATTTTCATCAGGTCTCTGGCTTTGTAGGTATCAATCACTTCGCCGGTTGTTACTGCTTTTGTGTACCAATTTCGATCTTCTTCGACGGCTTGCATAAACTGATCGGCTGCACGCACGCTGTTATTCGAGTTTTGGAAGAAAACCGAATTATACGCTTCGCCGCCGAAAGAACCGTCATAACCTTTGTCAATTAAAGCCCAGGCTTTTCTTTCTTCGTTTACCTTGCAATTGATAAATTCTTCAATATCCGGATGTTCAGCATTGAGGATCACCATTTTTGCAGCGCGCCTGGTTTTCCCACCCGATTTGATTACCCCGGCGAAAGCATCATATCCGCGCATAAAAGAGACAGGGCCGGAGGCCGAGCCGCCGGTTGAGAGCTTTTCTTTGGATGAACGCAAGGGCGAAAGGTTTGTGCCCGTACCGGAACCCCACTTGAAGAGCAAGCCTTCCGTTTTGGCTAAATCAAGAATGGATTCCATCGTGTCTTCGATTGAATTGATAAAACAGGCGGAACATTGCGGCTTTTCCTCAACGCCCATGTTGAACCAGACGGGACTGTTAAAGGCTGCTTTTTGATTGACCAACAGGTGCGTGAGTTCCGCTTCAAAAGTTTCCGCATCCTGATCCGAATCAAAATAGCCGTCCTTTTTTCCCCATGCTGCGATTGTTTTGGCAACCCGGTCGATCAATTGCTTTATGCTTTTTTCTTCCACCTTTGAATTTTTATATGTATGAAAATATTTTGAAACGACGATATTAACCGCTGTTTGAGACCAGGATTTCGGCACTTCCACGTCGTCGCGCTCAAAGATAACCTCGCCTTTATCATTAGTAATTGACGCACTGCGGGTTTCCCATTCCAGTTCGTCATAAGGGTGTATTCCTTCCTTGGTAAAAAATCTTGGGATTTTCAAACCGTCGGAATATGTATTTGTTGATGGCTTTGGGCCACCCACGGAGGCAGCAATACTTTCTTCACCACCAAAATTGAGCTCAATTTCTTCTTCAGTCTTCTTCATCACATTTCCTCATCATTTTGCGTTAATACCAAAGAAATTGCATTCTGGAACAATTTCTACTCAATTATTATTGTTGTTGAGAAAGATTTTTGTCGATAGAACAAAACAGGTGAAAATTAAGGAGGCATACTTCAATTCGGAAAGAATGATGGCAAACCCTGAACTAGGGGTACTCCTATCAACAAAACTTTCCCCCTCTCCCGGAGGAATATGCGTCTTAAAAACGCAAAAAAATATATTAATTGAATGATTAAATGTCAAGGGAAAAATCAATATTTTGTGTTTTTTTTTACCTGGACGTCAATTTGTAGTAGTAACAGGAGTAAATTGTCGTTTATTCCTTTGCATGGATTTTTATAAACATGAAATGCAATTGAATCGCAACGGAAAATATTCTTGACTTGGTTTTGTAATATAGTTATATTGACGTGTTTCAAATATTAATGGAACAAGATTGCAGTCTGAAAATATGAAGGCCTGATGTCTCTGTGTTTACAATAGATTTTTTACAATAAGGAGGTAGCCCTGAAAGTAATCTTTTGGGGCTGTTTTGTATTAGTCATAGGTAAAGGTTTTGCCAGAAAATAAAAAGAGCCGTGTCTCTGACGCGGATCTCAAATTCATAAAGAGGGCGCTTAAATTAGCGGAAGGTGGGCGAGGATACGTTAGTCCGAATCCCTTGGTCGGAGCTGTTTTGGTGAAGGATGGAAAGATCGTCGGAGAGGGCTATCATCAACGATACGGCGAGGCGCATGCAGAAGTCAATGCGATCCGGGCTGCCGGAGACGAGTCACTCGGGTCGACGCTCTATGTTACGCTTGAGCCTTGTTCCCACGAAGGAAAGACAGGACCGTGTACGGCTAAAATCTATGAAGCGGGTATTTCTCGTGTCGTCATAGGGATGCAGGATCCGAATCCCATCGTTAATGGAAAAGGAATAAATTACCTTAAATCAAAGGGGATTGCCGTTGATGTTGGTGTGATGGAAGAAAAATGTCAGGAATTGAATGCAGGATATATCAAATATATCACGACAGGCGTTCCATTGATCACGCTAAAAATTGCTCAAACATTGGACGGCAGAATTGCGACCAGCACCGGTCATTCCAAGTGGATTACTTCCGAAGAAGCCCGTATTATGGCGCATCGTTTCCGCGCTAAACACGATGCAATCGTTGCCGGCATTGATACTATCATTACTGATGATCCCTATCTCACGGTGCGTTATATCAAAGCGGTTTCTCCCAGGCGGGTCATTTTGGATAGCAAATTACGCGTTCCTCTGGACGCTAATGTTTTATCCGAAGAATTGGCCCCCCGAACAATTATTGTAACGACAAAAGATTCTTCAAAAGAAAAAATAGCCCGTATTGAAGAAAAAGGTGCTACGGTGCTGGTGTTCGATGCCGATGATCGTGGATGGGCGCCGCTGCAGGAATTGTGGAAAGCATTGGCCGAAATCGGCATTACTTCTGTGATTGTAGAAGGAGGGAGCACCGTGCAAACAGAGTGCCTGAAAAACGGAGATGCCGACCGGCTTATTCTCTTTATTGCTCCCAGGATTCTCGGAAGCGGTATTGATGCAATCGGCGATTTGGGAATCAGAAATATCAATTCTGCGCTTGCCCTGGATGATCTTTCCATTCGCCGCCTAAAGACGGATTTGATGATCACCGGCAAATTTAAATTTGATTCGATTGCGGGGTAACCTTTATGTTTACCGGTCTTGTTGAAGAAGTCGGGTCAATAGAGTCTGTTGAAAAACAAGGGGACGGGGCACGCTTTCAAATACACGCCAAGCTGATATTAGATGACATAAAAATCGGTGACAGCATTGCTGTAAATGGTGTATGTCTCACCGTAGTGGAACAAGTTTTACAAGGATTTGCCGTTGATGCGGTTGAGGAAACTCTTGATCGTTCAACTTTGGGTTATCTGAGATCTCATTCGCGTGTCAATCTGGAAAGAGCCTTGCAGGCAGAAAGTCGCCTTGGCGGACATTTTGTTCAGGGGCATGTTGATGGGATTGGAGATGTCATTTCCATTGAAGCAAAGAAACCGGGATACTGGCTAAAAATTCATGTTGATGAGGAACTGGCAAAATATTTTGTTGAAAAGGGCTCTGTTGCGATTAACGGCGTGAGTCTGACAATTGCCCGGGTAGAGGGACAAAATCTTTCCATTGCTTTAATCCCTCATACCTGGGAAGTTACGACTCTTCATGAACTCGGAACAGGAGACCGTGTCAATATCGAAGTTGATATCCTCGGAAAATACGTTTATAAATACCTTCACCCTGATGAAAAGCAGGGTGGTGTTACTCTGGAAAAACTCTCAGAGTATGGATTTATCTGATGAAAAAATAACATTTGGGACTTGTTAAAACTGTGGAAAAATTAAATAAAATAGAAAAAGCGATAGAGGAACTGCGTCACGGCAAAATGATTATCGTTGTTGATGACGAGGACCGCGAAAATGAGGGTGATTTTATCATGCTGGCTGATAGAGTTACTCCCAAAGATATAAATTTTATGGCGAAACATGGTCGCGGATTGATTTGCGTGCCCATGACCGAGCGGCGTTTGGAAGAGCTTTCCATCAACCCGATGGTTATGAGAAATACTGCACTTTTGGGAACCGCCTTTACTGTGTCTGTCGATTGCCGGCATGACGTTACAACCGGCATTTCAGCAGCGGACCGGGCCAAGACAATTCGTACCCTGGTCGATCCGGAGGCCAGTGCAGCGGATTTTGCTGTTCCCGGACATGTTTTTCCCATTGCTGCTGCTGCCGGCGGCGTTTTAAGCAGGGCGGGCCATACTGAGGCCGTTGTTGATCTGGCAAAGCTGGCAGGCAGTTATCCCGCCGATGTTTTATGTGAGATCATGTCTGAAGACGGCACAATGGCCAGAATGCCTGAATTGAAAAAAATCGCCAAAAAGTTTGATATGCCGATCATCAGTGTTCGTGATCTCATTGAATATCGTCGTCGTAAAGAAGTCCTGGTTAAACAGGTCGCGGTTGCCGATTTGCCGACAAAATTCGGTCATTTCAAATTGCATTTGTTTGACAGCAGGATCGACGAACATCATCATGTTGCTCTTGTTAAAGGAGATGTGACCACTGAAGAACCGGTCCTTGTTCGCGTTCATTCCCAATGCCTGACCGGAGATATATTCGGTTCTCTTCGCTGCGATTGCGGCGAACAATTGGCTTTTGCACTTCAGGCTATTGAAAAAGAGGGGCGTGGTGTTCTTTTATACATGCGACAGGAGGGGAGAGGTATTGGCCTGGCAAATAAAATCTTGGCTTATGCACTGCAGGATGCGGGTCGCGATACTGTGGAAGCGAATGAAGAACTGGGCTATAAAGCAGACTTGCGCGACTATGGAATCGGGGCACAAATTTTATCGGAATTAGGTGTTAAAAAAATCCGACTTTTTACCAATAATCCCAAAAAGATTATTGGCCTGGAAGGATATGGTTTGCAGGTTGTTGAAAGGCTTCCGATTGAAATCGAACCGAATCATGTCAACAGTTTTTACCTTGAGACAAAGCGCGATAAATTAGGACACCTGATTCTGCAGGAAGTAAAAGATGAAGACAATCAAAAGGATGAATGAACCTATGCCAAAAGTATATGAAGGTCAACTCACTGCAAAAGGTAAAAAGTTTGGAATTATTGTCAGCCGTTTTAACGAGCTGATTTGCAGCAAATTGCTGGAAGGCGCTCTGGACTGTTTGCACAGGCATGAATGTCAGGACGACAATATTGAAATTGCCTGGGTGCCGGGAGCATTTGAAATACCTGTTGCTGCGAAAAGATTTGCTGCGTCTAAAAAATACGATGCAATCATTTGCCTCGGTGCCGTCATTCGTGGCGCAACGCCGCATTTTGAGTACATTGCCGGTGAGGTAACAAAAGGTGTTGCACAGGTCAGCCTTGAAAGCGGAATGCCTGTCAGCTATGGCATCATAACGCCGGATACGCTGGAGCAAGCGATCGAGCGTGCCGGGACAAAGGCGGGTAACAAAGGCTGGGATGCGGCTTTGAGTGCAATTGAAATGTCTGATCTTTTTGCCCAGCTTGACTAAATCGTGCTTCTGCAAATAAATCTATATTTTCGGGAACAGATACTTTTTCCGGGTGTTTAAGAATTTGTTCCTCATGCTAGAATAAAATAGACGGATTGACTGTTTGTATTTAAAAACCTCTCCCTAAAAAATTGCCTATGATGAAAAAAAGCATACTCTCTATTATCTCTGTTATTCTTCTGTTTCATTCTTTTCTTTTTGCTGCCACCGGCGAATGGGAAACCTTTACAAATGCGCAGGATATTCGCCAGTTTGTTCTCAGAGATTCTCTGATCTGGTGCGCAACGAACGGCGGTGTGCTTCGATTCAGCACCAACACTTTTACCTTTAGCAAATTTACAAACACGGATGGCCTTGAAAATAACGACGTGCATGCTGTTACCGAAGATAAGCGCGGAAATATTTGGGCGGCACTTGAAAATGGGGTTTTTCATGTTTATGATCCTGAAGCAAAAAACTGGGCCAGGAAAACACATTATCGCGACCAGGTGATCAACCAGCTTTATCCTTATGGTGATTCGATTTTTGTTGCCTTTAGCGAGGGAGTCAGTCTTTTTGTGAAAAATGACAGCGATCCTCAGGGGTGGGAGGTTAAAGAGACGTATTACATTGGTGAATCACGCAAAATCGTTATCTCGGACAGGAATATTTGGGTGGCACTGGCTCATTCTGTAAAAAGAGCAAATCTGGATTTTCCCAATCTGCAGGCACCCAGCGCTTGGTCGACCTTTACTGCTGCCGAAGGACTCCCCGGTTCTGAAATCTTTACTCTCTTTAAATTCCAAAATACCTTTGTAGCCGGCACCGATTCCGGCGTCTCTTTTTTTGACGGCAGTAAATGGTCTGAGGCGGAATTGAAAGGTACGACGATCAGAGCTTTTGCTGAATGGAAAAGTCATCTTGTTGCCGCCAGTCGTTATGATGTTCGCCGCAAAACCGATGATGGTACCTGGGAGAAATTGGGCCCGGATATGCGTGATGTTGATAATTTGGGCGTTGATGATAAAAATAATTTATGGGCGGGAATGCGGAGTGACGGTTTAGCCCTGTTTGATGAGGACAACTCCACATGGAAAAAATATCTGCCGAATGGACCGATTGAAAATAAATTCAACGCTCTCGCTTTTGATCACAATGGAAATCTTTGGGCTGCCTCAAATATTGGAATCTCGCGTTTTGATGGAGTAACATGGAGAACATTTTCAAAAACCGATGGACTGGATGTTGGCAGCGGCTATCAAACTCTGGCGGTTGATCTGAATAATCGCGTTTGGGCCGGCAACTGGGGAGGCGGCATAGCCATTTTTGATAGCATTGACAGTGATTCTTTTAAGATTTCTGCAATCAACAATCAAAGCGGCAAATTGGCAGGCATTCAGATCAACCCGAATTATGTGGTCATTACCGGACTGCGCCTGGATTCCCAGGGCAATATGTGGATTCTCAATTATTTGGCTGACAATAAGCAAGTCGTCGCGGTAGTTAGTCCTGATGATAATTGGCAATACTTTTCAACTCTGGAGGGCATCAGTTCGACAGAGGTGAGAGCGATAGCATTCGACAATGATGGACGAAAATGGATTGGCACCCAGGATAATGGTCTCACTGTGCTGGATGACAAAGGCACACCGTTTGATAAAAGCGACGATGATCTTTCCCAGGGGCTGAAAAAGGAAGATGGCCTCGAGTCAGAACATATTCGCAGCCTTGCTTTGGATTTTGACGGCGTGATGTGGATCGCGACGCCCGAAGGCCTGAACTATTGGTTTGACGGCCAGGTTTTTGTAAAATACGGTACGATCAATGATGATATAAACTGTATTTTAGTCGATGCGGGCAACAATAAGTGGATTGGAACGAGCGGTGGACTGACAATGCTTCATGCGGACGGATTTCAAATGACGCACTATACAACATCAAACAGTCCTCTGCCTGCGGATAACGTCACATCGTTTGCTTTTGATGAAAAAAACGGGGATATCTATATCGGCACAACCAATGGGCTTTCCCGGCTACGCACGCCATTTACAAAGCCGGCAGCAACGCTCAGCTTTTTAAAAGGCTATCCCAATCCATTCATTCTTAAAGGGCCGGAATCCTTTTTTACAATCGATAATTTGGCTAAAAACTCGGCCGTTAATATTTATACTGCCGAGGGTTTTCTGGTTAAAAGTTTCCCGAAAGATCAGATACTTGGCTCTCGCGTTGTTTGGGACGGTCGCAATAACAAGGGAGATCAGGTGGCAAGCGGCATTTTTATCTATCTTGTAACGACTGACAAAGGATTGTCTAAATCCGGCAAAGTTGCCGTGATCAAGCCCTGACCTTGCAAAGGATAGCGTGGCTGCGAAAAGGGGAACAGGTACAAAAACAAATCTCGCAAATAAAATCTTGCAACTTTTTCTATTTGAAAATAATTTACCCGAATGATTCTCTATGCTTAAATCTCTATATGCCAAAAATTTTGCGCTCATCGATGAAATTCAGGTTGAATTTGGCCGGGGGCTGAATATCATCACCGGAGAAACTGGCGCAGGAAAGTCGATTCTCATCGGTGCGCTCGGTGCAATTTTAGGCGATCGTCTGACCCGGGATGTGATCAGAAGCGGTGCGGACAAAACGATTGTTGAGGGAGAATTTCAGCTTTCCCCGACGCCTGAGCTTTTAAGCTTTTTCAACCAAAATGATCTGGATTATGACGAGTCCATTCTCATTCTTCGGCGGGAGATCAGTTCCAACGGCAGAAGCCGATGCTTTATTAACGATATACCGGTTCCTCTGAGCAGCCTTGCTCAAATTGGGGATTTGCTGGTTGATTTGCACGGCCAGCACCAGCACCAACTCCTTCTTCAAACCGGCCGACATATTGATTACCTGGACGATTATGCGCATCTTGCAGATTTGACACAAAAGGTCAAAGCATCATTTCAAAAGCTTAACACGCTGACGCGGGAATTGGATTCGCTCAAAGTTCGTGGGCAGGAACTGAGGCAGTCCAGGGATATTCTGGAATTCCAGCTTCAGGAAATACGTTCTGTCAATCCTCTCCCCGATGAAGATGCCGAACTGGAAAAAGAGGAAAATATTTTGCGCAATGCAGAGCGTTTGTTTGATCGCACATCGAGTTTATATAAAGAGTTCTATGAAGATGAAGGTTCGATCTCGGAAAAGTTAAGAGCTGCGGAAAAAGTTTTATCCGAAATGGCCGGGATTGACGATACATTTTCAAACTTGAAATCCGAATGCGAAAATGCAAGAATCATCATTGACGAAATGGCGAATTCGCTGCAGGCATATTCCAGTGCCGTTACATTTGACCCTCAAAAATTGGAAAATATTCGTTTACGTCTTGCTGCATTGGCCGGCCTGAAAAAGAAATACGGTGGCACGATTGATGCAATATTAAAAAGCAAAGCCAGTGCAGAAAACGAGCTTTCGTTAATTGAAAACATCGACGGGAAGCTGGAGGCAACGCAACAAAAGATAGATCAGGAACGTAACTCATTGAGAAAATTAAGCCTGTTACTCTCTGAGAAGCGTTCTGCGGCAGCGCAAAAACTGGCAAAAAATGTTAGCGAAGAATTAGCTAACCTGGGAATGCCAAAAGCGCAATTCACTGTATCGCAAAGATACAACGAATCAATTCGTGCCCATTTTGTAACAGTTAACGGACGCGAGGTTGAGGTTACCGCAAAAGGGATAGACAAAATTGAATTTTTGATTTCGGCAAATCCCGGTGAAAAAGTGAAACCCCTGTCGTCTGTTGCTTCCGGCGGTGAAATTTCCCGCATCATGCTCGCTCTCAAATCACTGCTGGCTGACATAGATAAAGTACCTGTTCTCATCTTTGATGAAATTGACATCGGAATTTCCGGAAAGATCGCACAGGCGGTCGGAAGGAGCCTGCAAAAACTGGCGTCTTCACACCAACTTGTTTGCATCACGCATTTGCCACAAATTGCAAGCATGGCTGATCATCATTTTCTTGTTGAAAAAAAAGATGATGGGATAAAGACGCGAACAATGATTCGTAAACTTTTGCAGGAAGAACGGCCGGCGCAGATTGCTCAACTTTTTGGGGGCGAACACGTAACCGATGCGCATCTGCAAAGTGCTTCTGAACTTATCAAAGAATCTGAGAATCTGGCGAGAAATGACTAGCATCAGGATATTGATCTATATCGATTTTTATTCCGTTGCCGGGTAAACTGACTAATTATTTCAAGAGGGTATCATGAACCGTCAAAAAAGATCGTTTGTCGGAGTGTTTTTGGCACTCACCATTATTCTTGTTGGTCTGTTATTACTTTGTTCACAAAGAAAAGCAGTGAATAATGATCAGGATTTGGCAACAAATGACAATGCGTTTCGGCAGGAGCTTTTAGACATGCTTGATCTTGCGGATGACAGCACACAAGTTGCTTCCGCTGATTCTGCAGCGGGTAACGAATCCGCTAACGATGTGTTATCGCTCCTGACCCCGGAATCCGAAAAAGCTCAGGCGTCAACAACGCCGCTTAAGACAAAACCGACTACAACAGCAGATAATATGGGCATTTCTGAGGATATGTTTAAAAAGGTGCAGAGTGATGTGGACCGGTTGGAACATGTGCTGGAGAGCAAAAGTCAATCCGTTGATAGCCTTAAGCGGATCGTTGAAAATAAAAATGCACGCATCAGGGACCTTGAGATGAGAGTTACGAACAGACCCGCTGCTACAACTTCGCGGACGGTTTCATCGCATCCTCGAAATGCATCCGTCGCTTCTGAAAGTTCTGCTTCTTTTGGATTTATGGGAGGGTATCAAAAAGCGCGGTCTCTGTTTGAAAGTTTTAATTATCAGGAAGCTATTGCAACATTTGAAGATCTTTTGTCTCAATATCCAAATCACCCGCTGGCAGATAATTGCCAATACTGGATTGGTGAATGTTACTACGGGTTGAAACAATATCAAAAGGCCATTTTGGAGTTTCAAAAGGTTTTCGCCTATTCTCAAGCTGATAAACACGATGATGCCCAGCTAATGATCGGGCTGTCGTATATAAAACTTGGCGAGCGGGATCGCGCGAATGCTGAATTTAAAACATTTCTGAACACGTATGCGGGAAGCGAATACACTGCTATTGCAAAACGCTATTATCATAATAGTTGAGCAAACAAGTAAAAGATTCTCTTTCCCCCTAAGCACTCCCTTGTAACGGAGTCGGCACAGTTTTTTTGTGCAGGCTCCGTTTTTTTATTTCCAAATCAAGATTTCCTTGTTTTATCAAGAGAATTTATTAAATTTCTACGATTGAATAAATCCTTGATGTTTCTTGTTAATCTGTACAACCCGCAAACTCTTTCATTTTATAAAGGTAATTTGCTGTGACCCAATTTATTCACCTTCACAACCATTCGCATTATAGTCTCCTTGACGGAGCGTGCCGCATCGACGATCTTGTTAAGACGGCCAAAGAATATGAAATGTCGGCTTTGGCGCTGACAGACCATGGTAACCTTTTTGGTGCGGTAGAGTTTTATCAAAAAGCAATGGCCAAAAGTCTGAAGCCCATCATTGGCTCGGAGATCTATGTGGCACCGGGCAGTCGGCTTGATAAAAAAGCCACGCCTGGAAAACCAAATCGTGCATATCATTTGGTTTTGTTGGCGAAAAATGAAGAGGGATACAAGAATCTGATGAAACTCGTGTCTTATGGGTACCTCGATGGGTTTTACTACAAGCCCCGGGTCGATCACGAGTTGCTGCGTCGCCATTCCCGGGGGCTGATTGCATTAAGTGCCTGTCTGAAAGGAGAAGTGCCGAATAACTTTCTTCACAATGGTGTGGAAAAGGCAATCGAGCTTATCGAAGAATACAAGTCCATATTTGGAGATGATTTTTATCTCGAAATTCAAAATCATAGTATTGCGGATGAAGATACCGTTCGCGAGGGTATTCTCAGGCTCGGCAGGGAAATGGAAATTAAAGTTGTTGCGACGAACGATATTCACTATTTAAAGAAAGAACATTACAAGGCGCATGATGCTTTGCTTTGTTTACAGACAGGCAAAGATTACGATGATCCGAATCGAATGCGCTACAGCACGGATCAACTCTATTTTAAAAATGCAAAGGAGATGACAGAGCTGTTCGGTGACACCCCTGAAGTGCTGGAAAATACCCTGGAAGTGGCCGAAAAATGCAACTTGCTCATGGATTTCAAAACATACCATCTTCCCAATTTTGTGATCCCTGAATCCGATGACGTTAAAACATTAGCAAAATACTTGGAAAAATTAGCCTATAAGGGACTTGAAGAGCGCTATCCTGAAATTACCCGGGAGCTGAAAGAAAGGCTTGACGGGGAATTGAAAATTATCAACCAAATGGGATATGCCGGTTACTTTTTGATCACTCAGGATTTTATTCAATATGCCCGGCAAAAAGGAATACCCGTTGGTCCCGGCCGTGGCTCTGCTGCCGGAAGTCTGGTTTCCTATTGCCTGTACATCACAAATCTCGACCCGATGAAATACGATCTCATTTTTGAGCGGTTTTTGAATCCGGAGCGTGTCAGCATGCCCGATATCGACATTGATTTTTGTTATGAACGCCGCGAAGAAGTGATCGATTATGTTAAAAACAAGTATGGTTACAACAATGTCTGTCAGATTATTACTTTTGGAACCATGGCTGCACGTGCCGTCATTCGTGATGTCGGGCGTGTGTTAAAGATGAGTTACGGTGAGGTGGACCGAATTGCCAAACTTGTTCCGGCACAATTAAATATCAAATTGGATGAAGCTATAAAAAATGTTCCCGAGTTGCGGGAACTGGAAAAAAGGGATGAACAGCACAGGCAGCTTATCGAGTATTCTCGGGTTCTTGAAGGGCTGGCGCGGCATGCATCCACACACGCTGCGGGTGTGGTCATCACGCCACAGGAACTCACAAACTATGTGCCTCTGTACAAAACCAAAGACGGCGATATTACAACGCAATATGATATGAAATCCCTGGAAAATGTCGGCGTGCTTAAAATGGACTTTTTGGGCCTGCGAACGCTGACGGTCATTCAAAAAACGATTGATGCCCTGCGAAGCAAAGGCATAGAAGTAGATATCGACACAATCCCTATTGATGACCCAAAAGTATTCGAGATATTTTCCAATGGCGAGACGATAGGCATTTTTCAGTTTGAAAGTTCCGGTATGAGAGAGTACTTGAAAAAGTTGCATCCGGAATGCCTGGACGATTTGATCGCTATGAATGCTCTTTACCGTCCTGGACCAATGGACATGATCCAGGATTTCATCGATCGCAAACAAGGCAGAAAAAGGATTGAATATCTTCATCCGCTTTTGGAACCCATTCTCAAAGAAACCTACGGGATTGCTATCTACCAGGAACAAGTGATGAAAATGGCGAGTGCCGTTGGCGGCTTTACGATGGGTGGTGCAGATTTGCTGCGGCGGGCCATGGGGAAAAAGAAAAAAGAAATCATGGTGGAACAGCGTGTCATTTTTATCGAAGGAGCGAAGAAAAAGGGCGTTTCGGAAAAAGCTGCCAGCGATATTTTCGACATGATGAAAAAATTTGCCGGCTATGGTTTCAATAAATCTCATGCGGCATGTTACTCTCTTGTTGCCTATCAAACCGCTTATTTAAAGAAATATTTTCCTGCTGAATTTATGGCAGCGACGATCAGCAGTGAAATGGGAAACTCTAATCGCGTAACCATTCTGCTTGAAGAGTGTCGTCGGATGGGATTGACCGTTTTACCGCCGGATGTTAATGAAAGTTTCGCCGACTTTATTGTTATGGACGGCGGCATCCGGTTTGGTCTGGGCGCTGTTAAAAACGTGGGGCGCGGTGCGATTGAAGCAATTGTTAAAGCCAGAAAAAATAAAAAAGAGTTCAGGACTATTTTTGAGCTATGCCTGGAAGTGGATATGCACGCTCTTAATCGAAAAGTTCTGGAGAGCCTGATCGAAGCCGGCGCCATGGACAGCCTTGAAGGCACGCGGGCGCAGCTTTTTGCTGCGGTGGATATGGCCATGGCATTTGCTCAAAGAAGCGAGGCGCAGCATGCGCACGGACAGACTTCTATTTTTGATTCAGATGACGGCGAAATTACTTTTTCGCCGCCTTCTTTGCCCGAGGTGGAGGAGTGGTCGCAAAAAACTCTGTTAAATCGTGAGAAAGCCATACTGGGCTTCTATCTCTCAGGGCATCCTCTGGACAGATTTCGCCAGGAGGTACAGCTTTTTTCAATGATTTCTCTTGATAATGCCAACTCGCTTCCCGATGGGGCAGCAGCAAGAATTTGTGGTATCATCTCAGACATGAAAACGCATCTCGATCGACAAAAGCGGCCGATGGCCTTTGTGAAAATTGAAGATTTTACCGGCAGCATTGAAGGAATTGCCTTTTCGGATGCGTATGAAAAATTTCGCCAGCATTTGCATGAAGATGCGATGATTATGGTGATGGGGAAAATCAATACCCGCGAAAAACAGGATCCGAAAATTATCATTAATGAAATTATTACACTCGCTGATGCAAGAAAGCGGTTTACAAAAAGCCTGTGTGTCGCGTTTAACGTCGATTCAACGCCCGATTCCCTTATTCAGGAGGTGCGCATTATTTTGGAAAGAAACAAGGGCGATATCCCGGTTTATCTTGATATCAAAACGTCTGATCATGGCGACTATGTCGTTCGCTCAAAAACAACACGCGTTACGCCAAGCCTTGAACTTTTGGACGAGTTACGCGATAAAGTCGGACGTGAAAATGTCTGGATCGGTGCATGACCAACTCAAATATAGTCTTGCATAACATCAAGTATTTTAGTATCTTTTTTTGTATCGAAAAATTTCAAATCTTTAATTTGATGGAGGGAAAACATGGAAAAACTGATTGAGCGCGTGAAAAGTATCTTGTTGAATCCCAAAGAAACCTGGGAAATAATAAAATCAGAAGAAGAAACGCAAATGTCTATTATTAAAAATTACCTTCTGATTTTGGCCGCGATCCCGCCCGTTGCATCATTTATCGGACAAGTGATTGTTGGCACAACGATTCCCCTCGTGGGGCATTATCGGATTCCTTTTTTTACAGGTCTGATCTGGGCTATCCTTCAATATGTGCTTCTAATTGCCGGCATTTACATTTCGGCGATCGTCGTCAATGCCCTTGCTCCTAATTTTGGTGGTGCAAAGAATAATATTGCGGCGTTTAAATTGGTTGCCTATACCTACACTGTTCCACTCGTCGCCGGTGTTCTCGATCTTGTGCCGACTCTTTCTGTGATTGCCTTTCTGCTCAGTCTCTATGGAATTTATGTCTTTTACCTGGGATTGCCGGTCATGATGGGAAATCCAAAAGAAAAAACAACATCCTATACTGTTGTTGCGATTCTTGTCATCATCGTCGTTCTTGTCATTGTTCAGGGCGTCGCCGGATTAGTGCTGGGCTCAACAGTTCCGCATTATTAAAATCGAATTTTTTTCGGAAAACAGGTCGTGGATAACGATTTTTTCTGTTTTTGGTCTTTTTGCGCCACGGCGTATTGGTGTTTTGCAGGGACATGTTCACAGCATGTCCCTTTCCTTTGTCTTTGCGTATGCTCAGAGAAATCACATGCCATTTTATCTTGAAATCCTATTACTGCTGTTCGGCCTGGTCGTGATTATTATCCTTTCCGTGGTCATTGCCGGGCGTATCACTAAACAACTCTCTCCCCAAATAAGTCGCTATACTTATACCGTCATCGGCTTCATTAGTCTTTATTATCTCGGGGATGCTGTTCTACATGCCGAGAGATTATTTAAAAACGTCTTTTTTTATTTTTGGTTGATGACATTTTTATGCGAGTTGTTGTTATTCCTCCGCACGTTGAAGAGGTTAAAGGAAGAGAGGCGTTAACAATCTTGATAATTGCACGGGAAATCCAAATGGCCAGGAATAACAATAAAGAAGAACCGCTCGAAAAATTTAAAAATCTGGCCAAGATCGAGAAAAAATGACTGTTGAGAAAATAGCCGCGTCTCCCGGTTTTTAAATCTTCAAATTTAAGGAAATGGAAAACAGACGAGGCTGAAAAATGAATCGTAAAATTGCCTCACATCTCGACGATTTTAATCATGTCATTTCCATGATACAGATGGCCCGCGCCAACGCATACGCCAAAGTGAACGAAGAACTGATTAACCTCTATTACAATGTGGGAAGATTCGTTTCGCAAAAGGTAGAAAGCGCTGAATGGGGAACGGGGATCGTCAGCAGCCTGGCAGAATTTATCAAAGACAACCATCCAGAGATCAAAGGCTTTACCCGGCGCGGGCTTTACAGGATGAAGCAGTTTTATGAAACGTATAAAGACAATGAAATTGTGTCAACACTGTTGACACAAATTCCCTGGTCTGCACATTTGCATATTTTAAGCAAAACAAAAACTATTGAAGAAAAGGAATTCTACCTTCGTTTATCTATTAAAGAAAAGCTATCTGTTCGAGAACTGGAAAGACAATTGAACACCGCCGTTTATGAGCGTTCGATGCTGGCTAATAAAATTGTGTCTGCACTGCCGTCACAAATGAAAAATGAAAACATCTTTAAGGACACTTATGTTTTTGAATTTCTCGACTTGCCCAAAAACTATTCCGAAAAAGATTTGAGAAAAGCGCTGGTGAGCAATCTGAAAGATTTTATTCTTGAACTGGGCAAAGGCTATTCTTTTGTGGGCGAGGAATACTGCGTACAAGTGGGCAATCACGATTATTCCATCGACCTTTTATTTTTTCAACGTGACTTGCGGTGTCTTGTTGCTGTTGAGTTAAAGATTGAAGAATTTAAACCGGAATTTATCGGCAAAATGAATTTTTATCTGGAAGCTTTGGGCCGCAATTTGAAAAAGACACACGAAAACCCCAGCGTGGGCATCCTGTTGTGCAAGGGCAAGGACGAGGAAGTGGTTGAATTTGCCATGGCCAGAAATATTTCGCCCACCATGATTGCCGATTATGAAACCAAATTGATCGATAAAAAGGTGCTGCGGCAAAAACTGCATGAGCTGATTGTTTTTGAAAATGAAATTCGAAAAGCGGAAAAAGATTAATATGGATTGGTGATGTAAAGAATGAAAAATTGATGCTGCAAATTAAGAGCTATAATTATACGTTTTAAGGTTACAAATTGTGATCTCAAAGAACACCTATACACATTCGCTGAGCAAGACGTTGCCATGCTTTCCACAATATGAAGTAGTGAAACCGCTATGAAGACGAGTACACAATTCATGAATGCTTTTGTCACCGTGAGAAAAGTTTTAATCCGAAACGCTTTGTTCTTTAAATTGATTGATCATGTGGAAAGAAAGCAGTTGCAATTTGAAACAAAAGCCAATTATATAAAAAAGGCGAAATATTTTATGAAGCACACAACTAGGCCCGAAAAAAGAATGTTAAAAGTACTCGTTGGATTTGCTCTGGGTTTGTTTGTTCTTTTGCCCCAATCCCTTTATGCGGGAGATAATCGGGATGATCTTATATTAACGCCTGAGCCATCCCCTGCACCTCGAATTAACGGTGCGAAAATATACGGCAGCCGGCCGGGGCATCCATTTATTTATCGCATTCCCTGTCAGGGCAATCGACCGATTCGGTTTTTGGCAAAAAATCTTCCTGCATCACTTCAACTGGATACGGACACGGGTATTATTAGCGGCACTGCTCCTCTGGAGCGGGGAGAGTATGTGGTGACCTTTCAGGCTGCAAACAGCCACGGCACCGATTCCCGCATGTTTAAAATTGTTGTTGGTGATCAACTGGCGCTAACGCCGCCCATGGGATGGAACCACTGGTACACATGGTATCATCATATAACCGACGCGCGAATGCGCGAGGCCGCCGATGTGATGATCGAATCCGGCATGGCAGATGTTGGCTATCAGTTTGTGAATATTGATGATTGCTGGATGAAGCATCAGGGTGACAAGCCCTATCGGGATGAAAACGGCGTCATTCTTCCGAATGATAAATTTCCGGATATGCAAGCGATGACGAATTATATCCACGCCAAAGGACTCAGAGCCGGCCTGTACACTTCGCCTGGGCCATGGACGTGTGCAGGATATGTTGGGGCGTTTCAGCATGAAGACATTGATGCCCGCACTTTTGCCCAATGGGGATTTGACTTTTTAAAGTATGATTGGTGTTCTTATGGCAAGGTTGCAAAGGGTGGAGGACGCGAGCGCGCAATAAAGCCCTACCAAAAAATGGGTGCCATTTTGCGCGGACTAGATCGGGATATTGTGTTTAATCTTTGTCAGTACGGCAGGGAAAACGTCTGGGAGTGGGGTGCTGAGGTTGGCGGCAACTGCTGGCGAACCACGGGCGACCTTGGCCTGGAAAGAGCTAAAGACCTCCCGGGTTTTTACAGTATAGGTTTTAAAAATGCAAGGTGGTGGGAGTACGCCGGCCCCGGCCACTGGAACGATCCGGACTATATCCTCATCGGGTACGTTGGCAATGCACGCAATCAGAACGAACCCCCAAAGCTTACAGCGCTCACTCCCAACGAGCAGTACAGTTACATGTCGATGTGGTGCCTGATGGCCGCTCCACTCATTTACTCGGGTGACATGGGTCACCTCGATAAATTCACACTCAACGTCCTCTGCAATCCCGAGGTTGTTGATGTTGACCAGGATGTGCTGGGCAGGCAAGGACGGATCATTCGAAGAACAGACGATGAATTTGTCATGGCCAAGCCGCTGGAAGATGGCTCTCTGGCTGTCGGCCTTTTCAACATTGCAGAAGGTGAGAAGAATATCACTGTGAATTGGTCTGAACTTGGC